>QRFC01003659.1_pt1 | contig 10114 bp, 8 predicted proteins | sample 1861061 | NCBI WGS metagenome assembly QRFC01 (sample SAMN09711282, study PRJNA482702) | Human gut metagenome, whole genome shotgun sequencing project. | reverse complement strand
TCGCCTACACAGGGATTGCAGGTGGTGAACCAGAAATTCACCACGGTGACGGCGTTGGCGGAGAACAGCTCGTCGCTCTTCACCGTGTTGCCGTCCAGATCTTTCCCTTCAAAGGCGGGGAACTTCTGCATACTGCCGTCGTCGGGAGGGTTGCTCGTGTCGCTGCCCGCGGGCATGCTCATATCGCCGTCCGTGGATTTCTGCATGATCTCGGGATACTTCTCTTCCAACTCGGTCAGCCTGTTTTCAATATTGCTGATCTCCGTGGCTGACTCCTTCAGCCACTCATACTCATTGTCGGCGAACTGCTCTTTAGCGGCCTCGATGGTATCCAGCAGGAAGTCGCCGTAGTTTTTCCCGTCCTCGATCATGGCCATGCCCTTGTCAGCCTTCATAAAGACCTTTTCCCACAGCTCGGTATTTTCCGACAGGATCGCGTTCTCCTGCTCCAGCAGCTCCTTGTGCAGGGTGAGCGCCTCCTCGGCGTTTTTCGGCTCGTCAGTCATGGCGGAGCCGTTGCCGCTCATGTCGCCCATCTTGTCATTGTTCTTCGTGCCGCAGGCCGCCAAGGCCAGCAACATCAGTACGGCAAAAGCCAGTGCAAAAATTCTCTTCTTGTTCATTTTGATTCCTCCATCGTTGTTTTCTTTGTTGTTTCTTTCCCGTTGCCGAAGCCGTAGCGGAAGCTCACGGCGTTCGTCGGACAGGCGCGGATGCACATCCCGCAGCGGATACACTCAGTATGGTTGGGCGTTTTCGTCACGTCCACATCCATCTTGCAGGCTCTGGCACATTTTCCGCAGGAGACGCACTTATTCTTGTCCACCTTCATCTGGAAGAGAGACACCCGGTTGAACAGCGCGTAGAATGCGCCAAGCGGGCAGAGCCACTTGCAGAAGGGACGGTAGAACAGCACGCTCAGCACGATCACCGACAGCAGAATGCTGAATTTCCATGTAAACAGCTTGCCCAGCGCCGCCCGGATGCCGGAATTGGCAAGGGACAGAGGGATGGCCCCCTCCAGCACGCCCTGTGGGCAGAGGTATTTACAAAAGAACGGATTACCCATGCCTACATCGTTTACAAGGAACGCCGGCAGCAGGAAGACCATCACCAGCAGTATAGCGTACTTGAGATAGGTCAGGGGCTTGAGTTTCTTTGTGGAGAGCTTCTTCGTCGGGATTTTATGCAGCAGTTCCTGAAACCAGCCGAAGGGACACAGAAAACCGCAGATAAAACGTCCCAGCAGGACTCCCAGCAAAATGAGGAAACCTGTGATATAATAGGAAAAGCTGAACTTGGAAGACCCAACCACCGCCTGAAACGCACCGATGGGACAGGCACCGGAGGCCGCTGGGCAGGAGTAGCAGTTCAACCCCGGCACGCAGACGTTTTTCCCTGCGCCCTGATACAGGCCTCCTTTGAGGAAGTTCGGCAGGTGCAGGTTGGTCAATAAGACTGCCCCCGCCTGTATCCAGCCCCGGAAGCGGGACAGAAGTTGTGACGCGCCCGAAGATTTCTTACCCAATGCCCACACACTCCAGACATAATTTAATTGCTTTGCTCAGCACCGTCGCCGTCTCGCCGCGCCATACGCCGAAACACAGCATAGCGATACCAACAACCAGCAGCGCGGCCTGCACGGCCGACTTTTTTACATGGCTCAATTCCATCACCCTTTCACTTTTTCTGCCACCATCATAGCGCAAGAGAGTTAAAGTCACTGTTAAGAACGAAAATTTAACGCAAACCTTATCTAATTTTGCTATAATTAAAACAACATCAAAATGAATAAAAAAGGAGGGCTCTCATGCACCTTTTAGTAATTGAAGACGAACGCGTCCTGTGTGAAACCATCGTCCGCAGCCTACGGCGCCAAGCATACAGCGTGGACTGCTGCTACGACGGGGAGAAGGCGTTGGAGCTTCTGGGCGTGGAGCGCTACGATCTGGTGCTGCTGGATCTGAACCTGCCGAAGAAGGACGGCATGACAGTGCTGCGCACCCTGCGGCAGACCGACCGGGAGACAAAGGTGCTGATCCTCTCCGCCCGGGGTGAGGTGGAGGACAAGGTGGAGGGGTTAGATGCCGGGGCCAATGATTATCTGGCAAAGCCCTTTCATCTTGCCGAGCTGGAGGCTCGCATTCGCAGCCTGACCCTGCGGCAGTTCACCCAGCAGGATGTACTGCTGACCTGCGGGGGCCTGACCTTTGACACCCGCTCCCGTACCACCACCGCCAACGGGCAGACGCTGACGCTCACCCGCAAGGAAACAGGGATACTCGAATACCTGATGGTGCATCAGGGACGGCCCGTGAGTCAGGAGGAACTGATGGATCACGTTTGGGACAACAGCGTGGACAGCTTCAGCAATTCCATTCGTGTCCACATCTCCGCCCTGCGCAAAAAGCTCCGCGCCGCGCTGGGCTATGACCCCATCCGCAACCGCATCGGCGAGGGCTATCTGATGGGAGGCGAGGAGGAATGAAGCGACTTTCCTTGCAGTGGCGCATCACACTGATGTCCGTCCTGCTCATTGGCATCACCTGTGTGGTCATGAATTTGCTGCTCTGCTCCTCCGGTGTGTACTATATGGACACCATTGCGGACAGCTTACAGGGCGGCAGCACGGTGATCCTGAATGAGGGCGGAGCGGCGAGCTTTGACCCGGAACTCATAGCGCCCAACGAGGAGTTGACCATCGTCGTCGATGGGGCGCAGGGGAGCTTCCGCACCACCAACTGGTACATCACGGCTGTGGTAACGCTACTCAGCGGCATGCTGACCTATTTTGTCAGCGGACGCGCGCTCAAGCCCCTGCGCAGCTTTGCCTCGCATGTGGAGCAGGTGCAGCTGAACAATCTTGCCGATATGAGGATCGATGAAGACGTCATTCCAGAATTCCAGCAGCTGAGCCACTCGTTCAACCAGATGCTGGAGCGGCTGAACAATGCCTTTGCCGCCCAGCGGCAGTTCACCGGCAATGCCGCCCACGAGCTGCGCACGCCGTTGACGCTGATGCAGGCGCAGCTGGACCTGTTTTCCTCAGAGCACCCCGACGTGCTGCCGGAGACTGCGGAGTTTCTCGCCCTCCTGCGGGAGCAGACGGAACGGCTGACCCGGCTGACCAAGACTCTGCTGGAGATGAGCAATCTGCGGCAAGTGGCACGGAACGAGCAGATCCAGCTCGCGCCCATGATCGAGGAGATCTTTACGGATCTCGCGCCACTGGTGGAAAAGCGCGGCATCACGCTGGAGGCGGATGGCGACGGCGTTATGACCGGCAGCGATGCGCTGATCTACCGGCTGATCTTCAACCTGACAGAGAACGCCGTCAAGTACAACCGCCCCGGCGGCTCGGTGAGGGTCTGCGTCATACAGGAAACGGAAAAACTCCTGATTCGCGTTTCCGATACCGGCTGTGGCATTCCGGATGAGTATCAGCAGAGCATCTTCCAGCCCTTTTTCCGTGTGGATAAGTCCCGCAGCCGCGAGTACGGCGGTGCGGGGCTGGGGCTCTCGCTGGTGTGGGAGATCGCCAATCTCCACGGCGGCTCCGTTTGGGTGGAGGAGAGTTCGGAAAAAGGCACCACCATTGCGGTGGAGCTGCCGGTACAGTGATATTGCACTTGAAATCTCCGGTGAGCAGTTTGCAGAATACAGAATCTGTATCTTGTTACAAATAAATAGGCTGTGCAGCGGGAGCGACTTTCGGGTCGCTCCCGACTTTTACTGTGTTTCCGGTTCCCAAACCCGAAAAGGAAAGATGCGGTGGTTTGCAAAGTGAAATTGTCAGAAAGCGAAAAGCGCTGTGACAACGACCCCATAGCGTACGAAGAAGGCGATGAAATGCAATTTTAACTTTAACAAAAAATCCACCGGGGGCGTTTTGCCCCCGGCGGAAATAAGTTGCGCTTATGACGTTAGATTGGCGTTGGATATGCCGTTTAGTTATCCATATCCTCAAACGCTTCCAGCCCTTTTTTGGCCTCTGCCTTGGCGTCGCCGTGCTTGACGAAGCACATGGTCACAAAGCTCAGCGCCACAAACAGGGCGGCGTAGGGGAACAGCACACGGTAGTCAATGGCCCGCATCAGGGAGCCGGCCACGATGGGGGTTACCACCTGGGCGGCCATCGAGAAGGTGTAGTAGTACCCGGTAAACTTGCCGATGTCGCTGCCGCGGCACATCTCCACCACCATAGGCAGGGAGTTCACGTTGATGGCGGCCCAGGCAAGGCCCACCAGCGCAAACACCACGTACATAATGGGCTGGATGGAACTGTAAGTGGTGGTCAGCACGTAGCCCAGCATAAAGCAGGCGGCCAGCAGCACGATACCGCACTGAATAGTCCGCTTGCGGCCGATCTTAGCGGCCAGCGCACCGATGGGAATGTACGAGACAATAGCGCCCGCCGTGGCAACCAGCAGGCAGGTGGAGGCCCCGCCCAGGCCCTCGCCCATGACAGCCTCCACATACTTGGTAAACCACGTAGTAACGCCGTTATAGCCAATGAACCACAGCGAGATGGACACCAGCAGAAAGCTCAGGCTGCGCTTGACCGGCGCAGGCAGCACCTCGTGGCCGGTGCCGTCGTCAGTGGCAAGGTTCCACTCGGGATGAGCGGCTTCCAGCTTTTGGTTTTCTGCTCCCAGCTTGGGCTCCTTGATGGTCAGATACAAAACGACCACCGCCACGACCATGATCATCGAGACGATGAAGAACAGCGGCCGGTAGCTGACATGCTCCACGCCCTTGGTTTTGGACGCCGGGTACAGCACAGCCGCCAGCCCCAGGTACAAAATGCCGCCCACGGCGCCCATCAGGTTGATGATGGCGTTGGCGCGGCTGCGCAGGGGCTTGGGGGTCACGTCGGGCATCAGGGCCACGGCGGGGGAGCGGTAGGTGCCCATGGACACCAGCAGCAGCCCCAGCACGATAATGAACAGCACTAATGTACCGGTGCTGGGGCTGGCGGCGTAGCGGTCGTCCAGCAGCGGGATCAGGTTCATCAAGATGGCTGCCGCTGCGGTGCCGCCCACGATAAACGGCATGCGCCGCCCGATGCGGGTGCTGGTCTTATCGGACAGCGCCCCGAAAAACGGCAGCAAAAACAGCGCCAGTACGTTGTCAGCAGCCATAATGGCACCGGCAAAGGTTTCGTTCAGCTTAAAGGTGTCGGTCAGAATTAAGGTCATAACGCTGTCGTACATCTGCCAAAACGTGCAGATTGACAAAAACGCAAGACCCACCAGAATGGTGCGGCGGCTGTTCAGCTTCACGGCGATTCTCCTAACTTTGGGGCGCAGTTGGCTCCTGTAATTGATTCTATTGTAGCATTGATTGTGCGAAATGTCTACAATTTTAACATCGCAGACGAGAACTTTGCTTGAAATTGACGAACGAGAGTGCATGTCCACCCGGATTATGAACATTTTCCAAACAATTCTGCAACCCTCTTGCATCCTGATGCAGGAGGGACTATTATTATCACGATGAAATAATTAACACATGATAATAATTAACAGGAGGTGCTTTATGCCAGGTTCAGAGATCCCGGATCTGCAGGGGGTGTTTCGGTTTGTCTCGCGGCTGCACACAATGTCCAAGCGCGGCATGCGCGGCGCGTTGGCAGACTGTCCCAGATGCCACTTCGGCATGCTGGAAAACCTGCACATTCTAATCGAGCAGCGCGGCGTAGAGGGTGCAATTTATGTTTCCGAGGTGGCCCGTGCTATGCGGCAGCCTATGCCGGCCGTTTCCCGCGGGCTGCGCATGATGGAGCAGGATGGCAGCATCGTGCGGGAAACTGATCCCAACGACCGGCGCAAAACTTTCGTGCGCATCACCCCACAGGGCGAGCGGGCGCGCCTGCAAAGCGAGGCGGCACTGAACGCCTACTTTGGCCGCATCATGGCACGGATGACACCGGAACAGATCGACCAGATGTACGCCCTGCGCGGCGTGCTGTTGGATGCAATTGAAGCAGAAAACGACGCCATGCAGAAAAAAATCAGCACACAAAAACAGGGAGGACCCGTCGATGACGAAAATATTTAAACAGCTGGCACGCCATTGGGCGGCATGCCTGGCCGTGGCGGCCCTGCTGATCGTGCAGGCCTACTGCGACTTGTCCCTGCCGGACTACACAAGCAAGATCGTGGATGTTGGCATCCAGCAGGGCGGTATCGAAAGCCCGGTACCGTATACCGTCCGCGATACTACCCTGCAGGCATTGGAACTGCTGATGACCGAGGACGAGGCCGCCCTGGCCGCCCAGTGGTACAGCGAGCCTGACGCCGACGGTCTGCGTTATCTTTCTAAGGATGCCGACACTGCTGCGGCGGAGTTGGAATCCGCTTTCACCACACCCGATGTGGTGTTGTACATGGCTGCGGCCCAAAATGCTGCCCGGGTCGCCGGCAGTACCGAGACGGTGACCCCCACCACCTACGACCTGGATGCCGTCAGCCAGCAGTTTGCGGCGATGGCTCAGGCACCCGGCGCACGGGAGATGCTGCAAAACCAGCTTGCCGGGGCCCTCTCCCAGCTGGATGGGACCGTGGCCGACAACCTTGCCAGCCAGGCCGTGCTGCTGGTTTCCCTCGAATACGAAGCCCAGGGCATCGCTCACGACGTGCAGATAGCGTATCTGCTGCGCATTGGCGGGCAGATGCTGGGCCTGACCCTGCTGATGGTTGCCGCCGCGGTGGCGGTAGGCTTCATCGCATCCCGCGTGTCGGCTGCCATTGGCCGCGACCTGCGCCGCGAGGTGTTCTCTACCGTCGTGGGCTACTCCAACGCGGAGATCGAAAAGTTTTCCACAGCGTCGTTGATAACCCGCACCACCAACGACATCCAGCAGGTGCAGTTCGTCTGTGTGATCCTGCTGCGCATGGTGGCCTATGCGCCTATTTTGGGTGTTGGCGGCATTTTGCACGTGGCAGCGGGCAATACCGGTCTTTCCTGGATCATCTTTGTGGCGGTGGCTGCGCTGCTGGTGCTTATCACCATCCTGATGAACGTGGCTATGCCGAAATTCAAGCAGATGCAGACGCTGGTCGACCGGCTGAACCTTGTCAGCCGCGAGATCCTGACCGGCATCATGCCCATCCGCGCCTTCAGCCGCGAAAAGTTTGAGGAAGCCCGTTTTGATAAAGCCAACCGCGATCTGATGGGCACCCAGCTGTTTACCAACCGCACCATGGCTGCCATGATGCCTTTTATGACTCTCATCATGAACGGCACCAGCCTGCTCATCGTCTGGTTCGGCGGTAAGGCCATGGACCTGGGCAACATGCAGGTGGGCGAGATGATCGCTTTCATCACCTACACAATGCAGATCGTCATGTCCTTCCTGATGCTGGCGATGGTAGCCGTCATGTTGCCCCGTGCCGGTGTGGCAGCCGACCGTATCGACGAGGTCATCAAGACGCCGGCCACCATCCGCGACCCCGATGCCGCCACCGCCAAACCGGCGCTGGAACGCAAAAACTGGAATGGCGAAGTGGAGTTCAAGGATGTCAGCTTCCGCTATCCCGGCGCCGACAGCGACGCACTGGAGCACATTACCTTTACCGCCAGGCCCGGCGAGACCACGGCCATCATCGGCTCCACCGGCTGCGGCAAATCGACGCTTCTCAACCTGATCCCGCGCTTTTATGATGTCACCGGCGGTGCGGTCTGCATCGACGGCGTGGACGTGCGCGATATGCCCCAGGCCACGCTGCACGACCTGATGGGCTATGTGCCGCAAAAGGGCGTGCTGTTCAGCGGCACCATCGACAGCAACCTGAAATTTGCCGGCGAGCATATCACCGATGAGGACGTGCGTACCGCCGCCGGCATTGCCCAGGCCACCGAGTTTATCGATGCCAAGCCCGAGGGTTATGCAAGCCCCATTGCCCAGGGCGGCAGCAATGTCTCCGGCGGGCAGAAGCAGCGTCTTTCCATTGCGCGTGCCATCGCTAAAAAGCCGCGCATCTATCTGTTTGATGACAGTTTCTCGGCGCTGGATTACAAGACCGACGTGGCCCTGCGCCGTGCCCTGAAAGCCCAGACAGACAACGCCACCGTCATCATTGTGGCCCAGCGTATCTCCACAGTGCTGCATGCCAACCGCATCCTTGTATTGGACGATGGCTGCATCGTGGGCGACGGTACCCACGCCCAGCTGATGGAAAGCTGCCCCGAGTATCAGGAAATCGCCCGCAGTCAGCTGAGCCAGAAAGAATTGAACCTGTCGAAGGAGGGTGAGTGATATGCCAAGACCCGGACGCATGACCACCGAGCGCGCCAAAGACTTTAAGGGCAGCCTGCTGCAGCTGCTACGGACGATGGGCAAGTATAAGCTTTCGCTCATCGTGGTCGTTGTTTTTGCCATTTTGTCTACCATATTTAATATAGCAGGCCCCAAAATTCTCGCCAAGGCCACCACGGCCCTGGCCACTGGCTGGATCGCCAAGCTGCGGGGCACCGGCGCCATCGACTTTGGCTACATCGGTAAAATTTTGCTGATCCTGTTGGGCATGTACCTGCTGTCCTCGGCGTTCAGCTTTATCCAGAGCTGGCTGATGAGCGGCCTGTCCCAGAAAGTCTGCTATGATTTCCGCCGTCAGATCAGCGAAAAGATCGACCGCCTGCCTCTGGCCTATTTTGAAAAGCGCACTGTGGGCGAAGTGCTCTCCCGCATCACCAACGATGTGGACACCCTGGGCCAAAGCCTGAACCAGTCGGTCACACAGCTGATCACCAGCGTGACCACCATGATTGGCGTGCTCATCATGATGCTGTCCATCAGTCCCAAAATGACGCTGATCGCACTGCTGATCCTGCCGGTCTCGTTGGCGCTGGTGCTGCTGGTGGTCAAATTCAGCCAGAAATATTTTAAGGCGCAGCAGGCAACGCTGGGCGTTGTCAATGGCCAGGTCGAGGAGATCTACTCCGGCCACAACGTCATCAAGGCTTTCAATCGTGAGAACGCCGTGCTGGCAGATTTCAATGCCGCCAACGATAAATTGTACGAATCCGCGTGGAAAAGTCAGTTCCTCTCCGGCCTGATGCAGCCCATCATGAACTTTGTGGGCAACCTGGGGTACGTGGCCGTAGCTGTGGCGGGCAGTATTTTTGCTGCCGCCGGTGCTATCACCATCGGTGACATCCAGGCGTTCATCCAGTACGTCAAAAACTTCACCCAGCCCATCCAGCAGTTGGCGCAGGTATCCAACATGCTGCAAAGCATGGCCGCCGCGTCGGAACGTGTGTTTGAATTTTTGGGCGAGGAAGAGGAGGACCAGCTGGCTGATCCGGCCTGCCGTGCCGACCCGGCCGCCATCGACGGCCAGGTCACCTTCGACCACGTCCGCTTTGGCTACACGCCGGAAAAGACCGTCATCCACGATTTCAGCTGCAAGGTCCGGCCCGGCCAGAAGGTGGCCATCGTCGGTCCCACCGGCGCAGGCAAGACCACCATGGTCAAGCTGCTGATGCGTTTTTACGATGTGGACGCCGGTGCTATCACCTTAAACGGCCGCAATGTGCGGGACTTTGACCGCAGTGCCCTGCGGGAAGGCTTCGGCATGGTATTGCAGGATACTTGGCTGTTCAAGGGCACCATTATGGAGAACATCCGCTACGGCCGCCTGGATGCCACCGATGAGGAAGTCATCGCTGCCGCCATGGCTGCCAATGCCGACCACTTCATCCGCACGCTGCCCGGCGGTTATCAGATGGAGCTGAACGAGGACGCCTCCAACGTCAGCCAGGGCCAGAAACAGCTGTTGACCATCGCCCGCGCCATCCTGGCGGATAACCGCATCCTGATTCTGGATGAAGCAACGTCCAGTGTGGATACCCGCACCGAGCAGCGCATCCAGTCCGCCATGGACCGCCTGATGAAGGGCCGCACCAGCTTCGTCATTGCCCACCGCCTGTCCACCATCCGTGATGCCGACAAGATTTTGGTCATGCGGGATGGCGACATTGTGGAGCAGGGCACCCACGATGAGCTGATCGACCAGGGCGGTTTCTACGCTGATCTGTATAATTCCCAGTTCGAGGATGTGACGGCGTAAGATTTTAAAGGCCCCTCAGGGAGAGGGCTCCGGCTCCCTCC
>QRFC01003658.1_pt1 | contig 10115 bp, 10 predicted proteins | sample 1861061 | NCBI WGS metagenome assembly QRFC01 (sample SAMN09711282, study PRJNA482702) | Human gut metagenome, whole genome shotgun sequencing project. | reverse complement strand
ACAGTTTTTCATCTTCACGATAAAGCTTTCGTTTTGAAGTCATAATAGTAACACATTTATTAGTTTGTAAATGTGTCTACCTATATCAGGATAAGACAAAACCCTTTCTGAAGTAATGAAAAGGAGGGCGTTCCTTTGCATTTTCAATTAAATTCCATAGCTTTGTTCTTTGAAAACCTATATATAAAACCCTACGAATATGACCAAATTTGAAATAGAAGAGAAAATAGTCTCCATGCTCAAGACCGTATTCGACCCGGAAATACCGGTAAATGTATACGACCTGGGACTGATTTACAAAATAGACGTCTCCGACCAGGGAGAAGCCTCCATCGACATGACGCTGACTGCCCCCAACTGTCCGGCAGCCGACTTCATCATGGAAGATGTGCGCCAGAAGGTGGAATCCATCGACGGCGTAACCTCCGCCACCATCAATCTCGTTTTCGAACCCGAGTGGGACAAGGACATGATGAGCGAAGAAGCGAAACTGGAGCTGGGATTCCTTTAAATCAGTTGAAAGTTCAAAGTTGAAAATGGAAAGTTGAAAATGAAGAATGTATATTTCCTCTCGGATGCTCACCTGGGCTCACGAGCCATCGAACACGGACGAACCCAAGAACGGAGGCTGGTCAACTTCTTGGACAGCATCAAGCACAAGGCATCGGCCGTATACCTGCTGGGAGACATGTTCGACTTCTGGTACGAATTCCGTACCGTAGTGCCCAAAGGATACACCCGCTTTCTGGGCAAGCTGTCCGAACTGACCGACCTGGGAGTAGAAGTCCACTTTTTCACGGGAAACCATGACCTTTGGTGCGGCGACTATCTGACCAAGGAGTGCGGCGTCATGATACACCGCGAACCGCTGACCACCGAAATCTTCGGAAAAGAGTTCTACCTTGCCCACGGTGACGGGCTAGGCGACCCGGACAAGAAGTTCAAGATGCTGCGCGCCATGTTCCGCAGCCGTACCCTACAGACGCTGTTCTCTGCCCTGCACCCCCGCTGGAGCATGGAGCTGGGACTGAACTGGGCCAAGCACAGCCGCTTGAAACGCATAGACGGGAAAGAACCCGCATACATGGGAGAAAACAACGAATACCTGGTGCTCTACACCAAGGAATACCTGAAAAGCCATCCCAACATCAACTACTTCATCTACGGTCACCGCCACATCGAACTGGACCTGATGCTGAGCAGTACCGCCCGCATCCTCATCCTCGGCGACTGGATAAACTACTTCTCGTACGCCGTCTTTGACGGCGAGAACCTCTTCCTTGAGAATTTTGTGGAGGGAGAGACGAAGCTATAACCCGCATTTCCAAACTGTTAACCATCATACCATTACCACCCATGAAACCTTTAAGACTGAAAAACATGATTGCCGGATGCCTGCTCGCAGCAGGAGCATTGCCGATATGGGGACAATCCGGCGCCCCGACACTTGTCATCCGCATTGACGATCTCGGTGCCCTGCATTCCGTCAACGAAGCCTGCATCCAGACCTACCGCTCGGGTATTGCCCGCAGCGTGGAAGTGATGCCCGTAGCAGCCTGGTATCCAGAAGCCATCAAGATGCTGAAAGAAAATCCGGGACTGGACGTCGGCCTGCACCTCGTCATCACCAGCGAGTGGGAGAACGTGAAGTGGCGTCCGCTGACCCACTGCCCCAGCCTGACGGACGAGAACGGCTATTTCTACCCGATGATGTTCCCTAACCCCGCCTATCCGGGACAGTCCATCATGGAGCAGAAATGGGACATCAAGGAGATAGAGCAGGAGTTCCGCGCGCAGATAGAGACGACGCTGAAAAGCATTCCGCAACTCAGCCATCTGTCCGGACACATGCTCTCCACCGGTTTCAGCAAAGAAGTGAACGAGCTGGTGCAACGGCTCGCCAAAGAATACAACCTGCCGTCCATCGACCGCATGGACTCCTCCAAGGACTACCGGTTTACCTACATCGGGTACGACGGCCCCAAAAGAACCGCCGAAGAAAAGGAGGCTAGCTTCATCAAAGCATTGGAGAAGTTGCAACCGGGCCAGCGCTACCTTTTCTTAGACCACCCGGCACTGGACAACGATGAAATGAAAACCGTCTTCCACATCGGATATGAGGACGTGGCGCTGGACCGCCAGGGAGTGACCGACCTGCTGACAAGCCCCCGCGTCCGGAAAGCCATTGAGGACAAAGGCATAAAGCTGATTTCCATCAACCAACTGACCAAGGGCCTGCCCCGCGCCGCCGCTACTCCGAAGCTGGACAAGGCCATGAACAGATATCTGGATGCCGTAAAGAAAGCCGGACAAGACCTGCACAGTATCATGATTGTGCAACACGGCAATGTCATTGCCGAAGAATGGATGGGCGAAGGGAAAGAGGATGAGCCTCACATCCTGAACTCCGTCAGCAAGACATTCACCGCCACCGCCGTGGGACTTGCCGCCTCCGAAGGCAGGCTGAAGCTGACGGACAAGGTCATCTCCTTCTTCCCCGACAAGCTTCCGGCAACCGTCAGCGAAAATCTGGCAGCCATGACCGTACGCGACCTGCTGACCATGAACTGCGGGCACGACACCGACCCCACCGGAACGGTACGCAAAAAGGCAGACGCCGATTGGGTGCAGGAGTTCCTTGCCTTCCCCGTGGAGCACAAGCCCGGTACCTTCTACACCTACAACAGCCTGGGAACCTACATGCTCTCAGCCATCGTACAGAAAGTGACGGGCGAGAAAGTGGTGGATTATCTCTATCCCCGTCTGTTCCGCCCGCTTGGCATCGTCAACGCCCGGTGGCAGGAAAGCCCGCAAGGCATCAATACCGGAGGCTGGGGGTTGTACCTCAAAACGGAAGACCTTGCCAAGATGGGACAACTGTTCCTGCAGAAAGGAAACTGGAACGGACAGCAGATTCTGCCCGAAGAATGGGTAAAGGAGGCATCTGCCTGCCAAGTGCCCTCACTGCCCGCCGGCATGAAACCGGAGATGCTGAAGAAAGCGAAGATGAGCGCCAAGACAAGCGACTGGCTGCAGGGCTACGGCTACCAGATGTGGCGCTGCCGCCACAACGCCTACCGTGCCGATGGTGCCAACGGACAATACATACTGGTGTTGCCGGACAAGGATGCCGTCATTGCCGTCACCGCCAACATCCCCGACATGCAGGCAGAGCTGAATCTAATATGGAAGTACCTGCTGCCCGCGCTATAAAACGTTTATTCTTATAAACGATTACGAAAAAGTGAAGATTACCGGAACTTTTTCCCGGCATGGTTGTAATAACATCATAACATTAAAAACATTAGCGTCATGGATGATATGATTTACAGAAACGACCCGATTGCCGAAGAGAACATAGACCCGCACGGACGTCCGGCAACGGATGAATTCGAGGAATGGAGCGAAGAGGTCTCCGAACGGACAGATACCGGATACAAGGACCAGAAAATAAAATCTGCCAAGGAACGGGAGAAACGTATCCGGGAGATGGATGAAATTATAAAGAAGGACCTTAAGGAATAAATTGACAGCCACCACAGATTACACGGATTCTCACAGATTAGTCTCTTATACTTGATATCAGAGCTTCCAATCTGTGAGAATCCGTGTAATCTGTAGTGACTTTCTATTATTTGTATCCACCAGCCTTGGCTATGCGTTTCGGGATTTCCGTGTTGTCCATCTTACCCACGAACAGCTTGGAACCTGCACCTACTGCGAATACCGGCACATATCCGGCTGTATGGCCACCGCTGGTCCAGCCTACCATGGCAATCTGGCTCATCACCTTCTTGGCGGCAACGGCCAGGGGCTCAGTCTTGGCATAAAGACTTTCCTCAAACACTACATGCTTGTTCACAAATGATTCTTCGTAAGCATCACGCAGCATCTTCTCCTGCTCCCAGCTCACCGGCAGCTCTTTCCAGAAACCCATCTTTTCTGCCAGGAATTCCTTCATTTCCGGCCAGTTGATAACCTTGCGCATCTTGCGTAAATCCGTGATGGAACGTGAAAGGATATCCTGAGACTGCTTCTGCTTGGCAAGGGCTTTCAGTTGAAGCTCGTACTTACCGGTACCCAGACCCAGACCGCCGGTTTCATGGTCTGCAGTTACCACAATCAGCGTTTCTTTGGGATGCTTCTTATAGAACTCGTAAGCCACCTTGATGGCGTTGTCCATATCCACCACTTCCTCAAAGACTGTGGCGGGGTCGTTTCCGTGGCAGGCCCAGTCAATCTTTCCACCTTCAACCATCAGGAAGAAACCCTTGTTACTGCCTTTGGTCAGGAAAGAGATGGCGCTTTCGGTAATTTCGGCCAGCGTCAGGTCGCCTTCCTGGCGGTCGATGGCATAGGGCAGGCAAGAAGGCTCTGCCCCTTCTTTCTGGATAAGAATCATCTTGTCCGCCTGGACAGACTTCGACTTATATTCGTCAAGGCCTCTTGCAACGGTATAACCGGCTTCTTCAAAGATAGGGAAGATGCTCGGAGCCTCTTTCTTGTCGGCAGTGGTAGTCGGTTTCAAGAAACCACCGCCTGCATAGAAGTCGAAACCGGCTTTCGGCAGGTCGAGGGCTATCTCGTAATACATGCCACGGTCCGGCTGATGGGCATAGAATGCGGCGGGAGTAGCATGGTCTACACTGACGCTGGTAGTTACCCCAACTTTCTTACCGGACTTTTTGGCTCTCTCGGCCACACTCTGAAGCACACTCTTGTTATCGTCCATACCAATGGCGCCGTTGTAGGTCTTTGCACCGGTAGCCAGGGCTGTTCCGGCAGCAGAAGAGTCAGTCACCGAGTTGGTGGCAGAAAAGGTAGTTGCCATGCTGGCAACCGGGAAAGAAGTGAACAGCAAAGGCTTTACACCGATGCGCCCTTCTTGTTCGGCCAGATACATCTCCGTACCGTTCACCTGGTTCACACCCATTCCATCACCGATGAAATAAAACACGTACTTCGCCTGCTGGGCATAGGCCATGCCGCTGGTCAGCAGTACAAAGAACAACACATTCATTAATCGTTTCATAAGCAGTTCTTATTTAAAGTTATTCGAGAAATTGCCTTTATTGTTTTTAACCGAGTAACAAAGATAGGTATTTTAAAGGATTCGGAAAACATTTCGCCCCTACAAATACATTACATATTTGCAGGGGCGAAACCACATCCGGACTCCGGGAAGCCGGAACCGGGAAATATTACAGCGATATTACTTCTTCAGAATATCCATCGTGTCCGAAGCAATCATCAGTTCCTCGTCAGTGGGAATTACCACCACCTTCACCTGAGAATCTTCGGTAGAGATAACCATTTCTTCACCGCGTACTTTGTTCTTCTCGGCATCCAGCTTTATGCCCATGAATTCCAGGCCTTCACATGCACCCCAGCGGGCACTTGCCTGATTCTCGCCGACACCACCGGTAAATACCACGATATCCACACCACCCAAAGCAGCGGCATAGGCACCGATATATTTCTTGATGCGGTAGAAGTACATTTCTTCAGCCAGAACAGCCTTCGGATTGCCGGCAGCTACGGCATTTTCCAGGTCGCGCATGTCACTGGATTCACCGAAGATACCCAGCACACCGCTCTTCTTGTTCAGCAGGTTGGAGATGCCGTTGGCATCCAGACCCTCTTTCTCCATGATGAAGGAAACGGCACCGGCATCAATATCACCACTGCGGGTACCCATCATCAGACCTTCCAGCGGGGTCAAGCCCATGCTGGTGTCTACACACTTACCGTCCTTGATGGCAGTAATGGAACCACCGTTGCCAATGTGGCAAGTGATGATTTTCTTTCCTTCCGGCTCTACACCTAGGAACTCGCAGACGCGCTGCGATACGTAGCGGTGTGAGGTTCCGTGGAAACCATAACGGCGTACGCCGTACTTTTCATAAAGTTCGTAAGGCACGGCATACAGATAGGCATGCTTCGGCATGGTCTGATGGAAAGCCGTATCGAACACACCAATCTGCGGAACATTAGGCAGAATGGCAGATATTGCATTTACCCCCTTCAGGTTAGCAGGATTGTGGAGCGGAGCCAGGTCGTTGCAGGCAGTGAAGGCGGCAAGCACTTCCGGCGTCAGCCGTACAGACTCGCTGAACTTTTCGCCTCCATGCACCATACGGTGACCTACGGCATTGATTTCGTCCAAAGACTTGATGGCTCCATATTCAGGGCTTGTCAAGGTGTTCAAGATAAATTCCACACCTACGGTATGCTCTGGAATGTCCTTCTCAAGAACTTTCTTCTCGCCACTGGGCAAGGTGAACTTCAGGAAAGAGTCCTTCAAACCAATTTTTTCGATACCACCCTGGGCGATAACTTCTTTCCGGTCCATATCAAACAATTTGTATTTGATGGACGAGCTACCGCAGTTCAATACTAAGATTTTCATACTATATATCAGATTTAAAAGTTATTCAGCATTCTTTTTGGCAGCAATGGCCTGATTGGCAGTGATGGCAATCATGCGATACACATCCTCGATGGAGCAACCGCGTGAAAGGTCGTTCACCGGACGGGCGATACCTTGTAGGATAGGTCCTACGGCATCAGCATGTCCCAGACGTTGCACCAGTTTGTAGGAGATGTTGCCCACTTCGAGGCTGGGGACAACCAATACGTTAGCATGTCCGGCGATAGAAGAACCCGGAGCCTTGCTTGCACCTACTTCCGGCACCAAAGCTGCATCGGCCTGCAACTCACCGTCGATGGCAATATCGGGAGCCATCTCCTTGGCAATCTTCAATGCCTCAACCACTTTATCCACCACTTCGTGCTTGGCAGAGCCCTTGGTAGAGAAGCTCAGCATGGCAACTTTCGGGTCGAGACCGGCAACTGCCTGGGCTGTACGTGCCGTACATACGGCAATCTGTGCCAATTGTTCTGCATCGGGCACCGGAGTCACAGCCACGTCACCCATCACCAGGATACCGTTCTTTCCATATTCAGGAGCATGTGTCAGCAGCAGCATGGCACCCGAAACGCAAGTGATGCCCGGGGAAGTCTTGATAATCTGCAAAGCAGGGCGAAGTACATTACCCGTAGTGTTGCGTGCACCTGCCAACTGGCCGTCAGCGTCGCCGTTCTTTATAATCAGGCAGCCCAGATAAAGCGGATCGACAACCAACTTGCGAGCCTCTTCGATGGTCATGCCTTTCTTTTTGCGGAGCTCGCAAAGCAGTTGGGCATATTCTTCTTTCTTAGGATGGTCTTCCGGGTCGATAATGGTAGCTTTGTTTATATTTCCCAGCCCCCACTCTTTGGCACAAGCCTCTATCTCGGCAGGTTTTCCAAGGATAATCAAGTCGGCTACTCCGTCAGTCAGGATTTGATTGGCAGCTTTCAGTGTACGCTCTTCCGTACCCTCGGGAAGAACAATTCGTTGGCGGTTTGCTTTGGCACGCTCAACAATTTCGTTAATTAATCTTTGCATGATATTTTAATTGTCTATTAAGAATCGGCAGTATGTGTTATTCACGCCGCAAAAGTACACAATTTTGCAATATCTACATTGCAAACATCGGTCTTTTTACCGTTCAGACCATAATTATTATAATATTTAACATTAGGTATTCCCAGCATTCATGTGTACGCACACGTGCCCCTCTGCAACAAACAATTACCCGTCCGGCAGGAACAACCCGCCCGACTCTACAAACGACATAAAAAAAATCAGGATACAACGATAACAAGCAATACATAGAATACCTACCTTTGCAGCGTTTTCAACGTATAACAATAGGTATTATAATAATATGATTCGTCAATGCGCCATCCTTTTCGGATGCTTAGCTTTGGGTGAACTGATTGTTTTCTTTACGGGTATCAAGTTACCTTCCAGCATCATCGGTATGCTGTTGCTCACCCTATTCTTGAAATTGGGTTGGATTAAACTGCACTGGGTGCAGGGTATGTCCGACTTCCTGGTTGCCAACCTGGGCTTCTTCTTCGTACCGCCCGGTGTAGCTCTCATGCTTTACTTCGATGTCATCGCCTCCGAGTTCTGGCCGATAGTGACCGCTTCCATAATCAGCACCCTGCTGGTGATTGTAGTCACCGGATGGGTTCATCAACTAACACGTAAAATCAAATGAACTTTTTAGAAAACGAATTTTTCCTATTGGCTGTCACCTTCGGGATTTTCTTTCTGGCCAAACTCCTGCAGAAAAAGACCGGCATCATGTTGCTGAACCCCATCCTGCTGACAATTGCCATCCTCATTGTCTTCCTGAAGATGACACATATCAGTTATGAGACCTACAATGAAGGAGGACATCTGATAGAATTCTGGCTGAAACCCGCTGTTGTAGCCCTGGGAGTCCCCCTATACCTCCAATTGGAAACGATTAAGAAACAGCTGCTCCCCATCATGCTGTCACAACTTGCCGGCTGCATTGTGGGAGTTATCTCTGTCGTGCTGATAGCTAAATTGATGGGGGCTTCCGACGAGATTATCTACTCCCTGGCGCCCAAGTCGGTCACTACGCCGATAGCCATGGAAGTAACCAAGTCGCTGGGCGGCATTCCCTCACTTACCGCCGCCGTAGTGGTCTGTGTAGGCTTGCTGGGAGGAATACTGGGCTTCAAGACCATGAAACTGACCCACATCGGCAGTCCTATGGCACAAGGCCTTTCCTTGGGAGCCGCCGCCCACGCGGTAGGAACTTCCACAGCCATGGACATCAGCCGCAAATACGGCGCATTCGCCAGCCTCGGCCTGACCCTGAACGGTATTTTCACTGCATTGCTGACCCCAACTATTCTGCGATTATTAGGGCTACTCTAACAAAATCTTCTTATTTTTGTTATCTATAATCATAACCAACTAAAAACAACGTATGATTTCATTTAAAGATATCGAATTACAAGACAAAGAACTGATTACTTCCTATACACAGAACAGTCCGCGACGGAATTGTGACCTCTCATTCTCCAACCTATGCAGCTGGCGTTTTCTATACAATACAAAGTTTGCCATCATGGACGGCTTCCTCCTGCTGAAATTCTGGGCAAACGACGAACTGGTGTACATGATGCCGATAGGTAACGGAGATTTGACAAAAGTACTGGACGCACTGGTCGAAGACGCACACCGGGAAGGGGAACCTTTCTGCCTGCTAGGAATATGTTCGGGCATGTGCTCGGAACTGGAAGCCTTCATGCCCGGAAAATTCCAGTTCACAGCAGACCGGGACTATGCCGATTACCTCTATCTGCGTACAGACCTCGCCACGCTTGCCGGAAAGAAATTCCAGTCCAAACGGAATCATGTCAACAAATTCAAACGCACCTATAATTACGAATATACTCCCATCACTCCCGACCGCATCCAGGAATGTCTGGACCTGGAAGCCGAATGGTGTAAGGCCAACAATTGCGACCAGCATGAAGGAACGGGCAACGAACGTCGCGCACTGGTCTACGCCCTCCACAATTTTGAAGAACTGGGATTGACCGGAGGCATCCTGCATGTAGACGGCAAAATTGCCGCCTTCACTTTCGGAATGCCCATCAACCAAGATACCTTCGGAGTACATGTGGAAAAGGCCGACACCAGCATAGACGGAGCGTACGCAATGATTAACTATGAATTTGCCAACCATATCCCCGAACAATATGTCTACCTCAACCGTGAAGAGGATTTGGGTATTGAAGGATTGCGCAAGGCCAAACTTTCGTACCAGCCTGCCATTATTCTGGAAAAATACGTGGCATGCCTGAAAGATGAACCGGTGGAAGCTATCAAATGGTGAGAGTAAGGATTAGAGATTAAGGATTAAAAGGATAAGGGATTGATGATACGGGAAAAGGTAAAGAACTTATGGAAGCTCTGTTTCAATGATAGCGAGGAATTTACTGAACTGTATTTTCGGCTCCGCTACAACAATGATATCAATATTGCCATCCAAAGCGGCGAAGAAGTGATTGCCGCCCTACAGATGTTGCCTTATCCTATGACGTTCGAAGGAGAAGATATTCATACGGCCTATATATCCGGCGCCTGCACACACCCTGATTACCGTAACCGGGGCGTAATGCACGAGCTGTTATCACAAGCCTTTGCACGGATGCTACACAATAATGTCGCCTTATCCACC
>QRFC01003657.1_pt1 | contig 10116 bp, 9 predicted proteins | sample 1861061 | NCBI WGS metagenome assembly QRFC01 (sample SAMN09711282, study PRJNA482702) | Human gut metagenome, whole genome shotgun sequencing project. | reverse complement strand
TGACGAGCGTAGCGAGATTTTTCGTGAAAACCTGTTTTCACAAAAAATGTGGCGTTTTTGAAGCGTGCAAAAAAGTCAAAGACTTTTTTGACACGCTGAGATATATATCCCCGTAGGTGCCCCAATGCGCCTCTAAAAAAACGCGAAGCATCACGGTTTCGTCGGCACCCTCGAACCGGGCTACCGGAGATATATATATCCGTAGGTGCCCCAATGCGCCTCTAAAAAAGCGCGAAACGTTACGGTTTCTTCCGCAGTTTCGAACCGGGACACCGCAATAACCGTATCCGTAGCTGCGTCAAATCGCCTCTAAAAAAGCGCCACTAAAAAGATGAGGGGCGGGTCTCGCGCAGGCCGAAGGAGAACTCGATAGCGTCGGCGATGCGCTCGCAGGCGCGGCCGTCGCCATAGGGATTGACGGCGTGCGCCATGCGCTGATACATTTCGCCGCCGGTGAGCAGCTCGTCGGCATCGCGGATGATATCGTCGCGGTCAACGCCGGTGAGCTTGACCGTGCCGGCCGCAACGGCCTCGGGGCGCTCGGTCTCGCGGCGCAGAACGAGGACGGGCTTGCCCAGCGAGGGCGCCTCCTCCTGAATGCCGCCGGAGTCGGTCATGACCATGTAGCTTGCGCTCATGAGCCGGTGCATATCCATCGCGTCGAGCGGCTCGATGAGGTGTACGTTCGGCAGATTCGCAAGGTACTCGCTTGCCGCGCCGCGCACGACGGGCGACAGATGCACGGGATAGACGATCTCAACATCGGGGTGCGTCAGCGCAACGGTGCGCACGGCAGAAAAAATATTTTTCATCGGCTCGCCGTAGTTTTCTCGGCGGTGGCAGGTCATTGCAATGACGCGCTTTGAAAAGTCGATGCTTTTAAGCTCGCTCGAGGCAAAGCCACCGTCGCCGACTGTATATTTCATTGCGTCGATGACGGTGTTGCCGGTGATAAAGATATCGCCGGTGACGGCCTCGGCGCGCAGATTTTCCGCGTTCTTCGCCGTCGGCGCGAAGTGCAGCGTTGCAAGGCGGCCGACGAGACAGCGGTTCATCTCCTCGGGGAACGGACTGTAGCGATCGTAGGTGCGCAGACCGGCCTCGACATGGCCGACGGGTATCTTCGCATAGAACGCGGCGAGCGCGGCGGAAAAGGTCGTGCTCGTGTCGCCGTGTACGAGGACAAGATCGGGGCGAAGCTCCGCAAAGCAGCCCTCAAGCCCCTTGAGCGCCTTGACGGTAACATCGGTAAGCGTCTGGTTTTTGCCCATGATGTTGAGGTCCGCGTCGGCTTTCAGGCCGAAGCAGTGCATCACGGAATCAAGCATCTCGCGGTGCTGCGCGGTAACGCAGATGAGGCTTTCTATGCTCTCGCGGCGCTGAAGCTCAAGCGCGAGCGGCGCCATTTTTATCGCTTCCGGGCGCGTGCCGAAAACGGACATGACTTTAAGCTTACTCATTTTTGCTGTCGGCCTCCCCGGACTCATCCGCCGGCTTCTCGTGCGGCAGCGGATGGATATTGTTGTTGTTTCTGAACACGAACAGCCATATGCACACGGCAATGACAAAGGCAATGACGGCAACGACGACGCGGATGATTCCGGTCGAGGTCAGCAGCACCGCGGCAAGGCCGAGGATGGCCGAAACGGCGTAGAGCACGGCGACGGCCTGCTTCTGGTTCAGGCCCATGTCCAGCAGCTTGTGGTGAAAGTGTCCCCTGTCGGCATGGAAGGGGCTTTGTCCGTGCAGGATGCGGCGTGTAAACGCAAATATCGTGTCCGAAAGCGGAACGGCAAGCGCAAGCACAGGCAGGACAAATGTAACAATGGCATAGAACTTGAACATACCGATGACCGAGACCGTTGCCAGAACATAGCCCAGCAGCAGCGCACCGGTGTCGCCCATGAATATCTTCGCCGGGTTGAGGTTATACGGGATAAAGCCCAGGCATCCGCCGCAGAGCGCGGCGAGGATGACGGCGACGTTGATGTTTGCATCGGACACAAGAAGCGACACGACAAGCATCGTCAGCGACGCGATGGCGGAAACGCCGCAGGCAAGTCCGTCAAGCCCGTCGATGAGGTTGACCGAGTTTGTGACGCCGACTATCCACAGTATGGTCACCGGAACGGCGAGGATGCCGATGGTCACGGCCTGCTCGCTCGTTATAAGCAGCGGATTTGACACGACGTTAATGATAACGCCGGACAAAACGGCAATGACCGCCGCGACTATCTGCACGCAGAATTTAAGCCAGGCATTTAGGTTCATCACATCGTCTATTGCGCCGACGACGACGATGAGGATGGCGCCGAGCAGAATGCCTCGCACCTGCGGCGTTATGTTTGCAAACAGCAGCACCGACAGCAGGAAGCCCAGGAATATCGCAAGGCCGCCCATGCGCGGTATGGGGTGGCTGTGAATATGGCGCTTTTTGTCCGGAATGTCGATCGCTCCGACCTTTTTGGCAAAGGAGCTGACAACGGGCGTCGCGGCAAAGGAAATGACAAACGCGACAGCCAGCGCGAGCAGGATGTTCTTCCAGACGTCAAAACTTAGATCGATCATATCTATAATATCTCCAGTAAAATCAGAAGGGCTTTTCTACAAGACCTACCTTCTTATATACCTTGCGAAGGGTCTTGCGCGCGATGACGCTTGCCTTCTGCGCGCCCTCGGTGTAGACGCTGCAAAGGTAGGCCTTGTCGTTGAGCAGGCGCGTTGCCTCCTCGCGGATCGGGCGCAGAGTCTCGATGACCGCGTCGCCGACCGCAGGCTTGAAAACGCCGTAGCCCTGACCGGCAAACTCGCGCTCTATCTCGTCAATGCTCTTGCCGGTGACTGCGGAATAGATGTTCATGAGGTTTGAAACGCCGGGCTTGTTCTCGGGGTCGAAGCGCACGCAGTTTTCGGTGTCGGAGTCGGTTATGGCGCGCTTGAACTTGCGCGCGATATCCTCGGGCTTTTCCATGAGGAAAACGCAGCCGTTGGGATCGGATTTGCTCATCTTCGAGGTGGGGTTTCCAAGACCCATGACGCGCGCGCCGGCCTTGGGGATATACGCCTCGGGGACCTTGAAGGTCTCGCCGTAGATATTGTTGAAGCGCACGGCGATATCGCGCGTAAGCTCGCAGTGCTGGCGCTGATCCTCGCCGACAGGAACATAGTCGGCCTGATACAGCAGGATATCCGCCGCCATGAGGCTGGGATAGGTGAACAGGCCGCCGTTTATATTATCGGCGTTCTTTGCGCATTTATCCTTAAACTGCGTCATGCGGCTCAGCTCGCCGAACATGGTGTAGCAATTGAGTATCCAGCCAAGCTCCGCATGCTCGTGAACATGGCTTTGCAGGAACAGGACGTTCTTCTCCGGGTCTATGCCGCAGGCAATGTACTGGGCAAGCTGCTCGAGGCTGCGGCGGCGCAGCAGCTTGGGATCCTGACGCACGGTGAGCGTGTGCAGATCGGCCATGAAATAATAACAGTCAAATTCCTCGGCTCTTGCGCCCCAGTTCTTCACCGCGCCCAGGTAATTGCCGAGGTGCAGATCGCCCGAGGGCTGGATGCCGGACAGCATACTTTTCTTTTTTATCTCATTTTCCATTTTCGTTATCTCCTATAAGACTAATAACCTAATTTACTATATTACCATTTTAACTGTCACTTGACAACTGCCAAAATCCATTTTACACTATTGATATCTACGTTTTTCGGAGGAAAAGTTCTATGGATATGACATGGTTCGATCAAATGGAAGCTCGCATACCCAAGGGCGAGGTTCGCACGAGATTTGCGCCCAGCCCCACGGGATATATGCATGTGGGCAATCTGCGCACCGCGCTGTACACATGGCTCATAGCGCGCCACAACGGCGGAAAGTTCATTCTCCGCATCGAGGACACCGATCAGGAGCGTCTGGTCGAGGGCGCGGTTGACGTTATCTACCGCACGATGGCCGAGTGCGGCCTTGATCACGACGAAGGTCCCGACGTCGGTGGCCCTGTCGGCCCCTATGTTCAGACCGAGCGCCGCGCACTTTACGGCAAGTATGCCGACCTTCTCATCGAAAAGGGTCACGCCTACCGCTGCTTCTGCGAAAAGCAGGAGGAGACCGAGGGCTTTGAAAAGGCCGCCGATCCCTGCCGCTGCCTCAGCCGCGAGGAAAGCGACGCAAAGGCCGCAGCCGGCGAGCCGTTCGTTGTGCGCCAGAAGATACCCGAGGAGGGCAGCACCACGTTCCACGACGAGATCTTCGGCGACATCACCGTTGAAAACTCGACTCTTGACGATCAGGTGCTCATAAAGCGCGACGGTCTGCCGACTTATAACTTTGCAAACGTCATCGACGATCACCTCATGGGCATAACCCATGTCGTGCGCGGCTCGGAGTATCTTTCAAGCTCGCCGAAATATAACCTGCTGTACGAGGGCTTCGGCTGGGATATCCCGGCCTATGTCCACTGCTCGCCGGTCATGCGCGATGCGCACAACAAGATGAGCAAGCGCCACGGCGATCCCTCGTATGAGGATCTTATCGCGCAGGGCTATCTCACCGACGCCGTTGTCAACTATGTCGCGCTGCTCGGCTGGAGCCCCGGCGGCGAGCGCGAGATATTCTCCATGCAGGAGCTTGCCGAGATATTCGACATAAAGGGCATCTCCAAGTCCCCTGCCATCTTCGATATCGAAAAGCTCAAATATTTCAACGCAGAATACATCCGCGCCATGAGTCCCGAGGCCTTTGCCGAGGCCGCAGAGCCGTTTATTCGCCGGGCGGTGAAAAAGCCCGAGATAAGCGCCGCCGCCATCGCCGCGCTTTTGCAGCAGCGCACGGAGGTTCTCACCGACATTCCCGAAAAGCTCGATTTCTTCGACGAGCTGCCCGAGTACGACACGGCTCTGTATGTTCACAAAAAGAGCAAGACCGACGAGGCAGGTTCACTCGAGATGCTGCGCGCCATGCTGCCCGTTTTCGAGGGCATTTCCGACTGGTGCGATGAGAATATCCTCGCCGCGATGACCGGCATGGCCGAAAAGTGCGAGTGCAAAAATGCGAAGGTCATGTGGCCCGTGCGCATCGCCGCGGCCGGCAAGGCCGTAACGCCCGGCGGCGCTGTCGAGATCTGCCGCATCCTCGGCAAGGACGAGACCCTGCGCAGAATGCGCGTCGGCATCGAAAAGCTCGAAAAGAGCCTCGGATAAATGGATGACAGGATCATCGTCGTTGATGACGAGCGCGAGATCGCCGATCTCATCGGCCTGTACCTTGAAAATGACGGATACGAGGTGCATAAGTTCCTCAACGGCGCCGATGCGCTGAGCTTTGTCGAAAAATGCGAGCCTGCGCTCGCCGTTCTGGACGTTATGCTGCCGGATACCGACGGCTTTGCGCTTTTGCGCAAAATGCGCGAAAAGCACGACTTCCCGATAATCATGCTCACCGCGCGCGTCACGGATTCGGACAAGATACTCGGCCTGACCATCGGCGCGGACGACTATATAACAAAGCCGTTTAATCCCCTTGAGGTCACCGCGCGCGTCAAGACCGTTCTGCGCCGTTGCCGCCGGGGAGCGGAGACCAATGACGAAATGGACATCCGCGGCCTTACGATCAACCGTGCTTCACGCCGCTGCTCGCTGTTCGGGCGCGAGCTTTCGCTCACGCCGACGGAGTTCGATATTCTGTGGTATCTGTGCGATAACGCCGGCAGGGTCGTAGCATCCGAGGAGCTGTTCGAAGCCGTGTGGAAGGAAAAATTCCTCACGAGCAGCAGCAACACCGTCATGGCGCACATAGGCCGCCTGCGCGAGAAGATGCACGAGCCGGCGAGAAAGCCGAAGTTTATAAAAACCGTTTGGGGTGTTGGGTATGAGATCGAAAAGTAAAAGCGTGCTCCGCACGGCGCTCATCTACATCGGCATATTCATCTGCGGCGCGGTGCTCGTTGTTCTGCTGCTGAGCTTTTTTGACAACACGCTCAACGGCACGCTGCGCGAGTGGTTTTACCGGGGCTACATGACCGAATATTACGATTCCGAGATGGCAACGGATTACGTTCAGCCGGACTGGATCGCCATAAAGGGCCTTGCATTCAGGCTTGCGCTTGCGGTCTTTGTGTTCTGCGTAATTATTATAGGCATCGTTTCGCGGCTTCGCCTGAACGCCGAGCGCCGCCGCATCGGCAATGCGGTCGGGCAGTTTATGCTCAGCGACTCGCCCGAGGCCGGCATCCCCAACGAGATCGCCGTTCCGCTGAGCGACGCAAAGTTAAAGCTCATGCGCGCGCAGACGCTTCTGCGCGAGGAAACCGCGCGCAAAAACGACCTTGTGATGTACCTTGCGCACGACCTGAAAACGCCGCTGGCCTCCGTCATCGGTTACCTCACGCTGCTGCGCGACGAGCAGCAGATAAGCCCCGAGCTGCGCGAGAAGTACCTTTCGATAACGCTCGACAAGGCCGAGCGGCTCGAGGATCTGATAAACGAATTTTTTGAGATCACGCGCTTTAATCTATCGACCGTTACGCTCGATTACTCGAGCATAGACCTTGCGCGCCTGCTCGAGCAATTAAGGTTCGAGTTCATGCCCATGCTCAAGGAAAAATCGCTCACCTGCACCCTCTGCACGCCGGATGCGCTGCCGATAAGCTGCGACGCCGGAAAAATGCAGCGAGTTTTCGACAATCTGCTGCGCAACGCGGTGCTGTACAGCTATCCCGACACCGAGATCGTGATAAACGCGCAGCTTGACGGCGACAGCGTTTCCGTCAGCGTCGTTAACCGCGGAAACACCATCCCCGAGGAGAAGCTGCGGCGCATTTTCGAGCAGTTCTACAGGCTCGATTCCGCGCGCTCGTCCTCCGGCGGAGCCGGGCTGGGTCTTGCCATAGCAAGCAACATCGTCACCCTCCACGGCGGCAAAATCAATGCACGCAGCGCCGACGAGACGGTTGAGTTCACCGTCACTCTGCCCGTAAGAAAATCGTAAGATATTTGGGCGGAAAACGTCACAATTTCATACGGATAAACGGATAAACAGCGCTCCTGTTTTTGCTACGATAGCAGCGAAAACAGGAGCGTTTTTTGACTCACAGGGAGGATATTATGAAAAAGCTTATTTCCGTTTGTCTTTGCATCTGCATTTTTGCCGCGCAGCTTTCAGGCTGCTCGGACATAGGCCTGCCGCTGTCGGACGGACCGAACGACGCAGAAAAGCTCGAAAAGATACGCACAAGCGGCGAGTACCCCGAAATTTTAGTCGAAACGGCCGAGAAATGTCCGCAGACTCTGGACTATGTCTACAACTACCCGGAGCTGAAGGACAGGCGCTTTGACATTGACCTTTCTGCCGACGCGCAAAGCGGCGCCGTACCGCTGTTTATCCAATGGGATGAGCGTTGGGGCTATGAGCCATACGGCAGCGGCTTTATCGGCACCTCCGGCTGCGGCCCGACCTGCCTGTCGATGGCGGCGGTGTATCTCACGAAAAACGCCGCGTACTCGCCGCTGTTCGTCGCGCGCCTTGCCGAGAAAAACGGCTACTGCGTGCCCGGAAACGGCAGCTCGTGGACGCTTATCAGCGAGGGCAGCGCTCTGCTCGGCCTTTCCGCAACCGAGCTTCCGCTGTGGGAGCAGTCGATGAAAAACGCGCTGGACTCCGGCGCGGTCATTATCCTCGCGCTCGGCCCCGGCGACTTCACAAGCAGCGGACACTTCGTCGTTCTTACCGGCTACGACAGCTGCGGCTTTACCGTCAACGATCCCAACAGCCCTGATAACAGCGCAAAGCACTGGACCTACGACCGCCTCTCCCCTCAAATCTCCAACCTCTGGAGTCTTTTAGTGGCGATTTGAGGCAGCTACGGATACGGTTATTGCGGTTGCCCGGTATCGAGGGTGCTGACGAAACCGTGAAACTCTCGCGCTACGCAAGATTGTGCTATATTAGTGCAAAATTTGCGCCGCACCCTCGTAGGGAACGGGCTTGCCCGTTCCGCTGTGATGGTTTAGCCGGCACCCACCGGTCGGGCTGACGCAAAAAACGTATCGGTATCAGCGTTAAAGCGCTACTGAAAAACCGCTTGCGGCAGATGAGGTGTAAATAAATCCGCGCCGTAGGCGCTACTTTGTTTCAGAGGCGCATTCACATTGTGCCGATACGTTTTTTGCGTGAACCCGGTGTCGAAACAAAGGAAAAACCATGACGTTTTACGTAACACAAGTGCGATGCTGAGTTTTGCGCCGCACACATTGGCTCTCTGCTATCCGCTATTAGCTATCAGCTGCGGATAAACCGCACGGTTTTCTCCGCACCCTCGACACCGGGATACCAGAGATATATGTATCCGTAGCTGCATCAATTCGCCTCTAAAAATCGCCTCTAAAGAACCGTTGAGGATGATGAGATCACGTCGAGATCCTGGCCGCTGTACTGGCCCTTGTAGTTCCAATCTACGCTGACGGAAACGGCACTGCCCTTCTGAACAGTCGTCGAATAGGTGTAGATGAGCGTATCGGTCTGCGAGTTCGGGGAATCAACGCTGAAAGATCGCGTCAAGCCGCCGGAGGTCGCGCCGTTTACGCTTATCGCGATCGAGCGCTGACCGATCTCCAGCGTGTACGAGCGCACATACACCGACAGCGTGAGCTTGACGCTGCCGTCTGCCTGCTCGGCTGCCGTCCACGCGGTGTGGGTGTTCAGGCCGACGCCGGTCGACGAATCAAACGAGCCCGAGCCGATAACCGTGCCGCTCGGTGCTTCGGGAGTGGGAGTCGGTGTTGCCGTCATCGTCGGAGTCTCGGTCGGAACAGCCTCGGTGGGCTGCGGCGTGGCAGTCGGGATAACAAACTGAGTCTGGCGCGGAGCGCTCGTCTCGACCTCCGGGGTCGGAGTCGCTTCGGGCTTATCGCCGCCTATGCCGCCGGTCAGCCACATGATAACTATGGCAAGTATGATCAGCACAACGATGAATGCCGCGAAAATATATGCCGTCTGTTTTTTCATGATTTTCTCCTCTCGCGAGTTTACATTTTTATCTTCACTTCGCCGCTGTGAACCGTGCGGCGCGTTCCGTCGTCAAGGCGCAGGATGAGTCCGTAGTCCGGGCTTATTCCCTCGGCGACGGCTTCATACTCCCCCTCGGGTGAGCTTACGGATATCTGCCTGTCGAGCACGATGCAGCGGCGCTTATATTCGGCGTGGCACACGCTCGGCGCTTCGAGCCATGCTGTGTACAGCGAGCTTAGCTCCGCGATGATCGCGGCAATGAGCTTGCCGCGCTCGAAAACAAAGCCCGTCTGCGTCAGCAGTGAGCCTGCCGTTTCGCGCAGCTCCTCGGGGAAGTCCTCGATGCGCGTCGTGACGTTAAGCCCGATGCCCAGCACGGCGTAATCGACCCTGCCGTCCCTGACCGAGCTTTCGCACAGTATACCGCAGATCTTTTTGCCGCGCAGGTACAGGTCGTTTATCCATTTGATGCCCGGCGCGCGGCCGCAGACCTTTTCCACGGCGCGGCACACCGCGACGGCGCAGACCGCCGTCAGGCTCTGCGCGCAGTCCGGCGCGCAGTCGGCAGGACGCAGCAGCATCGACATGTAGATGCCGCAGCCGGCGGCCGACGCAAAGCTGCGGCCCATTCTGCCGCGTCCGGCGGTCTGCTCGTCGGCAATGATGACCGTGCCCTCCGCCGCGCCCTCCGCCGCAAGCTTCTTTAAATAATTATTCGTCGAATCAAGGCTTTCAAAAGCCTGCAACCTTATCTCCATCTTTTTAGTGGCGAATTAACGCCGCTCCTTATACATTTTTCAGTGGCGCATTAAAATTTTACGGATACGTTTTTTGCGCTTGCCCGGTATCGAAAAATTGCTGGAAACCATATCGTTTCGCGCCAGGGGGGATTGTGCTATATTAGTGCAAAACTTCGTCTGCACCCTTGTAGGGAACGGATTTATCCGTTCCGCCTGTCATGGTTTTGCCTGCACCCTCCGGTCGGGCTGACGCAAAAATCGTATCGGTAGCAGCGCAAAGGCGCAATTAAAAAAGTGCGCAGGCACACCACAATTATTCACTATTAATTATTCATCATTCATTATTCATTGGGGCGGTCACAGACCGTC
>QRFC01003656.1_pt1 | contig 10118 bp, 10 predicted proteins | sample 1861061 | NCBI WGS metagenome assembly QRFC01 (sample SAMN09711282, study PRJNA482702) | Human gut metagenome, whole genome shotgun sequencing project. | reverse complement strand
AAATGTAACATGTTTCAGAAGAATATTTAGGAATAATACTATCTTTTTCTAAAACTAAATTGTCATTGATACACCTGAACAGTTGGCTTAAGTTCCTGTCTGCTTCTCCTACGATGGCCTGGTATATTGCTTGACAGATATAGCTTGTTTCATTTTTTCGTATATCGAAATAATGACATGAACATGGTAACCAAGGCAGTTCCGCATCGTCTACTCTGATAATCTCAATTTTTTTTCTACTTATCAATCTATCCGAAGCAATATGTCCCTCATATGCGGTAAAATCCTTTCTTACATAATCCTCAGACAAAAAGATAAGCATTACTGTATTTTCATCATTGTATATCTGCTTAAGTACATCAGGAACATGCTTGAAGACAAATAATTCCGGATGTTCTTCATCTACAAAAACTTTTAATCCTAATCTCTGTAGTTCATTTTTAAATTCTTCAACAATTTCCTTTTGCTCCGAAGCGAAAGAAAAAGTAATATCGTATTTCATTTTCCCTCCGACAGATAATCCTATATTATCCGTTATTGATTGTTATCAAGTTGCGAGGATGCTTATGAACAAGTATTTCTTTTTGCTTTGTATTGGAAACATGAGTATATATTTCGGTTGTGCTAATGGAACTGTGTCCAAGCATTTTTTGAATATATCGTATATCAACGTCTTGCTCCAGTAGAAGAGTGGCAAAAGAGTGACGGAACATATGTGGAGTCATATGTTGGTCAATACCGGCAAGCTCAGCATAGTGATTTATCATGAAACGGACAGATTGATCTGATAACTTATGCTTTAGCTTGTTGACAAAGAAATATCCACAGGTCTCAATATCTTGTTCAAAAGTTTTTTGGTATGATGTCATAGCTGAAATCACTTCAGAATTTTCAATTTGTAATATTCGTTCTTTTGAACCTTTTCCATAAATAAGTATGTTGTGACTTTTCATGTCTATATCTGATGGTCTCAAGGAACACAATTCAGATATTCGCATGCCAGTAGCAAATAGCAATTCGATAACAGCAATATCCCGTATGCAACAGCGAAGTTGATATTCTGATTTAGCTAGCTCCTTTTGGGCATACAGAGTAGATAAAAATGACTGAATGGAATGAAAAGGTATTGTCTTGGGTAAGAGCTTTGGTTCTCGAAAACGAATGTCTAATTTTAGAAAAGGATTCTCAGACAATAATTCCTGATATTCCAAATATCGGAAAAAGGCTTTTAGACTGGCAATCTTGCGTTTGACAGTTTTGGGTTTAAATTGTTTATGTAAGTTGGTTATATACTGATCAACAGTGTTCTTGGATAGGCAGGAAGGCAGTTCGGAAGAGAAATGGGTGTATTGCTTTAAATCAATGCTGTATGCCTTGATAGTTTTGTAATCTAAGCGTTTCCTGAACTGACAGTATTCAATGTATTCTGTAATGTAATCATTTAAGTTATTCATAAACAGACACTCTCCTTGGTTTTTATTCAATTATGAGTGTCTGTTTTTAAAATGTCTATTTTCAGATTTCAGGAAAGAATTTATCTAACATCTCTATGCATTCCTTTGAAGTATATCCCCAGAGAATAGAACTAAGTGCTTGTACGGCCTCTGGACGTTTTCGGTAGTAAGTTCTTTTGGAAATATTTGTAATATGAGGCTCAAGTGCTTCAATAATCTCGTCTGTATTCTGGAGCTGCTGAGGAGAGAGATAGCTGTAATATAAGATCCAATAGTACTGTTCCCCATGCTTATGCTTGCTGCGAAGGATGTTTACTGCAGAATTCAAAAGATTCAGCATTTTGTTGCTCCGTTCAATGCTTTTTGCATAATTCTCCAGCTTAGAACCGCCAATATCTGCTCCGGCAAGATAAATAGAATCCAGAAATTCCTCAATGCTGCTTCCATATTCGATTTCAAAGGTATTTCTCACCTGTTGGACAGCCAGTTCCAGGTTCCAGACTGCATCACGATAGTTCTTTAAAAGCTTCCAAGTGTCATGGAAAAGGGGATTCTCCTCAACAGAGGGTGTGTTTTCAAATTTCTTGTTCATAGTATTACCTTCCTTTCTCTGATTCGGGTATATTCGTGACGTTCGGTTCATCTGTCGGTGTTAGTGTCAATTCAAACTGATAGGAGGTCCGCCCATCCGGACAGTCAATCTTTAGAGAATACTTTAAATTACCACCTTTGCAGTCGGATAAGCTATATAACTTATATTGGGTTCGGGGGCATTCACAGCACGAACCCCCTTGTGCTGCAAGGATTTTTGCAACTTTTCGCACCACCTGGCGTATGTGAGATTTTGAAACGCAAGGTGCATTTGATGAAACGCTGTCAGAATCATCATTAATTGTGATTTGCTCATCTTTAATTGTGCTGTCTTCCGAGATGGGTGCGTCCGGAAGATTAACAGGAACCTGAAATATCATAGAAACCTCCTCCTTATCAATCATTACATCGCTGATGCTGAACATGGTAGACAGATAGTTGCACAGATAGATAACGCTTCCATGTCTGCCGGTGAAGGAAACCAGCGATAAGTATTCCTTGTTCTGAAGTTTATTGAGAGTGCGGCTGACAGTGGCTTTGGAAATTCCCCAGCGTAATCCCAGTTCCGTATAGCTGATAAGCGGATTGCCTGTACAGTTGCGAAAATATACAACGGGTCCAATGTCAGAGCCTTGTACCTGCTCGTCATTGTAGATTGCATGAATCCACAAATCTAAAACAATATCCATTTCTGAGCATTTCCCCATACTGATTAGCTCATGGACGGCAGAGATGGGGAAAAAGAAAAAACCCACATCCTTCAGACATGGGTAGTTGTAATCTAATGTTGTGTTATTTTTGCGCCAGTCGGTAATCTGGAACTTAATCAGATTACCACGACCAAGCTTCGTGTAGGTCAGATAGTGCTGCTCTTGTAAAAAGTCCATAATAGATACTGCTTGATGGTGAAAACGGGTGCGAAACCATTCTGACAGCTCTGCAGTTGTGCATATCCATTCGCCGGGTTCTACAAGATATGAGATACCTTCAAGCTTCCGATAGGAAGTGCGGAAGTTGGCGTAAGAGCATAGCACAATATAATAGAAAAGATAGGAGCTTCCGTTTGTGCGGATGTCCCTATCTTCCATAAGGTTACGAAGAAAATCCCGATAGATACGACATCGTGGATAATCTACGATTTGTTTAATTTCTAATTGGTAATTCATAAAGCCTCCTTTTAGATATATATAGCAACAGCCTGCATAAATTCATTGAATAATGCAGGCTGCAGTGCTGTAATCGTTTAGCTTAGCGATGCGGTTGCTTTTTCACAATAGAGTGTAAATAGAGTGGACGATAAAGGCGTAAAGGGGCGGTGAAGCCGATAAAGAGGGTATCCTGCGAAAGAGTAGCCTACATCTGCAACACCAGTATCCACCGGTTCAAATCCGGTCTGCGCCTCTCCTGAAGGGCCTCAGAAATGTAATGTTTCTGGGGTTTTTCTTTTCTAAAATAACAGAAATTATGGACACAGTTTTGATTGTTCCGGAGTTGTCGCAGCAATCTGTGTGATCCTTGCAATTTTAGTATCGCTGATATTCCCGCCGCTTGGATTTATCATCTTCTGGGGATGGGTGATCTGTTCAAAGTAGGACCGGACAGATTGCTATAATAAGGCACGTTATTCCTTAGGTCGTCCTGCATACAAAAAGAAGATCAAATAGAAGTGCCATTCAAGATCCGGACAGCATAAGAAATACTTATAGTATTTCCTAAATGACTGTTTTATAATTGAAATAAAAATGTAAAAGAAGGTACTGCTGGGGAAAGACTATGGGAAATCAGGAACTGGACTATCTGGTTGTAGTGTATATGAGTTTACACAAGGGAGAATGAGTACATGAAAGTAGCAATTATTTATGCATCGGTTCACCATGAAAATACCAAAAAGGTGGTGGAAGCAATCGCCGGTGAAAACGCGGTAGATCTGATCGATGCTACGAAGGAAAAAGAAAGAGATTTGTCAGGATATGACCTGATCGGCTTTGCCTCCGGGGTATATTATGGGAAATTTCATCAGACAGTACTAAATTTTGCTTCTGTCAATTTACCGGCAAATAAAGATGTTTTTCTGATCTGCACCTGTGGCGGCAGTGCGGCATTCCGGTCAATAGAAGAAATTGTAAAAAGCAAGCAGGGGAAGATTGCCGGGAAATTTTCCTGTAAGGGGTACGATACCTTCGGACCGTTCAAGCTGGTTGGGGGGATTGCAAAGGGACATCCCAATGACAAAGATCTGGCAGATGCGGTAACATTTTATAAAGGAATCATTCGGAGGTAGACAGAAATGGCAAAGGATCAAAGATTCGAGATAGTAAAATGAAAACTGAGGAAACCATAAAACTTATCAAATATGTTACCGGCTCCGTAGCGGCCGTACTGCTTGCAGCAGCCCTGCAGCTTCAGTTTGCGTATGCCGCAGGAATTATCACTCTCCTGACGATCCAGGATACGAAGAAGGAAACTGTGCGGATAACAGCGAAGCGCATGATCATATTTGTGATCATGACGATCTTGTCAGCAGTGATCTTTCCGCTTGCCGGATATCACGTATGGGCATTCGGTATTGTACTGATTCCATATCTGTTTAGCTGCATGGCATTAGACATGAAGGAAGCGATTGCTCCTATTGCAGTGCTTTGTACGCATTATGTTTCAGCAAAGAGCTGCAGTCCGTCCATGATTATGAACGAATTCCTGATCCTGGTGATCGGAGCGGGGATAGGCACACTGTGGAATCTCTTTATGCCGGATGGCAGAAGGCAACTGTTAGAGTATCAGAAAACCGTGGATGACAAAATCGTATACATCTTACGCAGAATGGCGATCTATATAGAACTGGAGGACAAGACGGATTATACAGGAAGCTGTTTTGATGAACTGGATGCAATGCTCGTGAATCTGAAAAAAGAGGCATTACGATATATGAATAATCATCTGATCACAGAGGATGATTACTATTATGAATATATGCAGATGAGAGCGAGACAGTGCGTGATACTGAAAAGAATATATGCGGACATCATCCGCCTGACCACTACGCCGGAGCAGGGAAAAGCACTGGCAGATTTTATACGTCAGACTGCAGATGAGTTTGCAGAACAAAATAACGTGGAAACCCTGCTGTCGGAGTTAGAGAGACTGCACCACCATTATGAACAGCAGCAGCTCCCGGTCACACGACAGGAATTTGAAAACCGGTCCATGCTGTATCATATCCTGGAAGACATGAAAGCGTTTCTTGACATCAAAAAAGACTTTATCACAGCAAGGTGATGTATTATAATGTAAAAACCAAATTAGATAAGAAAGTGGAGGAAAACATATATGCTAGAAGCAGGAAAAAAAGCACCCGATTTTGAATTGCCGGATCAGGACGGTGTAATGCATAAATTAAGTGATTATGCAGGGAAAAAAGTGATTTTATATTTTTATCCAAAGGATAACACACCCGGATGTACGAAACAGGCATGCGGTTTTTCAGAGAGATATCCGCAGTTTGCGGAAAAGGGTGCGGTCATTCTTGGAGTCAGTAAAGATTCCGTGGCTTCTCATAAGAGATTTGAAGAAAAATATGGTCTGGCATTTACACTTTTAGCTGATCCGGAACGTAAAGTCATTGAAGCCTATGATGTCTGGAAAGAAAAGAAAAACTATGGAAAAATATCTATGGGCGTGGTTAGGACCACATATCTTATCGATGAACAGGGAGTCATCATCAAGGCTAATGATAAAGTCAAAGCAACAGATGACCCTGAAAATATGCTTAAGGAATTAGAAGGATGAAAATCATACTGTCTCCTGCAAAAAAGATGGTAAGCGATACGGACAGCCTTGCACCGGTTAACGTGCCAAAACATATGGATCAGACAGCAGAGATATTGAGTTTTATGAAGAGTCAGTCCGAAGAGGAGCTGAAAGCAGTCTGGAAATGTAACGATAAAATTGCCGAACAGAACTTTCACAGACTGGAAACTATGGATCTGTACCGTGGACTTACTCCGGCAGTATTATCCTATGAAGGAATCGCATTTCAGTATATGGCACCAGCTGTGTTTGAGGATAGACAGCTTGCGTATGTACAAAAGCACTTGAGAATCCTGTCTGCGTTTTATGGGGTTTTGGAACCAATGGATGGGGTAACACCGTACCGGTTAGAAATGCAGGCAAAGGTCGGGATAGGAGATGCAAAAAATCTGTATGATTACTGGGGGGAGAGATTATATCGTTCAGTGATTGATGACAGCAGGGTTATCATTAATCTGGCATCAAAAGAATACTCAAAATGCATAGAAAAGTATCTGACACCTAAGGATACCTATATTACGGTCTCCTTTTGTGAGTTATCGGGAAATAAACTGGTAACGAAAGGGACATATGCCAAAATGGCCCGAGGGGAAATGGTCCGGTTCATGGCAGAAAGAGAAATTGAGAATCCTGAAGAGATACGAAAATTTGACAGACTTGGATATACTTTCAGAAGAGATTTGTCATCTGAATCGGAATATGTATTTGAACGAAAATGATTAATGTGAATTGCTGATATGAGTATGGATATGGCTGCCTGCTACAATCTACGCAATTCACTCTGAATAGAAGGAGGTAAAGATAGATGATGAAACGTAAGTTGATCTTAACCGGTGCAGCATTGTCCCTGGCAGTGGCTATGACCGGATGTGGCGGTAATCCAGTGATAAATCAGCAGCCAAGCAGCCGGGAGAAGAATGCGGTAGATACCCAGGCACAGACGGAGACGACAGCCCCCACTGCCGATTCTGCCACAACGCAGAGTTCTGCCGCAGCTACTGCGCAGACGGTAACTGGCGCGGTGGATGAGGAAACAGCACAGAAGATAGCTCTTGAGCATGCCGGAGTGAAGGCAGCGGATGCAACCATCACCAAGTCAAAGCTGGACTATGAAGACAGACGCCAGGTATATGAAATTGAATGGTACGCAGGCGGTAAGAAGTACGACTATGAAATAGCAGTGGATACCGGTGAGATTTTAAGTTCCGGATACGATGAAAAAACATCCGGATGGAGTGTCAGCAATAGCAGTAACGTTACTGTCAGTGAGGCAGATGCGAAGCAGACAGCACTTGGCCGTGTCAGTGGTGCAACGGAAAAGGACATCTACGAATGGCAATTCGATTATGACGATGGACGTCCGGAATACGAAGGCAAGATCATCTATGGCGGAACGGAATATGATTTTACGATCGATGCATCCAGTGGAGCCGTAGTGGAGTGGGAGGCTGAGAGCGTCCGTTAGTTATACTCATCAAAAAAGTAAGGGGTTGTATCCCCGGTAACAATCATGTATAGAAATGTATAGAAAAAGGATAGCGTAGCCGCAAGGCGGGAAGCGCTATCCTTTTTCCTTTCATATCAATTCTTCGATATAATTATACATATATTATTTCATGCAGTAAAGAATAAATACAATAATGATAGTGAAAAGTTAAATGATAGATATTCCAAGAAATGAGGTATTTATGCATGGGAGAAAAGTACTCAAAAGAAGATCATGACAAATGTAAAAAAGTTGCAGAAGTGTTCCAGGAATTGTATGATATGTTAGGTGATACCTGTGTCCTGGATGCAGGTGAATTTGGATTTGTATATTTAACATATTATAGGGAGCAGAAATCCTGCTTTGATAGAAATAAGGTATATCGTAATGCAGAAGAACTGTTTGAAGCATTGTGGGATGAGTGGCTTTACAGTGAAGTGATGCAGCCTGTATATGGGACAGAGGATGCGGAAGCAGGCTTTGAAGAGATCTATCGAAAGCTTCCGGATGAAAGAAAGCAGGAATATGCTGTAAGGAAGCAGCAATTTATGGATCTGGCAGAATTAAATCCGGAATGAGATCGCAAATCTGATATACTATATGTCACAGGTTGTATAGCTGCCGTACTGCTTGCAGTAGCCAACAAGGTGATGTATATTAAACAATTGAAGATGCGCGACCTTGACCAGCGAACATAACAATATGAAAAGCGAAATCAGGAGGCTATCAGAAATGACGGAAAGAGAAAAAATGTTACGTGGAGAGTTGTATGATTCGTCGGATAACGAATTGGAACAATTACGTTTGCATGCACGTAAATTAGCAAGAAGATATAATTTGATAGATGAGGATCAGCAAGAGGAGCAAAATCAGATATTGCGGGAATTATTGCCGGCGACAGAGGAGCTTCCGTATTTACAGGCACCGGTCTATTTCGATTATGGATGTCACACTTCCTTCGGAAAAGGTAGTTTTGCTAATTTTAATTTCACATGCTTAGACGTAGGTGAAATACATATAGGGGATAATGTGATGATCGGTCCCAATGTTACATTGGCAACTCCTATGCATCCATTATTGCCGGAGGAACGTAATGCCAGGAAAAGAGAAGATGGCAGCCTTTATAATCTTGAATATGCGAAGCCGATCACTATAAAAGATAATTGCTGGCTGGCATCCAATGTGGTTGTTTGTGGTGGTGTTACCATAGGGGAGGGATGCGTAATAGGAGCAGGAAGTGTTGTGACGAGAGATATTCCTCCCTATAGTCTGGCGGCCGGAAACCCATGCCGTGTTATTCGTAAAATAACCGAAAAAGATCATATGTAAGATAGAATTGATCAATTTCCACCAGTTTATTGCAATAGAATCACTAATATTTGGTAAAAAAATTATATTTTTTAATAGATTTTTCCAATCAACTGTGCTATATTATAAACGTTTAAACACATAGAAGTTGAATTGAAAATTTACAAAGGAAGGAAAACTATCATGGAAAAGATCAAAAAGCGTATAGCTAACTTAAAGGTCGCAGGAAAATTAAAAGTATATCGAATGACAGTGCTTGTTATGACATTATTTTTAGTGTTAGTGGCACTGATCTCGACATTAGTGATCCGTTCAAATATAGAGAAGATCACGGAGGTCTGGTCTCCGGCATTGGAAGATCTGCAGGAGTTGGAAACAATGACTGCGAAATATAGAATCAAACAGTATCAACATCTGGTAGAATCAGATGATGCTGTTATGACCTCCTGCGAAGAAGAAATTCAGAAGTTGGAGAGTCAGATCCAGGACACCGATGCGAACTTGGAGGCAATCATGTCTGCAGACAGCGATGCTCAAAAAGGACGGGATGATTATGACGTAGCAAACACTGCATGGGAAGAATACAGGGCTGCTTCGGATGAAATTCTGAAATTAAGCCGTGAGGGCAAACAGCAGGAAGCAGCGAAACTGATGATCGGAGAGGTGTATGAAGAGTATACGTCATTTGCTGAGAAATTAACTACATTACGTGACAAGTTCCAGGCAGAATTAGATCAGGCAAAGACCATGGCCAATGTATGCACCATCATCATATTTGTCGTGATCGTGGCAGCGGGTCTTGCGATTGCTGTAGTGACAACACTGATCGGAAGGATCATTACCAATTCCATTACAGAGCCGGTAGAACAGATAGAGGCAGCAGTTGCCAGCCTGCGCAAGGGCGAACTGTCCAACGTAGAAATGCTTACCTATGAGTCTGAGGATGAGCTGGGTGGTACCATCAGGAATCTGAAAGAAGCCATGGGTATTCTGGCAGATTATGTCAGCGAGATCTCTGTGGAGGTAAAGGCAATCGCACAGGGTGACTTGACCAGAAATGGTGATGACATTACGGATTTCCTGGGCGATTTCTCAGAATTGAAGACATCACTGCTGTATATTCTGAAGCGCTTTAACAGTACCCTGACCGAGATCAGCAATCTGGCAGAACAGGTATCATCAAATGCATCAGAGGTGGAAAATGCATCAAAATCCCTGGCGGATGGTGCAACAGAGCAGGCAGGAGTCATCGAGGAATTGAATGCCACCATTGACACTGTCGTGGATCTGGCTGCAGATACAGCGAAGGAAACGCAGAGCGCATCTGCACGTGTAAAAGCCTCTGCAAATAAGGCAAACGAAGAAAAAGAAAAAATGAATGAGCTGCTCACGGAAATGGAGCACATTACAGAAATCTCCAAGGAGATCGGTAATATTATCACAGATATCGAGGATATTGCATCCCAGACCAA
>QRFC01003654.1_pt1 | contig 10121 bp, 10 predicted proteins | sample 1861061 | NCBI WGS metagenome assembly QRFC01 (sample SAMN09711282, study PRJNA482702) | Human gut metagenome, whole genome shotgun sequencing project. | reverse complement strand
GGTGGATAGTAGACAATTTTTTGGCTCCATATTATGTGCCAAGTTTTATAAAGACAACATATGCTTGTATAAAAGATAGACGGAATGCACAATGCAACATTAGATTTGCAATTAGGAATGAGAAAAATGAAAAGAGCATATAGAGATTATTATATATTGAAAATGGATATAAGAAAATATTTTAATAGTATTGATAAAAAAATATTATATAAAATATTAACAAGAAGAATAAAAGATGAGAAGCTATTATGGCTAATACGTCAAATATTAACTGCACAGAAACGTCAAAAGGGCATAGAAATAGGAAATTATACATCACAGACTTTTGCTAATATTTATTTAAATGAGTTGGACCAATATGCAACTAGAAAGTTAAAAGTTCCATTTTATTATAGATATATGGATGATATTGTTATTCTTTTTAAAACTAAAAAAGATGCAAAAGAGGCATTGGATAAAATAAAAAAATTTTTAAAAGAACATTTAGAGCTTGAACTAAATGATAAAACTAACATATTTAGAGGAAAACAAGGTGTTAATTTCTGTGGATATAAAATAAATGAAAACAGAATGAAAGTTAGAGATAAGGGAAAGAAAAAATTTAAGAAAAAAGTAAAAAAGTTACTCAGAGAGATAAAAAATGAAAACTTATCTTCAAAAGATGCAAGAATTTATTTGACAGGGCATTTGGGATATTTTAATATTGCAAATACATATACATTAAAAAAGAAAAATATATTATTACAAGATGAATTACTACGAGAAAAAATTATATATTAGGGATAAACTGTAAGCTAATTACTCAACTTCCGAGACGGTTGTGCTTCGTGGTGGTAATTACAACAACAACAATCCAGCAGGCAACCGTTGGGACAATAATTCAGGCAATGCCAACATTAACAACGGGTTTCGTGCCACTCTAATATCATTTTCGATGTATAGGTTTAAGGACCTATGCCAATAAAGTATTAGATATTAAAGAAGTTTATTCCTTCCTATTAAATGGTAAAAATGAATAGAATTTTAGTGCGACTCTGGTAGGAAACGAACGAAACACTAAAATGTTAAATTAAAAATATAGAGAATAGTTGAAAAGAAATGTTATGGAAAAGGAATACTTTCAATAAAGAGATTTGTTGAAAGTATTCCTTTTCTAAGTTTGCTTTTATAATTCATAAAATGTCATAAAAAATATATCCATATTATCCCTTTTTTTAATGTAAGATTTAATAAACTCATAACATGAGTGGAAAATACAATAAATTTATTTAATAGCCTTGCGATATTCCATTAGCTCCGTGCTTTCTCTTGCGAATTTTTGCAATGTGTTAAAAGCTTCACTAACAGAAAGAGTATCTGGATCTATTTTTGCTATATTTTCTATTAAGCTGTCACATTTTTTATAGTACACATATGTATAGTCTGACAATACTGGACTTTGGGTGGATTCTATAATTTTTACTGAAATATTAGAACCACGAAAGTATGCTAAATATTTATTTAATTGTGAAGCAGGAAAACCACATTTTACAACAGAAGCATTCAGATTTGTTAACTTAAAATTAAACAATTTTGATATATCTTTTGCATCATCATCTAGAAATATATAGAAAATTCCGTATTTAAATAAATAATAAACATCGCACTTTTCTTGCTTTAGCTGTAAGTATCTATTGTATAAAGTACTCATATGCACCTCCATAAAACATAAAAATTATATATTAAAAATTGGAAAAAGTATAGAACTATGAGTAGTTGCAAAATTACATTAAATTTATTTAGAAAATAACTAATGGGTAAAATGGAAGGAGAAAAAATGGCGTATTCAGATAAAATTTATAAAAAGGAAAAATTAATAAGTAGAACATTTTATATTGATGAAAAATTATATTTGGAATTAGAAAGATTATCTAAAGAGGTATATGAAGCTTCAATAAGTAAGTTAATAAATGTGGCGATAGAAGAGTTGATTGAAAAAGAAAAAATAGAAGTATACGAGAATAAAAATAGAACTTGCGTTACAAGGTCTATTCTAATAAGAGAAAGCTTGTTAAAAGGTTTGAGTGAATTGAAGATAAAATATGGTTTATCGATTAGTATGTTAGTTAACATTGCGGTAAAAAATGAAATTATGGAAGAACAAAAATAGAATATTACATTTTTATTACATTTACTTAAATTGTTGAATAAAATTTCCCATATTGATATAATTTAACCATACTTATAGACAAAATAGAAAAATATACTAAGGAGAAGGTTGAAATAGTTATAATTTTTTAATCTTCTGGTGGAAAGGAACGAGGAAAAATGTTGAAATCAAATGTTAGTTATAGCACAGATAAAGACAGCTTTACTGCTGGTAAAGCATGTGCTGAAAAAGCAGTTGTGGACTTAATAGAAACTAAAGTTGCTTTTGTATTCAGTTCTGTGAAATACAATCAGAATAAATTGCTAGAAGGTGCAAAATCAGTTCTGGGAACGGCTCCAATAATTGGTTGTACATCATCTGGAGCAATAATTGTACCAGCTGGAGTAGTATCATCAGAAAGTGGATTTGCAGGAATGCTTGCAATAGGAGACGATGAAACTGCTGTTGGAGTTGCAGGTTCAGAACGTGGAAAAAATCCAAGAGAAACAGGGAAAAAAGTTGCAAAAGAGGCAATGGCTAAAGTTGGAACAGATAAGGCTCCTGCATATGTATATATGATAGCTTCTCCAGGAGAGGAAGAAGAGTACGTAAAGGGAATTGAAGATGTAGTAGGCTGTGTTCCTGTTTTTGGAGGTAGTGCTGCAGATGATTCTATATCTGGAGATTGGAAAATATTTACGAATGATAAATGCTTTTCTGATGGAGTTGCTGTTGCATTTTTCTACACAAATAAATCAATAAGAAATAAATACACTGGAGCTTACCACGAGACTGTAAACTCTGGAATTGTAACAAAATTGAATGGAAGAAGACAGTTAGTCGAAATAGACGGAAAGCCAGCACTAAATGTGTATGCAAAATGGACTGGCAAAAAGGTGAAGGATTTAGCTGGAATGAATTTGTTATCTGCTTCTGTAACAGAGCCTTTAGGAGTAAAAGATAGATTAGGCTCACTAATTGCAATACGTCACCCAATGATTGGAAATGAAGATTTATCAATGAATGTTGGAAACAACTTGGCAATTAATACAGCAGTAATTCAAATGCAAGCAAGTGTTGATGAATTAATAGAAGCAACTGGAAAAACATTAAAGAATGTAAGAACAAACCTTCCATGCGAAGCTGGAGCATATCTTTTAATACATAGTGGAGAAAGAAAGCTTGGAATAAATGAAAGAATTGAAGAAGTTGCAGAAAGACTAAAGAAAGAAGCAAAAGGTGTTCCATTCTTAACAGTATTTACATTTGGCGAATATGGAACAGAAGACCATGGAGAAAATACTTGTGGAAGATTAATGCTTTCATTTACTGGATTTGGCAAGAATAAATAAAAATAGAATGCTAATAATAAAATTGGAAAAGGAGGAAAATCGATTATAGGCTAAAGGTCTATAAAATTGATTATAAAAAATTATGGCTAATACTAGATTTATATTAAATGAGACTTCATATTTTGGATTTGGAGCTAGAGAAGTTCTACTAGATGAATTAAAAGATAGAGGATATAAAAGAGTATTCTTAGTATCTGATAAATCTCTTGTTGATGCTGGGGTTACAGATAAAGTTATAAATATTCTTGAAGAGGGAAAAGTTAGATATGAATTATATGATGATGTAAAACCAAACCCTTCAATTGATAATGTATTACACGGATATAAAAAGAGCAGATGGTTTAGACCAGACGTTATTCTTGCAGTTGGTGGTGGTTCTAGCATGGATACTGCAAAGGCAATATCTATACTTATGACAAACCCAGATAGAGACGATGTAGTTTCACTAAATGGACCATCAAATACAAAGAAAAAAGGACTTCCAATGATTGCAATGCCAACAACGGCAGGAACTGCAGCAGAAGTTACAATTAACTATGTAATAACAGATGAAGAAAGAGAAGTTAAAATGGTTTGTGTCGATCCACATGACATACCAGTTTTAGCAATAGTTGATACAGAACTTATGGCTTCTATGCCTAAAAAGTTAGCTGCTGCAACTGGAATGGATGCATTAACACATGCAATTGAAGGATATATAACAAAGGCACACAACACAATGTCTCAAATGTTTTCTATGAAAGCAATAGAGTTAATTTATAAAAACTTAGCTAAAGCTGTAAATGACAAAGACCAAAAAGCAATAGATGATGTTGGATTAGGCCAATATATAGCTGGAATGGGATTCTCAAATGTTGGACTTGGAATAGTTCATTCAATGGCACACCAATTAGGAGCTGTTTATGATACTCCACACGGCTTAGCAAATGCAATATTACTTCCAACTGTATTAGAATTTAATGGAGCTGTTTGTGCAGATTTATATAAAGAAATTTTAACACAAGGGATGGGAATAAATGCAATGAAATTTACAGATGAAGAAGCTGTAAAAACACTATGCGAAAAAGTAAGAGATTTATCTGAAGCTGTTGGAATTACTCAAACAGTAAAAGATGTAGGAGCAAAGAAAAAAGACTTTGCAATGCTTGCAGATAAAGCAATGGAAGACCCTTGCAAACCAGGAAATCCAAGAGAAGTAACAAAACAAGACTTTATAGATTTATACGAAAAAGCTTGGTAATCATTATAACAATTGAAGAAAAATCGCCCAAGAGGGACGCCCCTTTTTGGGCGATTTTTAGAATAAAAGGAGATAAGAGGGTAAAAGACAGTTGAAATTTTGGTTATATCGAATATTATTTTAAATGCGGTTACATAAATATGCATTACTTACCATTAAGAATTCAACTCTTTTCTAACCCGATTTATGCCTATAAGGAAGGAAAATAGAAAAATGGAAAAAGTGAAAAAATATGGAAAATTTCTAATAGCACCAGTAATTGCGGTAGCCATAGCTTTGCTTATATATGCTGTAAAAGGAATTTATCCATTTGGAGGAATGACAATTGCTCATGCAGACATGGGACAATCTTATGAAACATTCTATCATTTGTTATGGGATATTCTAAGAGGTGAAAAATCACTATTATATTCATATATACTGGGAAGTGGCTCTAATGTATTTGGAGGAGCATTACTTGATGGATTCGCAAGCCCACTAGCATGGCTTATTGTATTGTTTAAAAGAGAAAATATAATATATGCGTTCTCGTATTTGTTATTAATTAGAATTGCATTAATTGCACTAACAACATACATATTTTTAAATAAGATATATAAGAAAAGCGGAAACGGTGAAAAACTAGAATTTTGGAAAGTGTTATTTAGCGTTATGTATGCACTTTCAGGATATGTATTAATTAGTTATACAAATATTATGTGGTTGGATGTGGTAGCAATATTTCCTATATTTTGTTTGGGAATACACAGACTTCTTACACAAAATAAATCGGGATTATTTGTTGTTACGTTAACATTAAGTTTAATAATAAGTTATTACATATCTTATATGATTTTATTTTTCATACTATCTTGTCTACCATTTGCAGTATTTTTATATGCTAAAAAAGAAGATAGAAAAAGAGTTGCAGGAAAGCTTATAATGGCAGTATTATTATCACTATTTTTGTCGATGTTTTCTTTCTTGCCAGCATTTTCACAAACTATGAGTTCATATAGAATGGCTGCAAAAGCGGCAACTGTAGTAGAAAATAATGAAGCAGGAATGAAACTAATATTTTTAATGATGTCTGCTATTGAATTATTAGGAACAGTTAGGCTTATAAAATATTTCAAAAAAGATAACATTGTAAAAATGATGATTTTAAGTTTAATAATGTGCGGAATATTACCAATCTTATTTGAAAGAATAAATATGCTATGGCATACAGGCTCACATAATTGTTTTCCGTTTAGATACGGATTTATTCCAATATTCATAATGTTAAATTGTGGAATGTACTATATTACTAAATATTTGCCATGCGAAAAGAAATTTGAAAAAATAGATATTTTGCTTATAATCTTAGCACTAGTCCCAATTACGGTACTTACACCAAGAATAGTATTAAGTATAAATTCGAATGACCCAGCTTTTAAAATTGAAGTAGCAGACTGTATAGCTTTATGCATTCAGACAATTATGTGTGCTTTTGTTATAGATAAAGTCTTAAAAATAGAAAACAAAAAAGTTAGAAATTCAATAATATCTGTTATAGTTATTTTTCAAATAATAATTCAGGGGCTTGCATATATTGGTGTGCCAGAAGAAAGAAGAGGAGGACCAGAGCATTCAGATAGTTCGATAACAGTTGCAAATGAACTAATACAGGCGTTTAATTCAAATAAGGCAACATTGTATAGATATAAAGATTTAGACCAGAGTATGACAGAAAATTATCCATTAGTATTAGATTGGCCATCAATTTCAACATTTTTACATATAATTTCGAAAGAGCAAGTATTAACTCATTCTCAATTAGGTTATACCAGAAATAATACAAAATTGGGTGACTGTGGAGGTACGCTGGTTTCTGACGAAATATTAGGAATTAAATATAGCATTAGCAAGAATGAATTAGATAGTGAAATTTATCAAAAAAATGGTACTGCAAAAAATGGTACAAACTTATATGAATATAAAGAAATGCTTCCTTATGGAATTGTATATGAAAATAATAAAGATATAAGTACTATTCCAGAAAAATTTGATGTTTTTGAAACACAAAATTATTTATATAAAGAACTTTTCTCAGAAAATGAAGATATGCTAGAGAAGGTATCAACACAAAAAGAAAAAACAGAAGATGATGAGAATAAAGTAATATATAGATATACAATGAGAGTAAACGAAAAATCATACTTATATTTGTATGGAAATGAGGGAGAAAACTTAATATATAAGATAATAGTAAACGGTGAAACAGTCACAATACCATGGATAAATAACCAGAATAATACTTGGTATTCGTTAAGTTCTAATAATGGAATAATAAACTTAGGAAAATTTGAAAATCAAGATGTTGAAGTGGAAACTATAAGTTATAAAGGAAGATGCAATTTGAAATTTGCAACATTGCCATTAGAAAAATTTGAAAATTTTGTTGCAAATTATAATGAAAGTACTACAAAAAAAATAAATATAGAAAATAATAAAATAAAAATCAAAGTTGAAAATGCTAAAGCAGGACAAAAGTTATTTTTACCAATAACATATGATACAGGTTGGAATGGAGTAAATAACGGAGAAACTCAAGGTATTAACAGAGTATTTAATACATATATGAGTTTAGACCTAAAGGAAGGAACAAATGAAATAGAATTAACATTTATTCCAGCAAAAATGAAACTTGGAATAGAATTATCTATTGCAACTCTTGTAATAATATTAGTATATACATTGGGTATAAAAAAGCTAATAAGAAAAGATGGCATTTTAGACAAAATAATAGTAAATTTAGGCTTCGGAATTTACATTATTATTACTGTGGGCTTTTATTTTAAGGTATACTTAATGTGCATCATTCAAACAATTAAACAATGGATAGGATAAATAGAATAAGACAAAGGATAGAGAACTCCTTTGTCTTATTTTAGTGCTGTTCTGGTATAAAATAGTCTACTACTCCATAAATTAATGCACCTATCATTGCTGCTATCCAAGATATAGAATACCCAGCCACGAAAAATTGTGTAGCATACAATACAACGGCTGCAAGGACAAACCCTACAAAGCCTTTTCCAAATGCACTTGCATGAAGTCCGGTAAATTTAACAAGCAAAAAATCTATAACAGTTAAAACAACTGCTGCTAGTGCTAAAGCCCAAATATTGTTTATAGTAAATCCTGGTGTAAAAAATGCAGTTATAGCAAGTATTACAGCAGATGTTACAAACCTTAAAATTACTTGCGCAAATGTATTGGAACGAGAGTAATTTCTTGCATCAATATTATTGTTATCCATGATAAAACCTCCTAAAATGAATTTATTTTTAGTATTTACAGAAAAAAATAAATTATTCAAACTGATGAATAAATACAAGAAAATAGCAAAAAATAAAAATGAAATAGCAATCAAATTAATACATAGAATTAACATAATGTAAAAACTATATTGATGATCAGATATATTTGAGCTAAAAAATAGAAAAATTCAAATTTTAAAAATATAAAATAAATGGTTTATGGATAAATCCAATAAAAATTCAAATATCTAGTAAGAGGAAAAATTAATGTTAGCAACTTTTATAAGGTCGATTATTATTTATATAATTGTATTAATTGTAATGAGATTAATGGGAAAACGTGAAATAGGGCAGATGCAACCGTTTGAACTTGCAATATCAATAATGATAGCAGACTTGGCATCAATTCCAATGACTGATATTGGAATTCCAATTTCAAATGGAATAATTCCAATTTTAGGTTTACTAGTAATGCATCTAGTAATATCTGTATTGAACATAAAAAGCAGTAAAATAAGAGAATTTATATGTGGAAAACCAACAGTGTTAATAAATAAAGGAAGAATAGACGAGAACAAGATGAGAAAAGAACGTTTTACTTTAAACGAGTTAGAAGAAAAATTAAGAAGCAATAATGTTATGAATATTGGAGATGTAGAATTTGCAATACTAGAAACTAGTGGAGATATTTCCGTAATACAAAAACCTAATAAAAGAACGACTACACCTGAAGACTTTAACATTATGCCAGATTATGAGGGAATGACATATAATCTTGTAATAGATGGTAAAATATTGAATGAAAATTTGAAATTAATAGATAAGAATTATGATTGGCTGAAAAAACAAACGCAAAAATTTCAAATGATACCAGAAGAGGCACTAATTGTAACAATAAATGAAAAAGGAAATATATATTGCCAAAAGAAAGAAAAAGATTAATTTTTTTGCAAACTTGTTATAAGAAAAAAATATTAGAAAAAAATTCGATAAAATTAGGAAAATTTAGGGAAGGAAAAATTATCAATATGAAAAAAGAACTTATTATAGTAATTATAATAGTAATAGCAATAATTATATTAGACACAATAACACATAATTATACAAAAATAAACTTTGCAAAAATAAATGAACAATTGGAACAAATAAAAGAAATTAGTGAAGATATATATATAATGGAAAAAGAACAAGATATTGTTGAAAATGCTAGTAAAGAGGAAAACGAAAATGACAATAAAACTAGTAAACAAGAAAAACTAAAAGAAAAAATAAAAACTATGGAAGAAGACTGGAAAACTATAAATAATAAGACTGCACTTTATATAGAGCACGAAGAATTAGAAAAAGCAAATGTGTCTATGGTAAAATTTAAAAGATATATTCAATTAGAAGAATATACAGAAGCAATTGCAGAATTAGAAAATTGCAAATATATTTTAGACCATATAAGAGATAAAGAAGCAATGCAGATTATTAACTTATTTTAAAGAATAAAATCCAAATTATTAAAAATTGCGGTATGGTGCTCTTAACCAGAGGTTCTAAATGACTCCTTAAAAGGCACTTTTTACCTTAATTTTTAAAATTTGAATTTTATACATTACTCTATAAAAGATGATAGTGCTAAAATATTTTAAACAATAAACCAGTAAAAAATATGTATGCATATCTATAAAACTTTGTGTTTGAAAATTGTTTTTTGTTGTACTCGAAAAAAGATTTTAAGGCACTGCGTTTATCGAAAATAGTAATCAAAAAGCTTTCTCTATATTTAGGAAGACTTAACAAAGTTACAGGCCACATGTGCTTTACGATTATGTCTTTTTCTTTATCATTTAAATTAAATATTTTTTCTGCATTATATAAAGCAATTTGAGGGTGAATAAAAGCATGAAAATGTTTTAAATGAAGTTTATGTTTTGAACCTCTCCAGTCATACAAAAATAAATCGTGTAGCATTGCACCTCTAGCTGCAGAAACATAATCCCAGCCATATTTTTTGCAAAATAAATATGACCAATAGGCAACTTCTAAACAATGTTCATAACAAGAACAATCGTAGTGTTGCCTAAAATTTTTCATCTGTTTTACAGTAGGATTTTCTAAAATATCTTTTG
>QRFC01003648.1_pt1 | contig 10138 bp, 9 predicted proteins | sample 1861061 | NCBI WGS metagenome assembly QRFC01 (sample SAMN09711282, study PRJNA482702) | Human gut metagenome, whole genome shotgun sequencing project. | reverse complement strand
AATACCCACAAGGGGGCGCTGTTCTCCTTTTCGGTGCTGCTGGCGGCGCTGGGCCGGTATCTAACGGAGGGCGGCGATGTATTCGCCCATGCCGCCGCATTGGCTGCGGAGCTGACGCCGCCCCGGGACACCCACGGTGCGGAGGTGGCGCGGCGCCATCAGGTGGGCGGCGCACGAGCGGAAGCGCTGGCGGGTTTCCCAACCGCCCGGAAGGCCGCCGAACTGCTGCAAACCCACGATCCCCTGACGGTGCTCCTTTGGCTGATGGCCCACACGGAGGATACCAATCTTTATCATCGAGGCGGTGCCGAGGGCGCGGCCTTTGTAAAGGAGCAGGCCGCCGCCATTCTGGCCGCGCCGCCGGAGCAGCGCGCCGCGCTGACACAGGCGCTGGACGATGCTCTCATTGAATGCCGGCTTAGCCCCGGCGGCAGTGCCGATCTGCTGGCGCTGGCGCTGCTTTTGAACAGCTCCTCCACCGTCTTTCCCTCTTTTGATCGGTAAAAACCACAATTGAATACCTGCACTAATACCGCGCTTCTTTCGCGGCCAATCCTGCCGCAAACAATCTCGTGACGGAACTATGGCGCAGGGTATGGGCGATTAGCGCACTCCTTTTCTTACTGCACCTATTTTCAAGCCCCATTGGATGTATTATGCTTCTATCATCAAAACATGTGCGTCAAAATATCTATGTCGGGATGTAATCGAGATGTATATATAGAAAGAAGTTTTTATTCTGACAGATCGGACGCTTGACATCTGCAGATGCTGTGCTATAATACTTCAATATTGGAAGATTCAAAATAGAAGTAAATGAGGGATGAGCTTTGAATTCTCGATTGGAAACCGTCAAAAAGTTTTCGCTGGCGTATCGGAAAATGTGCAAGCCCCTGTGTAAAGAACTGGAACTGCCGCAGACAGCCCTTGACATCCTGCTGTTTTTGGGGAATAATCCCGCCTACAGGACGGCCCGTGATATTGTCGAGATCCGCCGCATTAAGGCAAATCTGGTCTCCGTCAATGTAGACCGGCTGGTGAAAGACGGTTATCTCAGCCGCAAAGAGGTTGCCGGCGACCGCCGGAAGACACAGCTTCTATGTACGAAAAAAGCTGCCCCTGTTATAAAAAAGGGACAGGCTCTGCAACAGGATTTTGCCGACCGGCTGATTGCCGATCTGGATGATGCCACGAAAAATGCCTTTTTTAAAGGAATGGCACAGATGGAGACAACGCTGGATATGATTTTAAAGGAGGTATCCTAAAATGGATTTATTAACTACGATTTTTGTTACATTTTTTGCGGGCATGGGTGCCGGACTTGGAACCGGTTTTGCCGGCATGAGTGCCGCTGCTGTCATCAGTCCGCTGCTTATTCATTTTCTAGGCATTGACCCATATATGGCAGTCGGCATTGCGCTTTCTTCCGATGTTTTGGCAAGTGCCATTTCTGCCTATACATATGGAAAGCATAAGAACCTCGATATTAAAAACGGTCTGATTATGATGGTCAGCGTATTGCTTTTCACCGTAGTAGGAAGCTATGTTTCAAGCCTTGTTCCTTCTACCACCATGGGAAATTTCTCCGTTTTCATGACCTTCCTGTTAGGAATCAAATTTATCGTAAAACCGGTTATGACCACGAAAGAATCCATGTCTGCCGTTTCTGCAAAGAAGCGTGCCATCCAGTCCGTAATCTGCGGTGTGCTGATTGGTTTTATCTGCGGCTTTGTTGGCGCTGGAGGCGGCATGATGATGCTTTTAATCCTGACCTCTGTGTTGGGCTATGAATTAAAAACTGCCGTTGGCACCAGTGTATTTATCATGACCTTTACAGCACTTACCGGTGCCCTTTCACATTTTGCCATCGGCGGACTGCCGGACATCACCGTCTGGGTTCTGTGCATTGTATTTACCTTAATCTGGGCAAGAATTGCCGCTGTCTTTGCCAATAAAGCCACCCCAAAGACACTGAACCGGGTTACCGGTGTCATTCTGGTAATTCTTGGAATTGTGGTAATGATTTTTTAAGCTTCCCAGACCTCTTCTGCGATTTCCTTAACAAGCTTCAGTTTCGCCCACTGTTCTTCCTCCGTAAGCTTGTTACCGATTTCGCAGGAGGCAAATCCACACTGTGGACTTAAATAGAGATTTTCCAACGGAACATATTTGGACGCTTCTTTTATTCTTGCAATGACTGACTGCTTGTCTTCAAGTTTCGGTGTCTTGGTGGTAACAAGTCCTAATACCACCTTCTTATTGCCGGTTATTTTTGCCAGCGGTGCGAAACCACCGGAACGCTCATCATCATATTCCAGATAATAAGCATTGACATTCTCCTCTCCGAATAACAAATCTGCTACTCCGTCATATGCGCCGGAGCTGAAGAAAGTAGAATGATAATTTCCACGGCATACATGGGTGTTGATGGTCAGGTCAGCCGGTGCCTCTTCTACTACCTTATTATTTAATGCAAGAATAACCTTCTTATATTCTTCCAATGCTTCGCCTCTTCTTCCGGTCAGTGCAACGGCAAGCTTCGGATTTACCAGTCCACCCCATACACAGTCATCGAACTGAAGATTTCTGCAGCCTGCTGCATAGATTTCCTCAATAAATTCTCCATATGCCCTGATGACATCCTCTGCAAAAGCTTCTTCTGTTCCATAAATTTCAAGGGTTGTATCCAAAAGCTCTGCGCCGGTGAAATAAGCATAGAACTGGGCTGGAGATGGAACGGTCTGCTTTGCTATGGTATTCTCATCTTCCAGTGCTTTTACAAATTTGAAATGATCAACGAATGGATGATTCTTTATGGAAATCTTTCCCACCATGAAAGTGTCATCTATCATTGCTGCTTCGCCGTCAAAGGTTGTATTTCCATCTACAGTCTTCTTATGCTCGATTCCATCGAATCCCCACATAAAGTCCAGATGCCAGGTGGCTCTGCGAAACTCCCCATCGGTAATCACATGGTATCCAAGCTCCTTTATCTTTGCGACCAGTTCTAAAATACAGGCATCCTCTACCTCTTTTAACTGCTCTCTGGTAATTTTCCCTGCTTCAAAGTCAGCACGGGCTTTCTTTAATTTTTCCGGACGTAAAAAACTTCCTACATAATCGTATCGGAACGGTGTTGTTAAATTCTTCATTCTGATTTTCTCCATTTCCTGTGAATTGATTTCCCTCATTATAATTGGAGTTCCTCATTCTGAAAAATACATAAAAATAAATGTTGTCCATAGTTTTAAACTATGACCAGTCCATTTTTTGATTGGAAAATTACTTTCTTTGGCTCATATTCTTTGTTCTCCTGTAATATATTTCTTTAATGCCTCAAGGTAGGTTTCCCCTAACCGGCTTATCATTCCCTTCCGGTGGGTCACATATCCGATTCTCATATCACCTTCATCTGCCAGCGGCACTGCAATAATATCTTCGCCATTTAATTTCTGGTCAATGATTCCGCTGCACACCGTATAACCATTTAAACCAATCAGAAGATTAAATAAGGTTGCCCGGTCACTGACGCGGATATTTTTCTTCCGCTCAAAAGAGGAGAAAATTTCTTCCGAGAAATAAAAGGAATTGTGTTCCCCCTGCTCATAGGAAAGATACGGATAATCTGCCAGTTCTTCATTGGTTATGATTTTCTTCTTTGCCAGCGGATGATGCCTGCTGATGAAAACATGGGGTTCTGCCACAAATAACAGATGAAATTCCAAATCGGAGGATTTCAATATTTTCATAATCACTTTTTCATTGAAATCATTTAAGAAAAGGATTCCGATTTCACTTCTCATTTGCGCTACATCTTCGATTAACTTATAGGTCTGGGTCTCCCGCAGGCTGAAATCATATTCCTCCTGCCCGTATTTTTTTACCAGATCCACAAAGGCATTTACCGCAAAAGAGTAATGCTGGGTTGATACGCAAAACTGCTTTTTTCCGCCACCGTTTTTCTTATATTTATCCTCTAAGATGGTGGTCTGCTCCAATACCTGCCTTGCATATCCTAAGAATTCTTCCCCTTCCCTGGAAATAAAGATTCCCTTATTCGTCCGATTAAAAATGGTAATGTCCATCTCCTTTTCCAGCTCATGGATGGCGTTGGTAAGGCTGGGCTGGGAAATGTATAATTTCTTCGCCGCCTCCGTGATGGTTCCGGTATCTGCCACGGTTGTAATATAGCGTAACTGCTGAAGTGTCATATGCTCACCTGCTTTCTAAAATGACTTTTCTTAACTGACGCGCCGCCTCATTTAAAGGATGCTGACTGTCGTATACCATACAGATATTTCTTTTTGGAATCGTCTCCGAAAGAGAAATCTGTACGATTTCATGTTTTTCAATGGCCTCTCTTGCCATCGGTTCCGGGATGAAAGCCAGACCAAGCTCACTCTTTACCAGTGGCAGTATCTGATCTGTGGTTGCTGTCTCTGTATCCGGCTCCAGTGCCAGCCCATAAGACAAAAACAGCTTATTATAAAACTGAAATGTCATGGTTTCTTTTCCCAGACAGATTAACGGATAATCCTTTAAATCCTTTAGGGAAAGCTCCTGACTGCCCAGTGCGGTAAATGTTGTTCCACCCACCAGTACCTCCCGGAATGTCCGCAGATTAACTTTTTTTAGTGGCTGCTCTACTTCTGCCGGTGCAGACACTACTGCAAAATCTATCTGTCCGCTCTTTACTGCCTCAATTGCCTGAGGTGTTGAATGATTATAAATTTTCAACCGGATTCCCGGATATTTCATATGGAAATCTTTCAGCTTATCCAAAAGAAATATGTTAAGGGCAGTCTCGCTGGCTCCAATGGAAATGCTTCCATGGGCAAGTCCACTGCTGTCTGCCAGTTCCTCTTCTGCCGCCCAAAGATGCGACATGGCTGCCGACACATGGGTATACAGCTTCTCCCCTTCCGGTGTCAGCTGTACCCCACGGTTCGTCCTGACAAAAAGCGTACAGTGAAGCTGCTGCTCCAGTCCGTTCATTGCCCTTGTGATATTAGGCTGACTATTGCCAAGGGCATTGGCAGCCCTGGTAAAATTACTGTATTTTGCCACATAATAAAAAATCTTATAATATTCAAAATTTATATCCATACATTTTCACCATATCAATTTATTATTTCTGCTATATCAATTATAGCTTTTACTTATTCCCAATGCAATAGTATAATCAAGCCGAAATTAAGGGAAACAACCCCTTTACATTTCTCCACCCAAACCCTACAAGGAGCTGCCACCGGCAGCTCTTTACGAATGCTATAAAGCAGAAAGGAAGCGCATATTTTCTATGAAAAATTCAACATTTTTCCCTCGTGAAGAAAGAGCAGACGTTTTATTTGAAAAGATTTTGCATGACCCATGGGCCTGTGAAAGACTTCAGGAAACTTTTTGCAATTACTTATTCTGTAATGATGAATTTGATTCTTCTCTTTCTTCACAGGATTTTTCAGAAGCTCTTTTTGATGCTTATCAAAATAAAGATTTATCGGCATTTCTTATGGCTATCTGCCAGAATACCCTATTCGATTTACTGAGGAATTCCTATCTGATTCCCTACCGTTTCAACGCAGATGGAAAAGAAAATCCGATAATTATGACCGATGATACCGGCAGACTTCTGCCAAAGTATTGTGGCGATATTCACAATAAGGATTATCAGCATTTTCTTGAGAGCTACCGCGATTTAGGGGAACCAAAGAATATGTATTTTTCCCAGGCATACCGGTACAGCCACGCTTATACCGGTGAAGATACCATTGGACAGCTTGTCTTAGAACGCAGCCATGGGGTGCTTCTCATCCGGGAGCTTCCGGATACCATAAAACAGAAGGAGACCGAAGCGGAAGCCTACTCTGCAATCTTCGACCTTGTACTGAAATTAGAGAAAGAGCTTCCAATGGCATTTGTCTTCTACGGACAGGATTCTCTTATGGAACATGATGAAAAATATGATGAAATCGGCATTTTCCTTCCAAATTCCATTTTTTTAAAGAATCTGGAACGGCATATTGCCAAAGCTGAGGCGATTATTTATGAATAAGAGTGCATCTTCCACTACTTCATATATTGATATTATGGAAAAAAATCATATGGAAATACCCTGGCATGATTATGCCAGTGATGACAGCAACGTACTGATTGCCCAGGCGGGACTGATTGAAAAAGCCTCGGTCATCGGACGTGTGGGATTAATCATGTTATCCTGTGGAACCGGAGCCTGGCGTGTCCGTACTTCCATGAATAAGCTGTCAAAGGAACTGGGAGTTACCTGTACGGTAGATGTAGGTCTTATGTCCATCGAATTTAACTGCTTTGATGGAAAGGACTGTGTCTCCCAGTCCTTAAGCATCGCCAATACCGGCGTCAACACCTCCAAACTTTACCGCATGGAACAATTCGTAGAAAGCTTTCCAAAGGAAGAAGCCCATTTAACCGGCGAGGAAATCCATAAGCGGCTGGATGAAATCGAAAAAATCCACGCCCTTTATTCTCCCGCCAAACTGGGACTTGCGGCAGCCTTAGCCTGCTGCGCATTTACTTTTCTTCTGGGCGGAGGCCCTGTGGAAATGATTCTGGCATTTATTGCAGCCGGTATCGGAAATGTCATCCGGACCAAATTAATCAAACATCATTTTACGCTGTTTTTAAATATTGCGGTCTCTATTTCCGCCGCCTGCCTTATGTATGCCATCTGCTTAAAGGCTGCCGAAATTTTTTTCCATGTTCCGGCAGTCCATGAAGCCGGATACATCTGCTCCATGTTGTTTATTATCCCGGGCTTTCCATTTATCACAAGCGGCATTGACCTTGCGAAACTGGATCTTCGTTCCGGACTGGAGCGGCTGACCTATTCCATCATCATTGTTCTTGTGGCTACCATGTTTGCCTGGATTATGGCAATGCTTCTTAGACTTCAGCCTCAGGACTTTACCTCTGTAAATCTCAGTGATGTTTCACGGCTGGTTCTGCGGTTAATTGCAAGCTTCTGCGGCGTATTTGGATTCTCTATTATGTTTAACAGTTCCATTCCCATGGCAGCTACTGCTGCACTGATTGGCTCCGTTGCCAATACCTTACGTCTGGAACTGGTTGACTTTACCGGAATTCCAGCCGCTGCTGCTGCCTTTATCGGTGCACTGACCGCCGGTCTGCTGGCATCCTTTATTAAGAAAAACAATGGATATCCGCGAATCTCTTTAACCGTACCTTCCATTGTAATTATGGTTCCGGGACTATATCTTTACCGCTCCTTCTATAACTTTGGCATTATGTCCTTAACGGAAGCGGTTTCCTGGTTCTCCATTGCCATAATGATTATTATCGCCCTGCCGCTGGGACTTATTTTTGCAAGAATACTTACCGACCGGACTTTCCGGTACTGCACCTGATAAATTTTATACGCTTAAAATTATTTATTTTATACATGATTACAGAAAGGAAGAATCGATATGCTTACAGCCGTAACAGGAATTAACTGGGGAGACGAAGGAAAAGGACGTGTCATTGATCTGCTTGCAGAACATGCAGATGTCGTTGTCCGTTATCAGGGTGGCAACAATGCCGGTCATACCGTTGTAACCAAACAGGAAAAATTTGTCTTAAATCTTCTGCCGTCCGGCATTCTGCATCCCAATGTGGTATGCGTACTGGGGGATGGAATGGTCATTGATTTAGAGCACCTCACCCATGAAATTGAAGATATCGAAAGCCGCGGTATTTCTATTACCCCGGAACATTTAAAACTTTCCAAACGTGCCACCATCTCCATGCCATGGCATAGGATTCAGGATGAACTGGAAGAAACACGTCTTGAGAAATCCGGTGCTGCCTTCGGCTCCACCCGCCGCGGCATTGCTTACGCATACAGCGATAAATACCGGAAGAAAACACTGCGTCTTGGTGATTTGCTTCATTTAAAAGAAGAAAATGTCCAGGTTCGGATAAAAACCATGTTGGAATCCAAAAATCTGGAACTGGCAGGCAGTTATCATCAGGAGCCGATGTCTTATCCGGCATTGCTGTCCTGGTGTGAAAAACAGGCTTCCCTTTTTGCACCTCATATCTGCGATACCGGAAGCTTCTTGGAAAATGCTCTTGCCAGCCATAAAAAGGTGGTTTTGGAAGCCCAGCTTGGAGCCATGCGTGATATCGATTATGGTATTTTCCCTTACACTTCAAGTTCCTCCACCATTTCCGCCTATGGTCCGATTGGAGCCGGTATCCCGGGTGAATCCCTAGACCATGTTGTGGGTGTCCTAAAAGCATATTCCACCTGTGTGGGAGCCGGACCTTTCGTAGCAGAAAGAGCCATGTCCGAAGACTGGTGCAACATCCTTCGTAAATTTGGAAATGAATACGGTGCTGCCACCGGCCGTCCACGTAGAGTCGGACCTTTTGATGCCGTTGCCAGCCGTTATGGATTGAAATGCCAGCATGCAGATAAAATTGCCTTAACGAAGCTTGATGTTTTAAGCTCCCTGACAGAAATCCCTGTCATTACTGCTTATGAAAGAAATCATAAGACCACAACCGTCTTCGACCCTACCGAAAATATCGATAGCTTCTCTCCGGTTGTAACAATGCTTCCGGGCTGGAAACAGGATATTTCTGCCTGCCGCAAATATGAAGATTTACCGGAAAATGCCAGATTATACATTGAAACATTAGAACGCCTTTTAGACTGCGATATCCAGTTTATTTCCACTGGTGCAGAACGAAATGAATACATGATAAAGGGGGAATGGCTTTGAGACACCTAATCAGTCCACTGGACCTTACGAAAGAAGAAACAACCCGTATTCTGGATCTTGCAGACCGGATTGGTACACACAAAGAGGCTTATGCCCACCTTGCAGAAGGGAAACAGCTTGCTACACTCTTTTATGAGCCAAGCACCAGAACCCGACTGTCCTTTGAATCCGCCATGTTAAGTCTTGGTGGTCAGACACTGGGATTTGCCGGTGCGGAACAGTCCAGTGCTACCAAAGGAGAAACCGTTGCCGATACCGTCCGGGTAGTAAGCTGCTACGCAGATATTATTGCCATGCGTCATCCAAAAGAAGGTGCACCGCTCTGCGCCTCTATGTATGCAACCATTCCGGTCATTAATGCCGGTGACGGCGGACACTATCACCCAACTCAGACCCTGATTGACTTATTAACCATACGCCAGCGCAAGGGACGGCTTGACCACCTGACGGTGGGCTTCTGTGGTGATTTAAAATTCGGAAGAACCGTTCATTCCCTGGTAAACAGTCTGGTACGCTATCCGGGTAACGAATTCTATTTCATTTCTCCGGAAGAACTCCGCATTCCGGACTATATGATTGAAAGAACCTTAAAGACTTCCCACAGCACCTATCGGGAAGTCTCTAACTTAGAGGAAACACTTCCAAAGCTGGATGTTCTCTATATGACCCGTGTCCAAAAAGAGCGTTTCTTCAACGAGGAAGACTATATCCGGTTAAAAGATACCTACATTTTAAATAAAGAAAAATTAGAACTGGCTCCTTCCGATATGCCGGTTTTACATCCGCTTCCACGAGTCGATGAAATCTCTGTTGATGTGGATTCCGACCCGCGTGCCGCTTATTTCCAACAGGTACAGAACGGAAAATATGTCCGTATGGCACTGATTTTAGCCCTGTTAGAAATCACGGACCCGCTAACCGGAGAAAAGGTTCTCTAATGTTCCAGTAATTTAATCCGTTTTCTCTATTTTCATTCCGAAACGTTTTAAATCTACTTTTCCGTCCACTACTTCTATACCGTCTGCCATCAGGCGGCGTGCCTGTTCATTCTCGCCGCCAAAGGCAAAGGCTCCGGAAAGCCCGCCTTTTGCATTTACCACCCGGTAACATGGTATGTTTTCCGGGTCTTTATTCTTATGCAGTGCATTTCCTACAGCTCTTGACATCCGCTTGTTTCCGGCAAGCTCCGCTACCTGCCCATAGGTTGCCACCTGCCCTTTTGGAATTTTCTTTACTGCTTCATAAATCCGTTTGGTAGGGCTGTCCGTTACTAAATCATAGCTTTCTGCTATCATGCGGCAGATATCTTTATCCGGGATTGTGCCATCCACGATTATGGTATTCCAGTGCTCCTTATTCTGATGATACCCCGGAAT
>QRFC01003637.1_pt1 | contig 10170 bp, 10 predicted proteins | sample 1861061 | NCBI WGS metagenome assembly QRFC01 (sample SAMN09711282, study PRJNA482702) | Human gut metagenome, whole genome shotgun sequencing project. | reverse complement strand
GTGATTTGATATAATAATCTTATACGTGCGTAAAGGGACAGTAATAAAATATTACCTAAGGAGAAGAAGAATTTGGCGAGTGCAATTGAAATTAAACAAAAAAACAGAAAGAATGTCCTTCGTGTTATTTATGAAGAAAAGAAAATTTCAAAAGCAGAAATTTCGAAACGATTAGGGCTTAGTATGCCCACAGTAACTCAAAATCTTTCAGAACTGTTTGATAAAGAACTTATTTGTATAAATGGCATATTTGATTCAACTGGGGGACGAAAAGCCAAGGCGATTGGATTTAATGCAGATGCCAGATTTGCAATTGGAATAGATATAACCAAGAATCATATCAGTGGAGTACTGATTAATTTATATGGTGAAATTGTATATTCGGTACGGTTAAGATTCAGATTTGAGGAAAGTGATATATATTACAGAGAAATTGCAAAACTGATATCTCATGTAATGGAAAAAGGAATGGTAGGGGCAACTTCTATTCTTGGAGTTGGGGTCAGCATACCAGCAATTATAGCGGAAGACGGAAAGACAGTAACTTATTCATCAATTATAGCGGCTACCAATCTTTATGAAAATCTAAAAGACTATATTGATTTTCCATATGTTATGATGAATGATGCCAATGCTGGTGGATATGCTGAACTCTGGCATGCAAAAATGGTAAAAAATATGATTTATCTTTCTCTCAGCAACAGTGTTGGTGGAGCTGTTCTGATGAACAACGAGATCTACTATGGTGACAGGATGCATGGTGGTGAGTTTGGACATATGACTCTGGAGATTAATGGTAAGCAGTGTTATTGTGGGCGAAAAGGCTGTGCAGATGTATATTGTAATGCACAGAATCTTTCAAACCTTACAGACGGTGATCTGGGAAAATTTTTCGAACTTGTAGATACAGGTGAAAAAAAATACGTTGATGAATGGAAAAAATACATGCAATATCTGGCTGTAATGATCAACAATATTTATAATGTTCTCGATTGTGATGTAGTTCTTGGTGGTTACGTAGGTGGATATATGGAAAAATATCTGGATGAACTGCGACGTATGGTTTCGGAGAGATGTACATTTGCTACAGATGGAAGCTTTATCAAACCATGTTTCTTCAAACACGAGTCATCTGCTGTAGGTGCAGCACTGTATTTTGTGGACAAATTTATTGAAGAAATCTAAGGAGGTACGAATTATGGAATGGGCAGAAAATTTTAAGGGATTACAGCATATTGGTATTCCGACAAATGATATGGATAAAACTGTTGAGTTTTATAAAAAAATTGGATTTGAGGTAGCACATGAAACAAAAGATGGAGATGTGAGAGTTGTATTTTTGAAGCTCAGGGATCTGATTTTGGAAACATATGAAAATAAAGAAGCAGCATTGTGTGATGGTGCAGTGGATCATATTGCATTTGATGTTGTTGATATTGAAGAAGCATATAAATTTATTACCGGACTACAGATCAAGATTCTGACAGAAATCACCTTCCTTCCGTTCTGGGAAAAAGGAGTAAAATTCTTTATAGCGCAAGGACCAAATTTGGAAAGACTTGAATTTGCTCAGCATATAAAATAAAGTAATCATCAGCCCTGATAAAGATTGATATCAGGGCTGATTAAGGTTATAATTGAACTACATTTGCATTGCATATTTATAACACAAGGAGGTATTTTTATGGGCAAAAAGAAAGCAATTGCAGCCGGACATATTTGTCTGGACATCACCCCGGCTTTTAAGAGTAAGGAAGAAAAATCTATCAAAGATCTTTTCAGACCGGGACAGTTGATCGCGATGGATGCGGCCAAAGTAAGCCTTGGCGGTTCAGTATCCAACACTGGAATCGGTATGAAACGTTTGGGTGCGGATGTGGAGCTGATGGGAATGGTCGGCAATGATGCATTCGGCCAGATGGTTCTCAATGAACTGGAGAAATATGATACTTCACCGGACAGTATGATTGTAAGAGATGGTGTTGGAACTTCATATTCAGTAATCCTTGCACCGGCAGGAATCGACAGAATATTCCTTCACTGTTCGGGAGCTAATGACACATTTACGTTGGATGACATCGATCTGGAGAAAGTAAAAGGTGCAAATCTGTTCCATTTTGGATATCCGTCACTGATGCGTATGATGTATATTGACGGTGGCAAAGAGCTGGTTCGTCTTCTGAAGGCTGTACATGAGCTGGGAGTTGCGGTGTCCGTAGATATGGCGATGTTTGAGGAAAGTACTGAGGCAGGAAGTCAGGACTGGAATGAACTTTTGAAATCTGTGATTCCATATATTGATTTCTTTGTACCAAGTATTGAAGAACTTTGCATTATGCTGGACCGTGAACGCTATCATGAGTGGAATGAAAGAGCACAAGGAGCTGACGTCACAAACTTCATTGATATTGAAAAAGACGTAAGGCCATTGGCAGATAAACTCCTTTCTTACGGAGCAAAAGTAATTCTTATCAAATGCGGTACACCGGGTATCTATTTCCGCACAGCAGACAAAGAGCAGATTCTGAAGATTGGTGGTGGAATCGGAGAAGAAATTGCAGATTCATGGTCTAATCAGGAAGCTTTCGAAAAGAGTTATCTGGTTGAAAAAGATAAAGTCGCTTCCGGAACAGGTGCAGGAGATACAACAATCGCAGCTTTCTTAAGTGCTATACTTGCAGGAAAAGACTGGCAGGATGCACTTCATCTTGCAACAGCTACCGGAGCACTCTGTGTACAGACTTACGATGCACTCAGTGGAATCATACCTCTTGAAGATGTGCAGAAAAAGATTGACGCCGGATGGGAGAAAAGAAAATAAATTTTTTTCAATTAATAGTTTTTTTGAAAAACTTTTAATTGAATTTATCTACAATTGTTATTATAATTAAAGGCAGAGATAAATTAATTTACAGGAGGAAACAAGATGTTAGTTAACATGAATGATGTGCTTTATCCGGCAAAAAAAGGTAAATACGCAGTAGGCCTTTTTAACGCAGTAAACCTGGAACTGGCACGTGGAATCATTGCAGCAGCAGAAAGTTCTCAGTCACCGGTCATCATGGGAACAGCGGAAGTACTTCTTCCATACGGACCACTGGAGGAGGTTTCCTATTACCTTATTCCTATGGCTAAGAAAGCAAATGTTCCGGTTGTTATCCATCTGGATCATGGTCTTAAGAAAGAAACCTGTCTGAAAGCACTGGAACTTGGATTCTCATCCATTATGTACGACTGCTCTACAGATTCTTATGAAGATAATGTAAGAAAAGTTAAAGAGATGGCAGACATCGCGCACTCTTATGGGGCAACCATCGAGGGTGAGCTTGGACATGTAGGAGATAACCCGGATTCTGCAGAGGGAAGCTCTCATATCAATCCGGCTGACTTCTATACAGATCCTAAAATGGCCAAAGACTTTGTTGACAAAACTGGTGTAGATGCTCTTGCAATCGCAGTAGGAACTGCTCACGGAGCATACAAACTTCCACCGAAACTTGATTTTGAACGTATTCATACAATTGCAAATACTGTAGATGTACCGCTTGTTCTTCATGGTGGATCCGGACTTACAGACAACGACTTCAAACGCGCAATTCAGGAAGGTATCAGTAAGATCAATATCTTCACAGATATCAACGTTGCAGCAGTAGAAGCTGAGTTCCGTAAATTCGAAACTATGAATAAAGGTATCATTGACCTGATCCCGGCAGCAGTAGAAGCTGTAAAACAGGAAACATTAAAGAAAATGATGCTCTTCTCCAGCAATGGAAAAGGCACATTAAACCAGCCATCCCAGGATGAGCTTGTAAAAGCTGTTGTTCAGGAAGTGCTCAGAGAACTTGGCAGGAAATAATTACATAATATAAAAAGGTGCGCCGTGAGGCGCACAACAAAAATACAGCAGGTGAATTGCTCACCTGCTGTATTTTTTAACTTTTTTGAGGGGGGAGATAGAGAGTGGTTATTCATCTATCCAAAATCTATTATAGGGAAGAAATATGTTCAAAGTGTGTACTAATTCTAAAAGAAATCTAAAAAGAGTAAAGAAAAATTAAAGAAAATCTATAATTTTTACAGCGTATTGTAGTTTTACAGAAAAAATGGTAGAGTGTAAACACCTGCTGAAAGTCAGCAGATAATATCACAGGGATTCCGGTTCCGGAAATCCATTTTCAAATGTCATTTCGACAACTATTCCAAAGAAGAAAACATAATAAGTTCAGAAAGGGGAGATGCCTATGCCCTGACAGATTTACATCCAGTTTACTTTGTTGAGAGAGGCTGCCGGAGAGGAAAAGGCAGCAAAGAGGAGTTCGCAGATGAATTTTAATATGAAAAACAGAATATGGAAAAATTTAAGTGCAATGAGTATGGCCTTTTTCATGACAGGAATGGTTCTTGGAGGATGTGGACAGACAACAGTTTATGCGGCAGAACTGGCGTATGAAAGTGTAGAATTTGAAGAGCATTCTGAAACAGAAGAGACAGGGATAGAAGAAGCCGGAACAGATGAATCTGATCCAGATGAAATACAATCAGAAGAAAATGCAGAAGAAACTGAACCTGAAGAGACGGAAGATTCCGAAGAGAAGGATCAGGATAAGGCCAATCTGTCTGATGGTAAATCGGAAGAAGAGGATAAAGAAAACGAGAATAAAAAGAAAACACCGAACTTTACGGTTAGCGTAGTCACAGATGAAAGTACAGTAAAAGCAGGAAGCGACCTGGTATATACGGTGACTCTGGAAAATACAGGCGATGTAATGCTGAAAAACATACAGCTGCGGGCATTGTTTTCAAACCAGAATCTGCAGGGCGAGTGGTCCGGGGATAATTTAGAACAGCTGGATGTCGGGATAAGGAAAGAGCGGTATCTGACAGTGAATCTCCCGGAGGAGCAGGAAGTGGCTGTTTCTGTGAAAATTCTGGCATCTGCAGAAGTTGAGATGACAGAAGCAGATACGGAGGATGCTGTAATCAACAGAGAGACATCCCTTGATACAAAAATTATCCCACTGGAAGCATCTTTTGAAGTGACGAAAACGGCTGACCGTTCCGTTGCAGTGCCTGGAGATAAGATTCTGTTTCAGATCTGCATTCGAAATACCGGAGAGCGGACACTGCATTCTGTAGTTACGACAGAACGTTTTCAGCTTGGAAATGTACCGGTACAGTTCCTGGAAAAAGAGGGAGTCGTGCTGAATAAGTCAAAGACGAAAGCACGTATCGAAAAGATTGAACCGGGCAAAGCAGCAGGTCTGCAGGCAATGGTCACATTGCCGGAAAACCTAAAAGAACAGGAACTTTTGAATGAAGTAACCGTGACGACAATGGAGACTGGGGAACAGGTGATGACTTCTCAGGAAAAAATTCAGATCAGGGTAGATGAAGAGGTGGAAACAGAAGATGCAGACAGAACATCTGTGGATATGGATAATAGCGCAGTTTCCCATACGGGAGAGAGTTATCCGGCCTCTACACATCCAAAAACCGGAGATCCGTACCAGCCGTTTCTGTGGCTGGCAATGATCCCCGGTTCTATGCTGGCTGCGGGCTGGATCCGCAGACGGATGTAATTACAATTACAGAATATCGATATGTTCTCCGGCCAGTGCTTTGTTCATACTGCGGACAGCACAGAACTTACCGCACATACTGCAGGTATCACTGTGGTCATCTTCCGGAAGACGGTCATCACGGATAGCTTTGGCTGTTTCCGGATCAAGAGCACAGTCAAACTGTGCATCCCAGTCAAGGACACGGCGGGCATCTGCCATCTTGTCATCGATATCTCTCGCATGAGGGATTCCTTTGGCAATATCTGCCGCATGGGCTGCAATCTTGGAAGCAATAATTCCCTGTTTGACATCTTCTACATTCGGAAGAGCCAGATGTTCTGCCGGTGTTACATAGCAGAGGAATGCGGCTCCGTTCATGGCTGCAACAGCACCACCGATCGCAGCAGTGATATGGTCATATCCAGGTGCGATATCTGTAACGAGAGGTCCGAGTACATAGAATGGCGCTCCCATGCAGATGGTCTGCTGAACTTTCATGTTGGCAGCAACCTGATCAAGCGGCACATGACCTGGTCCCTCAACCATGACCTGTACGTTATGAGCCCATGCACGTTTGGTAAGCTCTCCAAGACGTACCAGCTCTTCAATCTGGCATACATCAGTGGCATCAGCCAGACAGCCAGGACGACATGCATCTCCAAGAGAAATAGTAACGTCATGCTCTTCACAGATGTCCAGAATCTCATCGAAGTATTCATAGAACGGATTTTCTTCACCGGTCATGCTCATCCATGCAAATACAAGGCTTCCGCCACGGCTTACAATGTTCATTTTACGTTTGTGTTTTTTGATCTGCTCGATGGTCTTTCTTGTGATTCCGCAGTGGAGAGTAACAAAATCAACACCGTCCTCAGCGTGAAGGCGAATTACGTCGATAAAATCATGAGCAGTCAGTTCAGAGAGATCTCGCTGATAATGAATGACACTGTCGTATACCGGAACGGTTCCGATCATTGCAGGACACTCATGTGTCAGTTTCTGGCGGAACGGCTGTGTATTGCCGTGGCTGGAGAGATCCATGATCGCTTCTGCACCGAGATCTACTGCTTTCATAACTTTCTGCATTTCGATATCATAATCTTTACAGTCTCTGGATACACCAAGGTTTACATTGATCTTGGTGCGTAGCATGCTGCCGACACCTTCCGGGTTCAGACAGGTATGATGTTTGTTGGCACAGATCGCTACTTTACCTTCGGCAACCAGTTCCATCATTTTTTCAACCGGCATGTGTTCTTTTTCTGCAACAGTTTTGATCTGAGGGGTTACGATGCCTTTGCGTGCGGCATCCATCTGTGTTGTATAAGTTGTCATATGGTATATTCTCCTTCTATGTAAATGATAATTTTTATTGTGTTTTTCCAAGGGTGTGATCCAGTGGACCAGAACCATGTCCGAGATCCAGCTGTGTCTTCAGGGCATCGGTCAGATACTGCTTGGAACGGCGTACAGAATCTTCAAGAGAAAATCCTCTGGCTAGATTTGAGGCGATCGCACTGGAAAGAGTGCAGCCGGTGCCGTGAGTATTTGGATTGTTGATGTGTTCACCATGCAGCCAGATGCCATGTCCTTTTGTATAAAGAAGGTCATTTGCATCGTTGATGCGATGACCGCCTTTCAGAAGGACAGAAATGTGAAAGCTTTCATAAAGTCTGTGAGCAGCTTCTTCCATAGATTCAGCATTTGTGATCTGCAGTCCGGTGAGCACTTCAGCTTCCGGAATATTGGGTGTGATGATCTCTGCAAGAGGAAAGAGTTCCTTCTGAAGTGTTTGCTCGGCATCTTTGTCCATCAGACGATGTCCGCTGGTGGAGATCATAACAGGATCCAGTACGATATGGTGTGCATGGTACTGCTGTAATTTGACAGCAGCGTGGTGCATGATCTCAGCGGATGAGAGCATGCCGATCTTAACTGCATCAGGAAAAATGTCAGTAAAGATGCAGTCCAGCTGGTTGTCAAGAAATTCCGGAGAGGTTTCCTGAATTCCATAAACACCGGTTGTGTTCTGGGCGGTCAGAGCTGTGATCGCACTCATGGCATAGACTCCGTTCATGATCATGGTCTTGATATCTGCCTGAATGCCGGCACCACCACTACAGTCGCTTCCGGCAATCGTTAATACTGTTTTCATAATCGTGTTATTCCTTATTGTTTTGTTGAGATTTACAGTTTTTGCAGTTCCGTAAGAAAATGTCTGACGGCTTCGGCTTTGTTAGCAGGTTTAAAAAGTCCGCTGACAACGGCGGCACCGGAAATCCCACTTCCTGCAAGAAGATAAAGGTTGTCAGCAGTAACACCGCCGATTGCAACAACCGGAATTTCTACAGCCTGACAGATCGCTCGCAGAGTTTCGACAGGAAGTTGTGTGACGTTGGCTTTAGTGGTGCTTCCGAAGACTGCACCGCAGCCTATGTAGTCTGCTCCGGCATTCTGGGCTGCAAGTGCTTCTTCGACATTATGGGCACTTCCGCCGATGATAAAGTCAGGCCCGAGAAGCTGACGTGCTTTCTGGATGCCCATATCAGAAAGTCCGACATGAACACCGGAAGCATTTGCTTTCTGTGCAAGATCCGGGCGGTCATTGATGATCAGTGGAACATTGTAACGTTCACATATTTCTTTTAAAAGGGCGGCTTCCTGAAGGATTTCTTCGTCAGAAGCATTTTTTTCACGAAGCTGGACACAGCTGACACCTGCGCGAAGGAGTTCCTCGGTAACGGATGCAAGTGTTTCATCGGGTTTCAGCCAGCTTCGGTCTGTAACAGCATACAGTTTCAGCTGTTCTGGTGATATTTTCATAGGTCTTTCTCCAATATCTGATCAGAATTTATGTTTCGAGGTGTACATTAATTTCTCTTCCAGTACATCAAAAAGATGTACATGAAAACTTCCAATGCCGGATTTTTCTGCGTCTGTTCGTCTGCCTGCTTCAAGGGCAGTTTCACGCCAGAGTGCTCCGGCGGCACGGACCGCATCAAATGCAGAAGTGTCCGTACACAGAAATAATGTGCAGAGTGCAGAAAGCATACATCCGCCACCGGTGATTCGTCGAATCCTGGAGTCACCGCCGGTCAGAATCTGTGTCTGCTTTCCATCAGATACCACATCCTCTTTGCCCGTGATCAGAACTGTGCAGTTGAGAAGAGATGCCGCCTGCCCTGCAATCAGACAGACATCACGTTCCGCCATCTGCAGGGAACTTTCTACACCGCCGTGTTTCTCGGGACTGTCGGTATCTGAAAGGAGAGAACATAGAACAACGGCTTCTTCCTGATTACAGCGAACAGCAGTCGGATGAACGGCTTGAAGAAGTTTTTGCAGCTCTTTTCTTCGAAATGTGCTGGCACCGGCGCCGACCGGATCCAGGACGACCGGGTGGCCAAGGGCATTTGCCTTCTGTCCGGCGAGGATGCAGGCCTGTATTTTGGCAATGTCCGGTACTCCGGTATTCAGAAGGGTTCCATGACAGAAAGAAGTGATTTCTTCGACTTCCTGTTCATCCTGTCCCATTACGGCACTTCCGCCGGCTGCAAGCAGTAGATTGGCAACATCCTGCATGGTTACCGGATTAGTGAGACAATGAATCTTGGGAGCATCCTGGTGAATGCAGAAAGAAATCTCTTCTATATTATTAAGTGACATAAATTATCTCCTGGCGGCAAGAAATACCTGGCTTTTTTCAAAAACACGAAGCAGGATAAAGGCCAGTACACTTCCGGTAAATGTTGAGATAAAAAACGGGATCATGTATACGGTGAATCCGGCCGGGGCAAGTCCCATGAGAAGTTTGGCTACCGGATAGGCTGCAAGACCTCCGAGGATTCCGGTTCCCAGTGCTTCTGCAACACAGGTAAGACTTAATTTGCGGGTGAGTCGGAAGACCAGACCACAGCATAAGGCGCCAACCATGCTTCCGGGAAAGGCAAGAAGACTGCCGATTCCTAGCAGGTTGCGGATCAGACTTGCACAAAAAGCAATGCCGATTCCCCACCATGGGCCAAGCATGACTGCTGCAAAGACATTGACCATATGCTGGACCGGAGCACATTTGCTTCCGGCAACAGGAACGCTGATCAGACTTCCGGCAACAGCAGCTGCTGTCAGTACACCTGCAATGGCCAGCTTCTGAGTGGATGTTGTTTCTTTTGTGTTCATTTTGAGTAAACCTCCTGTTCTACCTGATGAGGGATGAGCCATTGACAGCTTCTTAAAAATCTGATAACAAAAAAGAAGATACCGCAGGGGTACCTTCGTTCAATGTGTCTGGTATTTCCCTACGTTGGCATTATCCAAATCAGGTTAAGGGTCGAAACCAATCAGTTTCCTCTCAGCCGGCTTCAGCCAGCTCCCCTGTTTTGTAATTTTACTTTCCTATTATACTGCCAGTTAAAGAAGATGGCAAGACTATATTCAGTGATGTTTTGTAAAAAAGCAGAAAAGCAGAAAAGGAAGACAAAATCTACAAACATTGAAAAGAGAATCTGTTTGTGCTATTCTGTAATGGAGTATATATCCCTAGGCAGAGGAGGACAATATGAAAGTATCAACATTATTGGAAGGTTTGAAATATATCTGTTGTCAGGGC
>QRFC01003631.1_pt1 | contig 10180 bp, 10 predicted proteins | sample 1861061 | NCBI WGS metagenome assembly QRFC01 (sample SAMN09711282, study PRJNA482702) | Human gut metagenome, whole genome shotgun sequencing project. | reverse complement strand
CAATCCCGCATGGAGATGTTACAAACCGAAAGGACAAAAGAAAGAGCGCCCGGTAGCTGACGAGGAAACCGTCAAAAAGCTGATTACAGCGTTTGAAGGGCAGAGTATGAAATACGAAACCTATTTCAAGCTGGTGCTGGCAACCGGGCTGCGGCGTGGGGAAGCCTGTGGATTAAAATGGAGTGACATCAACTGGCGCAAGCGTACAATTCATGTACAGCGGGGTGTGGTCAAACTTAGCCACCAAGAATCAATCACTAAGGACCCCAAGACCAGCAGCGGTGATCGCATGGTGTATTTTAGTAAAGAAATGTGCCAACTGCTGAAAGCGTGGCGCAAAGAATGCGAATGGGATAGGGAGTACACCGCGAACGAAACCGTATCTGAAGATGACTACTTATTCCGCCAGCCAAACGGAAAACCTATGTGTCCCAGCACATTCACATACAGATTTAAACTGATTTTGAAAGCAAATAATCTGCCGCTGGATTTGAGTGTGCATAGTTTGCGGCATACGAACGCTAGCTTGCTGATTGCACAGGGCGTAGATGTACGCACGGTTGCCAGCCTGCTTGGTCATGCACAGGCAAGTACAACGCTGGATATTTACGCCCATGCATTCGACAAGAACAAACGCAAGGCACAGGAAAAGCTGGGAAAGGCGATTGGACTATGAGAAAAATCAAGCTGACGCGCGCCAATAAAAGTATCCTGCTGAAAGCCTTGGGCGATTACTACTACCGGCAGCGAGCCATGAACACAGGTTGGCGTGAAACTGGATATTTGATACTCAAAGTTGATTCTCTCTCAGCCAGTAAAAAGGCTGCTTTCACCAGTGAGGAAGTCTATCTTGCAAGAAACGCTGTAAATCAGCTGCGAAACAAGAAAATTAAGCAGGGGCAGTACACGGATGCCACCGATGAAAAGAAAAGCCTCATTGCAAAAAACACATTGCAACGAGGTTTTTTGTGCGACCAGGAGGATTCGAACCTCTGGCCTTCCGGGTCGGAGAACTGTGACATTCGGTAATATAGAATGATACAGCGCGGGAATTTGTGTAGTGTGCACAACTTCCCGCGCTGGTTCGCGTGCAGAATAAACAATGCTGGAGTGTAAAATTCGCTCGTCGAAACCGACAGAAAAAGAATAGTGGTCAAATGGTGGTCAACCAAAAAAGCACGTTTTCCCGGCAGGCCATAATAGCCTAATGTGACCACCGCGGCGCTACCGCTCCATCACCTTGGCAATCCGCTCAAGTCCACCTGATAGATCATGCCCTCCGGCCGTGTGGGCTGCGCATAAAACATCGCCATATACCAGGGCAGATACAAAACCCCGTTCTCCTGCTGCACGTTCCCTTTGCAGAAAACAAGCGCCCGACGTGCTTGCCAGTCGGTGACTTGGCGAATCTTATCCAGTGCGGCGTGCCGTTTGTAATCATTGCCGGATTTGATCTCCACCAGGTCGATGCCCGTGCCGTTTTGCAGCACAAAGTCCAGTTCACCGTATTTATGCGTATCAAAATAATGCAGCGAAAAGCCGTTGGCCGTGAACATCTGCGCCATCACGTTTTCCAGAATGCTACCCATGTTCACACTCACGTCCCCTTGCAAAATGCTGAACTGGATGCTGTCCATTGAGAGCGCACAGAGCAGCCCGGTGTCGGCGGCAAACAGCTTGAACAGGTTCCGCTTCTCATTAAGTTTGAGCGGCGCTTTCGGCTCAGTCACATTGTAGCAGGGCAGTGCCACGCCAGCGTCCACCAGCCAGTTGAAGCTGTCGGCATAGCGCTCCAGCCTGGCTGTCGGGCGCAGCGAATTGACAAGGAAACGCCGGTTCTTGTCGTTCAGCTGCGCGGGAATGGAATCGAAGATTGCCCGAATTTTGGGCCGATCATTTGGCTCGGCATACTGGGTAATGTCCTGTCGGTACAGCGCCAGCAATTCTTGCTGCACCGCCAAAACCTGCCCGATGTCATGCGTGTTCACATAAGTTTGCACCACATCCGGCATACCGCCCACGATGATATAACTGTAAAACAGCCGCTCAATCGTATCTTGGATTACGGCGGGAACCGGCTTTTCTGAGCCGTAACAGTCCCGCAGCAGCGCCAGCGTCGGTTCCTGCACGCCGCTGGCAACAAGAAATTCCTCAAAATCCATGGGATACATGGCATAGAGTTCCTCGAAACCAACCGGGTAAGAAGGGACTTTTTTGTTTTTGACGCCCAGCAGCGACCCGGTTTCTACATAATCAAAGCGACCATCCTCCACCAAAAATTTGATGGCGGTCCGTGCGTTAGGGCATTCCTGAATCTCGTCCAGCAAAATCAGCGTCTTGCCCGGCGCCAAAGGCTTGCGGGCCAGTGCGGACAGGTTTTCGACGATTGTATCGGCATCGAGCTTGCCGTCAAAGGCGGCACGGGCGTTCGCATCCAGAATGAAATTGAACTCGACAAAGCAGTCGTATTCCGCTTTGCCAAACTCACGCACCACTGTTGTCTTACCGATTTGGCGTGCGCCTTGGATGCACAAGGCTTTTTTGTTGGGCTGCGCCTTCCAGCTTTTCAGTTTGTCATACGCTTTGCGATAGAGCATGGCCGCCTCCATAGGTTGATGTGGTTTTTAGTATAACACAATTCAAAGGAAACGGCAAGTGTTCTGCGACATAATTCAAAAAAGCAACGGAGAGTTTCGCGACATTATGAATAGTGGGGCCGGGGCAACCAGGCCTTGTAGGCAGCCTTCGTGCCCTCCTCACCGCCAGGTCAGCCCCCGCCAGGCGGCGGCGAACAGCAGTGCGGCGATGGCGGCACCCAGCATATCGGCCACAGCGCGGGTGGCTGCCAAGCCCGGCAGGCCCAGCAGCGCGTACAGCAGGTACAGCGCTGGCAGCAACAGTGCGCCCTGTCGCAGCGCAGACAGCACCGTGGTCGCGGCCGCACGGCCGGACGCCTGCAAAAAGTTGACGCCCAGGTAATACACGCCAAACAGCGGGCTGCCCAGCAGCAGCCAGGGCAGCAGACTGCGGCCCAGCGCCAACGCTTCAGGATCCGAGAGGAAGAGCCGCAGCAGCGCATCGTGCCCAATCAGGCAGGCTACGGCAAACGCCGCCCCGAACCCGACCGTCAAAACCAGCAGGCGGTTGCTGAAACTGCCCGCGCACCCCGCCAGCAGACTGCTGACGCCGTTGGGCAGCCCCAGCGCCAGCACGCGGCCCAGCCGGGCCGGGTCGCGCAGCGCGTCGGCCGGGGCCAGGCTCAACGCACCAGGCTCTGCTGAAGCGGGATGTTCTGCACGCGGACGAGACGACCGTACAGGTACTGAAAGAGCTTGGCAAGGCTGCGGGCAGCCGGTCGTACATGTGGGTGTACCGCAGCGGGAACGACGGGCTTGCGCCAATCATCCTGTTCGAGTACCGCCCGGGGCGAAGTGGCGAGTATGCGGAGAAATGCCTGGGAGATTTCCGTGGGTATGCGCATACAGACGGGTACACTGGATACAACCGGCTGACCAAGGTGACCCGGTGAGGCTGCTGGGCGCATGTGCGGCGCAAGTTCGTGGAGGCCATCCCGAGCACCGTCGAGGCGGATGAACCGCCCACCCTGGCACAGCAGGGCCGCAATTACTGCGACCAGCTGTCTGCCAAAGAGAATAAAATCATGAAGCTGGAGCCGGGAGAGCGGCAGAAAGCACGCCTTGAGGAAGAAACGCCGATTCTCAGGGCTTTTTGGTGCTGGCTGGATGAACTTTCGGCCCAGCCGCTGGCCGGGCAGCTGAAGAAAGCGGTAGAATACGCTCAGGGGCAGCATCCGTATCTCGAAAACTACCTCAAAGACCCGCGTTGCCAGATTTCCAACAACTGGGCGGAGAATGCCGTTCGCCCGTTTGCGGTGGGGCGCAAGAACTGGCTGTTCAGCGATACGGTCCGCGGCGCAAAGGCCAGCGCCATTGTTTACAGTCTTGTTGAGACAGCCAAGGCCAACGGCCTGCTCCCCAGGGATTATCTGAGGATGCCGCTGGAAGAACTGCCTGACCTCGACTTCCGTGCCCATCCTGAGCGGCTGGACTGGGTCATGCCGTGGGGTAAATATGTTGAGGAAGGTTTCAAGGAGATAGCCGCAAAAACTGAATAGGCGCTCCCAAATAAGGGAGGCGCACCCGCTTGCCGGGGCAGAGTTGCTGAGCTCTGCCCCGTTTTTTGTATGTTGTTCTTAAAAAGTCTGACCGATCTGTAAAAAAGTACATATCCATGTCTGGACTGACATTTTCTTACAAGATACCCTGCCTTTGGCGGCCGTTTGAACGGTCGAACAAAGGAGGATTTTTGTATGACATTTCGAGCCCCTAAATATCCCATTCTGCCCCGGCAGCGCTCCCTGGATCTGGATGTACACGCAAAGCGATCCAAGCGCGGCTTCAGTCAGGAGCGTATGGCGGAATATCTGGACATATCCATCGGTGAGTACAAACTCATTGAAAGTTATGGACATATCCCCAAAACAGGATATTTCCTGCTTATCTGCTGGAAACTGCGGCTCAATCCGCTTTGCTATTTGAAGCAGGCATTGCAACAGGAGGATCGAGATGTATCTGTATTGGGTGAAGAAGCAGAGACTGCTTGACCCCGACTTGGGTGAATATATCTCGTTTGGAATCGGCGTTTGGGATTTGCGAGCTGGCACAAAGCCGTTGCTCTTCATCCCGGACGCTTCTACGGACGGAAAAGCAGTTCTGAACCTGGCGATTCGCTGCACTCTTGGCAGGCTCGACCCCTGCCAGCTTATGGACGTCGTTGAGGACTTCCTCTGCTGACATTTAATTGTCCTACTTTCCAAAACAGGTTCATGGCGACATGGGTCTGTTTGTGCTGCCATTTTTATGACAGGAGATCCTTAGGCGGTTACGGCAAGTCCATCTTACATCAGTTTTATTTTCCGTAATGGGGTTACGGCTTCCCACAATCCCTTATTTAGGATCGACATATCTGACCCCACATAAAAACAGCGGATGCCGGCTTTGTATCTGTCACGCAGATCTTCTTCTGTAAAGCTCTTATCCAACGCCATCTTACCGGAGCTTAAGATCTTCCTATATACGTTTTCCTTGCAGCGGAGCAAATCCGGATGATTGCTTTGGCCCGGACAACCTAAAGCATAACTTAAATCAGCTGTTCCTACTGACACAATGTCCAGCTCGGGGATCGACAAAATGTTCTCCAAGTCATCTACGGCGCTCTTGGTCTCAATGATAGCCGCAATCACTGTTGCCTGATTGACGATCTCGCCATATTGTGTTGAATCCGAAATGAGGTGCCCGTATTTCCCTGCGCGGGAGTCGGTGCTGACACCCCGGTGCCCGACGGGATAATATTTTACAGCGTCTACCAACTCTTTGATTTGCTGGGCATCCTGTGCGTCTGCCAGCATGATCCCGGCTGCGCCCATATCCATCAATCGTCCGATTACCGCAGGACGAACATCAGCTACTCGAACCAGGCAGGCCGTGCCATAAGCATCTGCCGCGCGCACAATGTTTACCATCGTCTCGCTATTGTGCTGATAATGTTCCCAGTCAATCACGATCAAGTCGATCCCATTGACCGCCATGATCTCAGCCGAAGACGGTTCTGGCATTCGCAAAAACGCACAGGCCAGCGGCTGATTCTTTTTGATTTTTTCTCGTATCGTATTCATATCATCACCACACAAGCCGGTGCAGGAACATCTGCTGTAGCGAGCACATTACCAATCGCACCTGTCTGTTCATTTCGCTCCATGATACTGATCTGATTCGATTCTTTATTGGCAACGAAGATCGTATGTTCTTCCGGCCCAAAGCAGATATGGCGAGGGCCTTTCCCTCCACAGGGCCAAAAATCTGGCGCATGCAGTTTGCCTGTCTCATCAATCGAGAAGGCCGCGATACTGTCATGCCCTCGATTGCAGGCATACAGAAAACGGCCGTCTTTTGATACAATCAGTTCTGCCGCGTAACTAGTGCCAGAAAATTTCTCCGGCAAAGTGGAAACGCATTGCTTCTCGGTCAGAATCCCTTGATTACCGTCATAGTTATATACGTAAATATGGTTTCCGATTTCTGTAAGCAGATATCCATACCGCCCACAAGGGTGAAAGACGAAATGACGGGGCCCTTCTCCAGAGGCGACTTGTACAACTGGCTGATTGGGATTCCGAACCAGTTTTCCCGACTTTCTGTCCAATTTGTAGTTTACCAATTTGTCCGTCCCGAGATCTGGTACGATGACCCCTGTTCCGTCCGGCGTCTGAATGACCGCATGTGCTCGCGGCGCATCCTGCCGGACTGGCACTATACTGTGCCCATAATGTTGTACAAGATCCGTCATGGTCAATTGTCCGTTTTCGTCACTACGGGTGACCAGTACGCTCCCGCTCGCATAATTTGCACCAAATACATACGAACCAAAAGCATCCGCACACACATGGGCACACTTTGATCCTGTTGTTTCTACTGCATCGACAAAAATAAGTGAACCATCTTCTTCTACTCGGTAGCTATGCAAAACAGCCCGATCTTTTCGTTCATTTTCCACAAACAGGTATCCATTTCGGTATACCAAAAAACCAGGATCTATATCATTATTGCTGTAGCATCCCGTGAAAGACAGCCCTTTCCCATCATCCTGTAGAGAAAAGGCATAGATACCCTTACTCCCTGTTAAAGGCGAGTCACTTTGATTTCCGCCTGTATATGTACCCACATACACTCGCCGTTTCATGTCTCCACCCCCCATGTCAATACTGATCCGCCCAAGTCCAGGTTTCCGGTCTGGGAATGTATCCCCATGTATAGGCATCCGTCCCTGCTGGGCCAACACTTTCAGGAAAGCCTGGAATGGTTAATCCACCATCAACCAGCAACGTCTCTCCTGTAATATACGAAGCTTTATCGGAGGCCAGAAAAAAGACTGCCTCTGCAATATCCTCTGGTTTGCCTTTTCTCCCCAAGGGGACACGCTCGGCAAACTCATCCTTTGCCTGAACGATCTTCTCGGGCATACCTGTCGCCAGCAATTCCGCATTTGTGCGCACCTTGATTGCTCCCGGTGCAACCCCATTCATACGAATCCCAAACGGAGCAAGATCCAGCGCGAAACATTTTACCATCTGATTAAGGCCGGCCTTAAACCCACTGTATAAGCCGGCATTGGGCATAGCCCTTTCAGCCCGCATGGACGAAATGACAATGATGCAGCCTTTCACGTTGTGTTTTACCATATACCGCGCGGTTTCCCGGCTACACAAAATTGCCGCTCGCAAATCTGCACGCATCAATTTGTCCATTTCCACCGTATCAATGTCCAGCAAGCCGCCACCCAAACCTGGACGGATTGCATTGTTTACAAATACATCCACGCCTCCCAACTCTTGAATAGACTCGTGGATAAATGCTTCTGCCGTACCTTCTTCCTCCAGAACGGCTTTGTGGAGGAAACACCTTCCGCCACATGCCCTCACTTTTTCAGCCACTTCCTCTGCCGACTCTCGGGAATGTGCGTAGCTGAGAGAGACATCATATCCTGCTTGTGCAAACTTTACTGCAATAGCAGCCCCGATTCCGCGGTTCCCAGCAGTAATGATCATTTTTTTGCGTTCCATACTCTTGCTACCTCCATCAAAAATTTTTTCAATCTTTCTCACGTCGCTTTTTTAAAATGTCCAGATAAACCGCCAGAAGAATAATGATTCCTTTGATGATATATTGCCAGAAGGAATTGATATTCAGCAGATTCAATCCGTTTGTTAAAACGCCCAATACCAAAACACCAATAATCGTTCCCCCCAATTTTCCTACGCCACCGGAGAACGAAACACCACCCAACACCGACGCTGCAATAGCATCCAACTCAAAACCATCCCCGGCAGTTGGCTGGCCAGAATACATACGTGCTGCCAAAATTATTCCCGAAAAGGAAGCGAGGGCACCGCACAGGGTATATACAATGATTTTGACTTTCTTGATATTGATTCCCGAAAATCGGGCAGCTTCTTCGTTTCCTCCAACCGCGTATAACTGTCTTCCAAATTTACTTCTTCCCAAAATCAAAATCATAACCGCCAGCAATACAAATGAATAAATGACCGGCAGCGGTATGCCCAAAAAGTAGCCAACACCCAAAAAGTTAAAAACAGGATTCCTTGCACTGATTGGTTGTCCGTTTGCATAGACGTTTACGATGCCGCGGGCAATGTTTTGGGTGGCCAAAGTGACCACAAAGGGCGGCATATTTGTGTAGGCAATGATCAGGCCGTTCAATAGGCCAAACAAAGCCCCAAGCGTAAAGGCGAGCAATACTGCCAATCCCAAATTCATACCATCCGAGATAAAACTGGCACAAAGCAGTCCCGAAAACGCCAGGATCGCGCCAACTGATAGGTCAATACCCCCGATAATGATCGCCATGGTAAGCCCGATCGCTAAGTTGCTATTGGTCGCCACTTGCCGCAACACATTCAAAATGTTGTCCTTGGTAAAAAATGCTGGCGTTGCAATGCTAAGCCCCACACAAAGGATTATAAAAGCCACCAGAATGGCCAAATTTTCCTTAAAGTAAGTCGTGATACCTTTCTTTACCCGTGCGGAAAAACTATGATTTATCACTTCCGTATTCATTCTATTTCCCTCCCGTGGCATAGTTCATAATAGTTTCCTGCGAAAAGGCGCCTCTATTTAATTCACCGGTCACCCGGCCGCCGCTCATCACATAAATCCTATCACACATTCCTATAATTTCTGGCAGTTCAGAGGAGATCATAATAATCGAGACCCCTTGCTCAGAAAGTGCATTGATGATCGCATAGATCTCGGCTTTTGCTCCTACATCCACACCTCTGGTAGGTTCATCCAGAATCAATATCTGGGGATGGCTAGCCAACCACTTGCCAATCAACACTTTCTGCTGGTTTCCCCCGGACAGGTTGCCAACCCGTTGCCTGCTGGAGGACGCCTTGATTGACATTGCATCTACATATTGATCGATAATCTTTTCTTCTTTGCTCCGATCCACATGAATGCCACGGATAAACTCTCCGAGGACGGCCAGTGTCAAATTGAAGCCTACAGAATTATTTAGAACAAGTCCCTCTTTCTTTCGGTCTTCCGGAACCAGAGCCACACCGACTTTCAGTGCATCTGATATGCCGTTTAACATGACTGGTTTTCCTCCGACATATACTTCACCACCAGTCCGCTTCTCAATCCCGATCATGCTTTTCATAAGTTCTGACCGGCCAGATCCAATCAATCCTGCAAAGCCCAGAATTTCTCCCTTCCTCAGGAAAAAACTTCCGTCCTTTACGCTCTTCCCTCTTATGTGTTTTGCTTCCAGCACACGATCCCCAAGCGGGCGTTCCGTATGGATATAATATTCATCCAATGTTCGTCCCACCATCATTTTGATAAGCTCGTTCCGGTTGGTCTTTTCAGTAGAAACCGTTCCGACTCGCTCACCATCGCGCATTACCGTTATTCTGTCGCAGATACGAAACAGTTCTTCCAGTTTATGCGAAATATAAATGATCCCGATATTTTGTGCCTTCAACTGCTTAATCAATGCAAACAGGTGCTCTACTTCCGTATCTGTAAGAGAAGATGTCGGCTCATCCATCACAACGATTTTTGCTTTAGCCGAAATAGCCTTAACTATCTCTACCATCTGCTGTTGAGCGATACTTAATGTCGCCACTTTTCGGGAGGCATCAATATTCATACCGAACCCGTCAATCAGAGCTTGCGCTTCGGTATTCATTCTCCGGTAGTTGACTCCACCTAACCTGGTCGTGGGTTCTCTGCCCATAAAGATGTTTTCGGCAATCGTCATATTGGGCACAAGCATAATTTCCTGGTGGATGATGCTGATGCCTGTTTCTCTGGCATCGGCAACACTATTGATAAGCGTTTCCTTCCCTTGGATGACGATTTTTCCTTCTTCAGCACGATAAATTCCGCCCAGCACTTTGATAAGGGTAGATTTTCCCGCTCCATTCTCCCCCAGCAGAGCGTGGACTTCTCCAGATTTAAGGTCGAAGTCTACATTTTTTAATGCGTAAACACCAGGAAATTTTTTGTGGATGTTTTTCATTTGCAACAATAGTTCCGCCAATCCATTCACCTTCTTCTCGTGTTTTGGCGACAGCCCA
>QRFC01003625.1_pt1 | contig 10187 bp, 8 predicted proteins | sample 1861061 | NCBI WGS metagenome assembly QRFC01 (sample SAMN09711282, study PRJNA482702) | Human gut metagenome, whole genome shotgun sequencing project. | reverse complement strand
ATCAAATAATTCCTTTACTTTAAGCACTATAGCAAGGTCAATATCTTTCTCATTAATGCCCTGCTTTGTAGCTCCCGGTGCATTTCCACCATGTCCTGCATCTATTACCACAACTTTATCATAGACTTCATGTGGTGTCAAAAAATCCATATAAATATAATGCTCATCAGATGTTTTTTGTAATTCCACCACACTATCTAAAGAGATCTCAATTACACCATATTCCGGCTCACTTTCATAAGTCAGATTATCTATATGATAGCTCTTTCCTATCATTGGATAGTTATAAAGATAATTCTCATCTGCTCCAGGAATTTTAATGGTAATGGTCTGGGTCAGATAGTCATTTTCTACGCTGACATCTTCCGGTGTCACATTTTCCGGTAATGCAATACGAAGCTGCTGATCAAAGCTGATGCCCTCCTGGCTGTCTACATTTGCCGTATTATACTGCAACATTTCCAGCGCATCCATATTTTCCTTGCGCTCGATGGCTTCCTGTGCCCGAAGTTCCCTGTTTTCCTCTGCCCGGATATGAAGTTGTGGAAAAAACAGCAGCGTTCCTGCCACAATAATGCTTATGGCAGTGATCATCACGGTAGCTGCTTTAATAACTTTCTCTTCCATCCCGCTCTGACTTACCTTTCTTTTGCATATGCTTTTATACAAAGATTTGCAGACTGGGTTTCTTCTACATTTTCCCAGTTCTTGCCGTTGGTACTGATATATCCCTCTCCATCGGAAAGATCTACGTTTCTGGTTGATTCATCTGCCTTATATTCAATTGCCATTGGATGCACGGAATCCGGAGTCTTTATCATCAGTACAATGGCAAATTTTTCTCCCTTGTTCACTGCAATTTTCTTATCAAAAGTAACGGTATAGAAACCTGCATTATCAAACTTTCCGGAAGCTACTTTCTGCCGTTTGGACAGACTTTCCCTTCCATCATAGTCCTTTACTACATATACTTCATATTCCGTATTTTTTCCGGTTGCATAGAAGCCTGCTGCCTCTAAATTCTCATTGTTTTCCGCTATATATACATTTGCTCCGTAAATGGTATCACGGTTGTATCCCAGCTGACCGACCCAGCCACATAAATCGGACTGATAAATCGTATCATAATTATCGGTATCTTCTACTCCGGTATAAACCAGATTGTGAATTCCTACATTGGTATCATAATAAGAGACATAGAATACCCCATTGTCTCCAAAATCTTTTCCCCAGCTGTTCTGGCAGATAAATGCACCGTCTCCCTCTAAATCTCCCGGGAAATTCTCTTTTGCATAACTGTCATCCCAGCCAATAATCGCCACATCATGATTCGGCTTTTCTGAACCAACATAGCAATAAGAATTGGTCTCCTGATTAAAATATTCGGAACGGCTATTGACATTCTGCAGTGTACTGTAAATAGAAGTCTCGACTGCACCATATTTAAAAACAGCCTCTTTAATCTTCTCCAAATCCTTGCTTTCAATAATCTGCGCTTCCTGCACATGTTTGACTGGAGCTAAATTCTTTGTCAGCTCACCGTCATATGGGTCGTCCTTTTCCAATACCGGTCCCTGCCATGCAGTCAGATATGCCAGGCTCATAGTATACTCTCCACCATCATTCTGTCCTAAGCCAAAACTGTTTCCAAGGCTCATGTTATCGGTTGAAAATACATCATTTTCTTCCGGAAGCAGCATGGATTCCAGTGCTGCCAGAGAAGATGCAGCCCAGCAGGTTCCCTTATTTCCCTGGTTCTTCACCTGCGGTGCTCTTCCTCTCTCCCGCAAGTCATAATGAGATGGCAGAATGCTTGTCTCAGAAGAAGTATTCACCACCACTGCTTCATTTTTATTAACATCCCAGGCATAAGAATAACCAAGCTTCGAAGCAATGACTTCTGCCGGCACATAATAACGGTCATCAATCCGTGTCAGTGCGGAAGAAAATTTCTCCTTCTCATCATTTATCTGCACTTCCGGGTCATCCAGACTCATCCACAAGCTGTCTGAATATTTTTCTATCAAAAGAGCCGTGTCATCATAAAGATGCACGCTGCAGTTATAACTGTCCCGGATCAAGTCCAATGGTACCATCAGATTCAGATTTTCATCCATATAGATTCCATTGTCCTTGTTGGTATATACTTTATTATCAATCGCTACCGTAAGATTCTTCTCATTGATGCTTTTTGCAATCAGAGGGTTCCAGTCGCTGCTCTGCAAATCTGCACCACGGAACTGTCCGATTTCTTCGGTTACACCCTTAAAATTGGCAAATTTCAGTATCAATGCAAGAACTAAAAGTAACGTGAATACTACATATCTCTTAGAATAACGTACTTTTTCCCTCACTCTTTTGTCCCTTTCCGTTTTGGTGGCTTCGGTCCCATGAACTGATAGAAATATGTCTTTAACATTCCATTATAAATCTTGCGGTTCTTATCCGGTTTTCTTCCGATATCCTTTGGTGCATTCTCATAGCTGGTAATCAGGTACATAGACCATGAATCCAGCCTTCTGTATGCCTCACCAATTGTCCTGTATAATTCCGGCAATGCTGCCTTTTCTTCCAGCCGCTCACCATATGGCGGATTGGATATGATAAATCCGTATTTTTTCGGATGGTTCAACTGGCTTACCGGTCTCTGCTGGAAATGAATCATGCCATCCACACCGGCACGCTTTGCATTTTCTCTTGCGGCACGCACAATTTCTTCATCAATATCATATCCCTGGATATCCACCTTAATATCGGTATCCACCATTTCCTGGGCTTCATTTACCGTATCATACCAGAGCTGACGCGGTATCAGGTTTGTCCACTGCTCTGCTAGGAAACTACGGTTCATGCCCGGTGCTATATTGGCTGCAATCATTGCTGCTTCAATCGGAAATGTCCCACTTCCGCAGAATGGATCTACTAATATTCTGTCCTTATTCCATGGAGTCAGCATTATCAATGCTGCTGCAAGGGTCTCTGTGATTGGTGCCTTACTGGTAAGAGTCCGGTAGCCTCTCTTATGTAAAGATTCTCCGGAGGTATCTAATGCTGCCATTACTTCATCCTTCAACAGGAAAATTCGTACCGGATAGGATGCACCACTTTCTTCAAACCAATTGGTATGATATTTCTGTTTCAGCCGTTCTACCATTGCCTTCTTAACAATAGACTGGATGTCTGACGGACTGAACAATTTACTCTTTATGGAAGAAGCCTTGGTGACCCAGAATTTACCATTTTCAGGAATATACTCTTCCCATGGAAGTGCCTTGATTTCTTCAAATAATTCATCAAATGTCTCCGCTTTAAATTTTCCTACCCGAAGCAGCACACGCTCCGTTGTACGCAGAAAAATATTTGCACGGCAGATTGCCTCTGCATCACCAATGAAAGTCACTCTTCCATCTTCCACCTCTGAGATTTCATATCCCAGATCATATATTTCTTTTTTCAAAACTGATTCTAAGCCAAAATGACATGGCACTGTTAATTCGTATGTTTTCATATGTTCTTTCTCCATTATCACTACTATCTTATCTGTTCTAAATGACACTGTCAATGTTCTTTTCTATCCATTTAGTGCATTTAGGCCTCCAATCAGAGTATATATCTGATATCCCTGCCGCGTCAGTCTTTTTGCTGCATACATACTTGTATTTCCATACTCACAACACAGCAGTATCTTGCGATTTTTCGGCAGCTTATGCTCCCAGTGTTCTATCTCATCATAAGGATAACAGTGGGCATTTCTCAAATGAAATACCTGAAAATCCTCCCTGCTTCTCAAATCAACAATATATATCTGTGGATCATCTTTTAGTTTCCATAATTCCGCTACACTGATAGCCGTAAATCTCATATGCCATCTCCCCCAAAAATCTCCTGACTTTTTCTGCTATAAAAAACAGATTACAAAGTGTTCCTTGTAATCTGTTTCTTATTTTAATATATGCAGTTTTTCAATAAGATTGACCTAGTAATTACATTTGTTGGATGTCTTGTTATCCGCCTTATTATCACTTCTGTTGCTGGTCTTATTGCCTGCTTTGTTGCCGGTTTTGTTATCCGCATTTTCAAAATCATTATCAGCATTCATTGTGCGGTTTACATTGCTTGTTTTGTTTTTTGCATTATCTGCATTTTTTGCCATAATATCGCCTCCTTTTTTTATCAGATACTTTTTCTTTTGATTCTCTGATACAGTGATATTATTTCTTAATTTCTTATTATTATTCTCATTTGCATTGCATTTTAAAAACTTTTATATTATAATTTTTTTCGTATAAGAATTGTTTTTTTATACAGTTATACCCCTTATTAATTATTTATACTCCCCTCAAGAAAGCCACAGGAATCCTAAGATTCATGTGGCTTTCTTATTTACGCGAGTAGCGAGAAAAATCTGGGAGAAAAGAAGGAGCCAAGCTCGCTTGAGCAAACTTCTTTTCTACTCAGATTTTGCGAGCACCGCGATAGCTCGCAAAACGTATTTCTCGTAGTTATTGTTCTTTACATATTATAGAAATTCATATTTTCCTGCAGTTCCATATTCATCTCGCCGCCGTTCTTCTCATATCTGGTACGGAATCCATCGATATGACGCAGTTTACGTTCCTGGAATATTTTAAACCGGCTGATCATATCCTGATACATCGGGTTTGCCTCTAATGCATCCCTGTATTTCTTGGCAAACGGACAATAACGGAACAGAATATCCCTTGCTACACGGTTCAGGCGGAAACTGCCGCCTGCCTCGTATTTAATCCATCCGATATAATCAGAAATAAATACTTCACGATAGTTATTCTTTGACTTCCAGAGTGTATTCTTAATCTTCTCCTTTGCCTCTGCGGATAAATCACGGTTTTTCCGATAGTACTGGATATAATCACAATATTCTGAAGTAAGGGATTTCTCTGTAATATCATTCCAACGCATTCCCTGTATCTTACGGCACATTTCCCAACGGAATCTTCCGCAGGTCTCTATCATCATATCCTGCAGGCTGTAGATAGTCATAACCGGGAAAACAAATCGGGCGGATGTATCACGTTTTACTCCGGCAGTTTCCTGCCACATCATTGCTTTCATTCCCACATTCGGCATCAGAATAACATCTGGAAATACTTCTTTTTGCACCGGTTCAGCATTTACACCATGCATCGGATCTGAAAAAATCACTTCACGGTAGAACAACGAATAATCAACTTCACGGACTTTTTTGATTGCCTCCTCAATCCGCTCTGCAGTCACCAGCATCTTCTCTGCTTCCTGCACCATGTCATGCTTGCTCAGAATCGGACAGAAGGTACTTACTTTTCCATAAGTTGCCCGGTTCGTTGACACAAACATATTATTCATCTCATATTTGGTCTTTTCCCAGCAGTCTGTTTTCAACCGCTCCATTCCTGCTGCATCCAGCTTACCCATCCGCTTCTGCTCTGCCAGATATCCATTATAATCCAGGTCAAATTCATTCCGGCTTGGTTCATTCTTTCCTTCATAGATGCTCTTTAGCCACTCAAACATGGTATAGACATGGTCGCTTTTACACTTGAACAGTTTATCTGTCAAATCATAAAGTTCATTAGCGGTATCTTCTCCTACCATTCCCACATCCATAAATCCAAAATTCAAAAACATCTGAATAACCGGGTCTAGGTCATCCGCATCTTTCATGGCATGCTTAAATACATTTTTATAAGTAGCATAGAATAATGCTGTCAACTCTTTCCGAAGTTTTCTCGTTTTCTCATCATTATCAAAATTATCCGGAATTGCATCATATTCATGCATTTTGCTTCGAATTTTATGTACATCCTCTGCTGCCACTCCTGCATATTCTAAGATATGTACCAGACAGTCCTCTGTTTCTTCTTCCTCTTCTCCATCGGTTTCCACATATTCCTGTTCCAGTAAATCTTCCGTTCCCTGAACCAGCTTATCCTCTGCCTGCGGCTTTGGTACTTCACCAATCAGTTCTCCTGCAAAGTTATATATTGCATCTGCCTTTATCTTTATATTGCTAAAATCATAAGTCTGATATTCCGTAATTCGTTTGTCCCGTTCTCCTGCATCTCCCAGACGGTTGTCCTTGATAAACTGTAACAATGGCTCTATTGCCTGTCGTATTTCCCCGATGTCAGCTCCACTTGCTGCTGCACGGGCTGCCATGTCAAAATAAAGCTGTAATAAATCCATTCGATTGGTATCCAGATACAGATTTACATGCTCCTGTAAATATTCTTTTGCATGGTCAATCTCTCTTACCGCTTTGCACATAGCTCTTGCTGCCTGCATAATCTGTCCCGTCAGCAAATCCTCTTTCTGCTGAAAGAAATCCATAGTTCCACTATTCCCAAGTTCTGCCAGTTCATGGAAATAATCCGCTTCCCATTTCGGTGCCATATTGGTTCTTACATAAGGCTGCAGGCTCTCTATTCTCCGGAAACTTTTCTCCTGAATGCAATATTTTCTACATAACTCCTGATATTTCTGATACATTGCCAGTGCAAAGCTATAATATTTTTCTGTACTGTTTTGAAATCTCTGGTTTCGTCCAAGCATATGGTCTGCCTCACGAATTGCCACAGATAAAAATGCTGCTGCATATTTCGGCTGACTGATAAATATCTTACCAAAGTCCTCCGGAGCATGATAATGAAACGGATAAAGTGTTACATCATCCGCTGCCACATAATCTGCTATATATTCTTCTTCTGCACAATCCATCAGACCTATTATATTACCGCTTCCAATCTGCACTTCTTCCAGCTTAGACACCTGTCTCACTGTTCCATGAATTACCATATACAGTGCATTTACCGCTGTTCCATGCTTGATAAAGCATTTCCCTGCCGGGACCTTGATCATTGCCATAACACCAATTCCTCTGTTATTTCTATATTAAAATTACTTTATTATACTTGCTTATTAAAATCTTTTGTTCATCCCCATTGCTATAAATAAAAAGAAAATGATTGCTACCGGAAGCAGAACCGGAAGTAAAAATGCAACTACCTGTGCAAGCAGAATTATAAGCAAAATTACAAACAGAAATACTGTCGCTAATATAAGCCAGATTCGAATTTTAATCTTCTTAAAAGAATACTCTCCGAAAGCTGTTTCCTGCCCATCCATTCCCTTTTGTGGTTCTGCTGTAGTTTTCTCTGCCGTTGCATTTTCTGCATCAATTATGCTTTTTGCAAGAAGTCTTGGATTTCCTAATTCTGCAATTACTTCAGCCTCCGTCTTTCCTTTATGAGATTCTGTAAGAATATATTCTTCATAATAGCGGAGATTATCATTCACCGCCTGCTGGCTTACCCTTCCCTGCAAAGCCTTTCTTAATTCTGTTAGGAATTCCTCTCTTGACATTTATTTTCCTCAACTCTTCTATTCCATTACTTTTTTGTTTTATTTTTTTGTATAGTAGGAATTAGTTATTCTTCCGCTATAAATCAAATAATCAATTCCTACGCTTGTGCCAGAACTGCTCTCACGTTTAATCCAGTCTCCGTCACGCGTATAAGTTCCTTCCGATACATCTCCATTATCATCCTGTACATAAGTTCCATCCGCTTTAAAGGTAATGGAATATACCACATTATTACTATTCTTAAATGTACAGGTAGCATCAAAAGTATCTCCATCCGGTATCTCACCTTCATATAAATAATCTTTTGCAATCAGGTATTTTCCCTGTTTTACAAGATTCTGTACATCGCCACCATCGGAGGTCAGTGTAAGCTTATTTCCATCCATGACAAATGTTCCTGATGCCAGCTCTACTGCCTTGTCTCCCACACTGATATTCTCTTTATAAGTATTATTCTTTTCATTAAATGTAATTTCAAAAACAGTCGATGAATTATCGCTTGACATAATTTCACATGAATAAGTTCCAAGACTTCCACTATCCTTTGTCTTTACAGCAATTACCGCTACAATGGCTACTACTATAATAAGCACTGCTGCAAGAACTGATGTAAGCTTTGCATTCGCCTTTTTACTCTCATTCTTCATTAATAAATCAGTCCTCTCTGAAAAGATTTTTCACTTCTATATCATATATTTTTTATGCAAAACTGTCAAGAAAATGTAGTTATTGCAAACATTTTTCGCCATTCTGATAGAAATTCTCCATCATCTCCCTGGTAAGACTGATTTTATCATCCATGCCTGCAACCTGTTCTCTTGGTACCCATTCTGCCAGTGAAAGTTCGTTCTTATCTAAAGTAATGGCATCTGTTCCTTCCACTCTGGCATAAAATCCCATCAGAAGATTGGAATCAAAGCCCCATGGCTGACTCTTATAGTATACAATATCCTTTACTTTCAATCCTACTTCTTCCATGACTTCCCTGCGAACTGTCTCTTCCGCAGTTTCGCCAATTTCTGTAAAACCTGCAATCAATGCGTATTTCTTATATTCCCTGTCTGAATATTTTGTCATCAATATTTTATTATCGTATATTACTCCCACAATTACTGCCGGAGCAATTTTCGGATAAACCATATTGCCACAGCATGCACAACGCATCATCCGCTCCTTCGTATCCGGCTGCAATTCCTTTCCGCATCTGCCACAATAACGGTTATCCCGATACCACACATACAAATGATATGCCGTTGCCGCAGCAAAACAATCTTTCTTTGAAACTGTTTCCCGCAGGCTGCGAATCGTTACCCATTCCATATTTCCATTATTATCGTTCTGCTTTTTGTTCTGCCTATTGATCTGCTCATCAAGCTGCTTTTCTACCTCTTTTTCTGCTTCTTCCTTTGACCATACTTTCAGTAGATAATACTGTACATCATCAATAGAAAACAGATATTGCAATCTTTTGTTACCGAATCCGTCAGCCTCTTGTTCTGTCTCTTTTGTAAGTTCTTTTGTAAACTCTTTTATATAGAAGAAACTGATTTTAGAATCTTTTTTTACCAGGAGTTTATTTCCCGAAAATAAAAATACGATATCCTTATCCCGGCATTCTCTCTGTTGATATTCATTGTGAAATTTCATTGGTGCAATATCCTGTATCATACCTGCGCCACCCTTTTTTATATAATAAAAAGACCCCAAATCTCTGCTAAACAAAGATTCAAAGTCCTTTTTCCACGTGCGTGAGAAGATTCGAACTCCCGACACCTTGGTCCGTAGCCAAGTGCTCTATCCAGCTGAGCTACACGCACATATTAAATTATTACATACCATCGGTATGAATGCCCGCGACCGGAATCGAACCGGTACTGTGTCACCACAACAGGATTTTAAGTCCTGCGCGTCTGCCAGTTCCGCCACGCGGGCATATGGGACCTACAGGGCTCGAACCTGTGACCCTCTGCTTGTAAGGCAGATGCTCTCCCAGCTGAGCTAAGATCCCAAAACGACCCAAGCGGGACTCGAACCCGCGACCTCCGCCGTGACAGGGCGGCGCTCTAACCAACTGAGCCATTGGGCCAAATAAATTTAAAATAAAAGTGGACCTTCGGGGACTCGAACCCAGGACCGACCGGTTATGAGCCGGTTGCTCTAACCAACTGAGCTAAAGGTCCATATAAAGCCGATGATCGGACTCGAACCGATAACCTGCTGATTACAAATCAGCTGCTCTGCCAATTGAGCCACATCGGCGTATGCCTTCTGCAGACTATGAACCCAGCCTTTCAGCCAATCTTGCAGTTTACAATCCATGAGTTTTCACCCAAGTGACTCCGACGGGAATCGAACCCGTGTTACCGCCGTGAAAGGGCGATGTCTTAACCGCTTGACCACGGAGCCATATATTATTTATCAATGTTGATAAAAAAACTCCCCGAGTAGGGCTCGAACCTACAACATCACGGTTAACAGCCGTGCGCTCTACCATTGAGCTATCGAGGATTATGAATAGGCTATGCTATTTTGTAACATACCTTCAAAACTTCATACAGGAATCCGAAAACTTTATTTCTAAGATGGTCATCTCAAATGCTTCGCATTTTCGATGTCATTTGCAGGCAAATGTTCGTCCGGCTTAAGAGCTGTTTCCGCAGATAAATCTGCTCCACATCTCTTCATCCGTCCTACCATCTTACTGCTTTTTGGTCAAGCCCTCGACCGATTAGTAACAGTCAGCTCCACACGTTACCGTGCTTCCACCTCTGCCCTATCTACCTGATACTCTTTCAGGGGTCTTACT
>QRFC01003621.1_pt1 | contig 10193 bp, 26 predicted proteins | sample 1861061 | NCBI WGS metagenome assembly QRFC01 (sample SAMN09711282, study PRJNA482702) | Human gut metagenome, whole genome shotgun sequencing project. | reverse complement strand
GTCGAAGTCATTTTCCGCTGGAACGATGGGCTTGATGTGGACAACCACGCCGTCATGGGCAAGGCATTTTTAGACGCCATGAAAGGCTACATACTGCCAGACGATAACCGGGAATGGGTGCGGAAAGTTTCTCACGAATTTTGGGAAAACGAGAGTATACAGGTGGAGGTAAGGCCCTATGGGCGAACTTGAACAATACCTGGCCCCCATCCGCCGTTACTCTGCTAACCCCTGCATGGATTGCTGCTTCCCGATCAGCCAGTGTCCATGGTTGCGTGAGGAAAAGCCAGTACCGGGCTGGACGGCCAAGAAACGGACGTTTGTTGTCGGCAGATGCCAGGGCGGCGTAAAGCATTGGGTGACTACATACGCCATCGAGCGCTGCCCGCTGGAAAGGAAGAGAGCATGATGGATGATACAAAGCGCGCCTTGCTGGGCGACCACGAGGCAGCCAAGCGGCTGACGGATGCGGGGGTGCTGCTACCGTGTCCACACTGCAAGGGACGTGCGACACTGGTAGAAGGGACACTTCAAGCACCAGGGAAATACAGTGTAGTGTGCGGTGAATGCTTTTGCGCTACAAAATGGTGCATTTTAAAAGAGGATGCTATTGGACGGTGGAACGCCCGCGCGCCGATTCTGAGCGCGGAGGAGATGGAGATGCTGGATGCCAAAGATTGAACTATATCACGATAATTTTCAAAACTTCAAGCGGTACAACATCCCAAAGGCCCAACTTGTGATTGCAGATATCCCGTATAACATCGGAGCGGATGCCTATGCCAGCAATCCCGTGTGGTATCAGGGCGGAGACAACAAAAATGGGGAGAGCAAACTGGCAAAGCAGAGTTTCTTCCACACAGATGGGACATTCAAAATTGCGGAATATATGCATTTTTGCAACCGTCTCTTGAAAAAAGAGCCAAAAGAAAAGGGACAGGCCCCGGCCATGATTGTATTCTGCGCATTTGAACAGATGCAGACAGTGATTGACTATGGAAAGCGATATGGCTTTTTACATAACTATCCCCTGTTCTTCGTCAAGAACTATTCCGCGCAGGTTTTGAAAGCCAATATGAAGATCGTTGGTGCCACAGAGTTTGCCATCGTGTTGTACCGAAACAAACTGCCAAAATTCCGCAATAACGGCCATATGGTATTTAACTGGTTTGAATGGCACAGGGACAGTGCCAAGGACTACCCCAAAATCCATCCAACACAAAAGCCCGTTGGATTGCTGAAGCGGTTAATCGAAGTCTTTACAGATCCGGGGGATATTGTGGTTGACCCGTGTGCTGGTAGTGGGGCCACCCTTCGGGCCGCTTATGAGCTGGGGCGAAACTCTTATGGGTTCGAGGTTGACCGGAATTTCTATCAAAAGGCAGTAAAAGAAATGATTAAACCGGCGACAAGAGCGCCAGAGTTTGAGCAGATGGAGATGCTGGAGGGGATGGAATGAGCTTCGGATACGACTACACCCATTCCGCTGTTGATGGAAATGGAGTGGAATACATTAGCTTTATGTTAGAACCGGAACGGATTGACGGAAACGGGTTGCGATACGGAAAGGCTGTGCATATCGACATTGACAACAAGAGGCAGAAAACTATGGTGTACACATTCGACTGGATACGGGGTGGCCCCGCAAATCACGAGAAGATTGTCGAGCTGAAAGATGAGGTTGTAGGAGATGTGGAAATTCCTGACCTGATGGAGAGGCTGGGTATCGAAGTAAAGGAGGCCCAGCCATGGGCATGACACGGGAAGAAGCGATTGCTGAGATCAAATACTACATGGAGAGCGACAGCTATGCAGATGCGCCATCCAACGAAGCCTGCAAAATGGCAATAAACGCCCTCCGCCCCGTCAGCCGGGAGCAGGTGGAGAAGATGTGGACAGGATGTGAGAAATGCCGAGATCAAGCTAACTGGCCGTCTTGGATTGAAAAGGGGTTTGTTTACTGCCCAAAGTGCGGAACGCCGCTTACATCGTGGGCATGGGAAAAACAAGTGGAGAGATTGGAGGCGCTGAACGATGCCGTGGATTGATGCGGGTGCCTTAAAAGAAAAATACGCAGACCAGCTTAGTGTACAGCGGGTATTTGGCTATGATGCGGGATTTGTTGCTGGGATTCTGGCCGCTTTGGAGATGCCCACCCTCACCCCGCCGAACGAGTGGGTGAGCGTGGAGGAGAGGCTGCCAGATGCAGAGAAAGAGGTGCGACTTTTCTGTGTAACTCCCAACGGATATAAATACCAGTGTCAGGGGTTTTATGTTCCACCAGGGATGCGCCGGGATGATTCTGATTATTCCTGGGACTGGGAATGCTGCGACCAGTATGACGAAGATTCGGATGACTACTTTGTTAACCCTGGATGGTATGAAAGTAGCCATAACTGGGACGAGTATTCGGCTTTTGGGATTGCGGATAAGGTAACACACTGGATGCCCCTCCCAGCTCCGCCGGGAAAGGAGGGGTGAGAATGGACATTGAGAAGCTGATTGAGAGCGCGGAACACTGCGATTTAGGTGACTGTGCTAACTGTCCAAGTTGTGACCGTGTCTGCTGCAAAGAGCGGACCATGGGGGAGTTGGCACGAGAGGTCAAGCGACTCCAAGCCGAAAACGAGAAGCTGCGGGACGAGCTGGAGCAGGTGAAGCGGTGTATCGAAATTGTAGAAAATCAAAGAGACTCTGCAATCAAGGAACTAGAAAATTATATGGTACAAGATGTTTTAGACGGAAATGAGCCGTGCGCAATCTGTGCGAAAGCATCCGATACGCCATGCGAATATTGCAATCCAAAGTGGCGCGGCCAGAAGGAGGAATGAGCGTGGAGCGGTTAACGTTTGAAGGAAATTTTTGCGATATTGCTATGTGTAATGAAGTGCGAGGTGGGTCCTTTTGCGAAAATGGGGATTGCTCTCAGCGAAAGATATGGGAGCGGTTGAAAGTTATTGAGGACATCTTGGGCGACGAGTACGATCTTGACCGCCTCCACGAGCTAGCCAAGGCGGATAAGGAGGACGGCACGGAATGAATACACCTATGATGAATTTTATTCATACACCGTACGGCTACTGCTACTACGATTTAGACAAGCCAGTTTCGGACGGTGGGACATACCTCATTTTTGGGCTGTTTGTATACCCGGAATACCGAAGAAATGGTCATTCAAAGCGGATGTTGCAATTCCTGATTGATGAAATCAGAGGTACTGGATATTCCGGGCCAATTTACGTTAAAGCTAAACCGGAAGGAAACAGCATAAACGTTGATACGCTGTCTATGTATTACCGTAAAATGGGACTTACAGTTTCAAAGGAGGCCGAGGCTGCACTACGGAGGGAGCAGGATGGATAATAAAACTATACCACCAATGTATCCCGCTGAATTTGTCGAACGGGAATTAGGGATTAGAACTGACTGCTATAACCAAAGCTGCCCATTCAGGGTGAATGATACCAGCAGCGCCAACCGTTGCGAGTGTACGGCCTGCCCGAATCGGTGTACGGGCGATTTCTCCATTGCGTGGAACCGGACGCTGACAGATGAAGAGTTGGAAATCATTGAACGGATTGTGGACGATCACGAACGGAGGTGGAGCGAATGAAGGAGTATATTGATAGAGAGGCAACGCTGAACGAACGCCCGGAAGGAAGAAACCCTGGGCAAGTGGGGAAAGAGGAATATAACAAAGGGTGGAATGATTGCAGGAGCGCTTTTTATAGATGCATATCCGGTATGCCCGCCGCCGACGTTGCGGAGGTGAGGCACGGAAGATGGGAAAGGGTTTCAACCGCAAGCGGAATCATTTCAAGAGTTAGGTGCTCTGTTTGTGCTGGAACACAGCCGCTAACATTTGAGAATATGCCATACTGTCCAACGTGCGGCGCTCGCATGGACGAGGAGGACGAGCATGAGGCTGATTGATGCAGATAAAGCTATTGGTCGATATTATGCAGAGTGGGAAAAGCAGGATATTTCTGACGGAGCGCAGGACAGAGATTGGCTGAAACAGTGCATTGATGAGGCCCCCACCATCGACGCCGTGCCTGTGGTCAGGTGCCGGGAGTGCAAGCATTATAAAGACCTTGGTACTTATTATCGGCTTATGGATTGTACACATCGAGATGGATTAACAAACCCGGATGAGGACGATTTCTGCTCCTACGGCCAGCGAAAGGAGACCGACCATGAAGTTTCGGAACCCTGAGACGGGAGAAATGTATATAGGGATTTTGAACGCTATGAATCATTATTGTGACAGCAAGAAAGACTGTGACGATTGTCAAATCAAAGAATCTGTTCAGGTCTATAAAGGGCAGAAACACCCTTGTTATGCTTATGTGGCAGACAATCCTCACGAAGCCGCCCGCCTGATGGGCTATGAGGTTATAGAGGATGAAAAGGAGGACACCATGGACAAGCCGCTGAATTTGTGAGGTGAACGTGAATGGGCAGATTGATTGATTTATCAGGAAAGAGGTTTGGCAGGCTGCTGGCTATCGAAAGAGATACAAGTAGAAGCCCAAAAGAACGAAAATATAGAACGCTTTGGAAATGCAAATGTGACTGCGGTAAAGAAGTTGTTGTTTGGGCAAACAACTTGGTAAGAGGGCACACATTAAGCTGTGGGTGCTACAAAATTGAAACTTTTATTGATAGAGAAACAGAACACGGAATGTCAGATACAAGGCTATACGAGATATGGAAAGGAATGAGACGCCGGTGTCTTGACCCAAAAAGGAATAGCTACCACAACTATGGAGGGAGAGGAATTGTAGTTTGTGCAGATTGGGAAAATGACTTTAAGGCGTTTCAAAAGTGGGCGATTGAAAATGGCTATAAAAATGGCCTTACTATTGACAGAAAGAATAATGACGGTCCGTATAGTCCTGAGAATTGTAAATGGGCAACCATAAAGGAACAGGCCAATAACAGGAGAACGAATAGATATATTGATGTATTCGGGGAGCATTTGACGATTTCTGAAGCCGCCCAGAAGTATGGGATAAAACCTTGTACGATTAGAGCAAGAATTGAGCATGTATGGGCTCCAGAAAGAGCAGTATCCATTCGCCCCGGCGAAACCGTCAAGCTGGACGAGATCATCGGAGGTGCCCAATGAGAGAAATCCTTTTCAAAGCCAAGCGGCTGGATAATGGTGCGTGGGTGGAAGGAAGTCTGATTACATACAAGGACGGCACAGCATTTATCTGTTGCGAGGACTATATTCCAGATGTCCTAAACAAGTACGAGGTCGACCCCTCCACGGTCTGCCAGTACACCGGTCTGACCGACAAGAACGGGAAGAAGATTTTTGATGGGGATGTTGTAAGACGAGAAACCGATTACTACGGAAAGCATAAAGTTTATGACGAACCAGTTGTATGGGAAGATGACATAGAAAAGGGTTTTTTGGGAGAACCGTACACAAGCGGATATTGCATTCACGGCGGTAATTGGGAAGTCATCGGTTCCATCCACGACGGGGAGGGGGGCAATCATGCTTAAGCTAAAGAACTGCCCGCATTGCGGCGGAGAAGTAATGCTCTGTAGACTGAATACTATGGTTTCTGTTGCAGAGTTTTCTATCGTATGCACAGAGTGCGGACTAGAAACGCGCATTTATGCAAACCCGATGGCGAATTGCTGCTTTGATATGGGCGAAGCGGTCAGGAGCATCACCGAAAAATGGAACAGGCGAGACGGGGAGGGCGGACAGCATGAGGAGGTCGCCAGGGGTGCGGATGAAGTGCAATAAAGACTGCATAGCCAATGTATGCGGAGAATGTGCCGTCGAGAAATGCGAAGGACAGATTCAAAGGCTGGGTATGCGGAATAACAATGCGGAAACAGCGGCTTGGACTTATAAGATTACTGTAGATTCATTCAAAGACTATTTTGGAAAGAAGGATGCCGACCAATGAACGCCATCGAGAATCAAGTCCGGGAACTGGTAGCCGTAGAGCTTTCCGCCGCTAATGAACGGTTTCCGCAGTTTCACAGCGTCCATGAGGGATATGCGGTAATCCTGGAAGAAGCGGAAGAGCTAAAAGAGGAAGTTGAAAAAACGGACTCTTACTTGGCATTTGCATGGGGAGAAATCCGTATAGACGGTGACTGCGAAGATTTTATTTCCGGTGTAGAGAGATACGCCGTCAACGCAGCCTGCGAGGCTATCCAGGTGGCGGCTATGTGCCGGAAGTTTATGGAGATGGAAAATCGTGCGTAGATATCCTTTCCCCGGAGATATGTATTCTGATGCGCAATGGGAGTGGGTATCACTCAAACGTGCAGAAGGATACTCTATGCGGCAGCTATCAACTTTTTTGGGGCTTAACACAGATGCGATTTTAACGGCGTTGCGGGTTCGAGGATTAGCACCACAGGAAAGACCGACGGAGCCGCTTAACAGAGACGAGTTTAACGCATTGGCGGAGGTAGATGATGCCAGATAATATTACAGCAGCTAGAATTTGCCCTAATTGCGGCAAAGAGGGAGTTGTTTATGGAAGTCATACGGTTATGGGAGGTAGAATAGAACGTCACAGGAAATGTCAATTTTGTGGAGAACGATGGGCCACAATTGAGAAGTATTACCGGCCAATCAAAAAAATCATGGACTAGAGGTTGACAAATAAGATATCGAGATATATGATTTAATGGGAATTTATAAATAAAATGTTAAAACAATAATCTGATAAAACAAAGATTTTCTAAGGAAGAAGCTCTCTATCTGACCAGCGACTATATGAAGGCGGTGTTTGGAAAGTGATGAAGATTATGAAAGAGCTTTGGGATAAAAACCAGGATAAGCTCAGAACAGAACTGTCCTCAAGAGATGATCTGAATGAATGTAGCTATGTAGACTTTGTAAAGATTGCCTTTGATAAGATTTATAATGATGATAGCCGACTCGACAATGAGAATCTTTTTATAGACAGAGTTCACGAAATTGATGATGGCGACTATCAAGGGACTTTGATTTATCTGATTCCATTCAATTCCTACCAGCCGGACCCGGAAGACTATCTCATGACTTTTGCGTGGTATGGGTCCTGTTCTGGATGTGATGCCTTGCAATCCGCGCAATCATGGGGAGACGGAAAACTAACGGAGCAACAGGTAAAAGACTTTATGTCCATCTGCAAAGACTTGATCTGCAACGCTATCAAACCTTACAACTATGGATGGAGACATGATGATAGATTTGATGTCGTGGAGGAGGGTGACAACTCTGAGCAAGAATGATGCGACTATGGAGCAGGGGAAAGAACTTGTGAAACGCAAGATGAAGCCAAGAGGCGGGAACTCCCCTGTGATTGGGGATAATGGTGTACATACCAAACCAGGTGACAACTCTAAGATTGCTGGGTTCCTTATGGAAGTCGGGAAGTGGGGCTCTGTTGATAAATCCGATGTTCAGGCTATGGAAAAGCGGTTTTGGGACTATGTTTCGCTTTGCTTTGAAAGAGATGTTCGTGTCACCAATCAGGTAGCTTACTTTGCCATAGGAATTACAAAGGATGACGTTTATAATTGGGAAAATGGGCTTACACGCAGCTCTGAACATCGCGACTTCATTAAAAAAGTTAAGACTTTTTGCGGTTCTTATCGTGAGATGTTGGGGGCTGATGGCAAGCTCAACCCGGTCACTTTGGTCTGGTGGCAAAAGAACTATGATGGCCTTGTGGACAAGTCCGAGGTGGTCCTTACTCCCAATAATCCGCTAGGGACTATCACCGACCAAAAGCAGCTTGAAGAGCGGATCGCCGGGTCTGTGGTGGTGGAGGAGTAACGACTATGGAAACGACTATCGACTATGCCAGCGACTATGGTGGAAAGGCCAGCGACTATCAAACGACTATGGATGAAAATCCATCAGGGACTATCGACTATGACGGCCTCACGCGCGGGAAACTGTGCCCGCTGAAAACTGTTGAGCCTCCGGCACTGACTATTTGGAACTCTGCCCCCGCGCCCGATCTGGCTGCAACGCTGAAAACTGGCGTGATTAAGCGCCGAACCGATGGAGAACCGCCCCGCGTAGAGTATATCGGCGGGCAGTGTGACGGCCCCCGCTGCGCCTGGTGGGACGCTGGCAAAGCGCGCTGCGCCGTCCTCTCCCTGGCCCGCAACAAATAATAATACCCCAGCTTGCTCCCTGATGGAGTGGGCTGGGGTTGCTTTATGCCTTATGTGGCGCTGTGCAGGCCGCTGTGCGGCGCTTTGTGGCTCTGGAATATAGGGACACTTCCAGACAGTAAAGACGCTCTGCGGGCCTTTAAATAGCCTTTACGGCGGATTTGCTTTTGGGGCTTGTCCGCCCTGCTGGACGTGGGCGCAAAAATGCCGCCTAAGGGCTGCAGGAGGCCACGCAAACGGCGGGAAGCTACTGGAGGGCATAGGGACATGAGCAAAAGAAAACCCGCCCCAGGAAGCTCCAGGGCGGGCGGTGGTATTATGCTAATATCTCAATTACAATCGGATCATGTATGACGATCTCTCCGTCGTCCTCGCCGTAGTCCCACGAGTTGCCAGCAATGACGGCCACATAATCGCCATAATAGTAGCCTTGGCGCTGCGCCGCGTTGATGGAGTCCCAGCGCATAGCAGACACGCCGGGCAGCTCCTCGCCGGTGTCGTCTCCGTTGTCCCAGACGTGGGAGCGGTGGGCCATAGGACCGGGGGCAAATGGAACGTCTTGGACGCGGACGCCCACGGCCTCATAGTCATATAACGCGCTGGCGGCTATATCCTCAACGCGCTGGATCATGTCAGGGGCTAGTCTCATGTATAACACCTCTTGTTGATTGTATCGCGCCCGCTTGGGGCCGTCAAGATTTTTTGGCAAGCTCCCAAATCACCATAAGCGGGAGAAGGATAATAAACAAGATAATCAAGCGGGGGTCACCTCCTCGGCGCTTTGTGGGAACAGCGGCGGATCATCAAGCGGGCAATCATATTGTACCTGATCGCACATGTGGCGCTCTGGGCATTGGCTGCAATCTATCCGGCTCCAATCGTCTGGGGTGTGCATGTTAAGCATTTTTATTTCCTCCATTCTCCGGCGGGCGGGTCAATACCAACAAAACCCGGCATCTTCCAGCCTGTCGGCCTCTTGCTTGAGCGTGTACCATAGCGAAGTCAGGTATTCCGCCTCTAACATCAGATCGCAAATTTTCCGGTGTTTGTCCTTGCTGTCAGGCATGACAAAGGCGGCTTTTACGGGGTCTTTCTGGCCCGGGTTTAATTTTTTCAGTATGGTTTCTCCTTCCTGCGGCGGGTGGGACAAGCCCGCGCCGCGTCGTAAATCGCCCAACGCTTGCTCGTGCTGATGGTATCGCTCCCAGGGAGTGCAAAGTCTCCCGCGCTGGTTTCCACCCGGTCAAGGTATAACAGACTGTTTGCGTTAGCGTAATCTTCGCTGATGCGGTAAATCCGCTTGACATACAGGACATCGCCGCCGAACTGATAGGCCGCGCCCTCCTCCGCGTTATCTTTGCAGAGGACGGGCAAATGCGAGCAATCAATGTCAACAATAAAATGGATGCCTTCAATGAAAAGAGTTGTTCCGTGGCCGGGGAGAAACGCAACCCGGCGGCCCTTGCGCTGCGGGTGTGCGCCGTGGTAGTCCATGTAAATGCCCTTATAATCGGCTCCGATGCGGGCAAAGTCCGCTTTGCTGATGTGGATCATTTCCATTCTCTTTTCCTCCTTGTCATGGAGGGCGGCCCCGTGTATAATGGGGTTGCCCTGGTTGGTGGTGCTTCTGGGGTTCTTCTTGCCTCGGTCGCTGTTGCAAGCGGTGGCCGGGGCGTTTTGTTTGCCCTCGTTACCTCTGGGGCGGGCTGTGGTGCGTAGAGGGTTATACCTCCTCCAAAATTCCTTTGTAGCCGTAGCTGGCCTCAAATTCGGCCCACGATTTGCGGCCGCTTTTTGTGTACCAGTGCGGTCTGTAAGTAAAATCGCCATCAGCGTCCACCAGCTTCAAGAGGGCCTGCTTTATGCAGCTGGCCTTGACGATTTCCAACGATCCTCTGATCCTGTATTCTTTCATTTCCGTTTCCTCCAGGCCTGTGGCCTGTCGTGGTTGTTCCTGTCCGCTCGTCTTCACGGGTGGGCTGTATTGTTTTGGTTCTGATGCTAGTATATCCTATATATTTAGTATTGTCAATGATTTTTTC
>QRFC01003616.1_pt1 | contig 10203 bp, 8 predicted proteins | sample 1861061 | NCBI WGS metagenome assembly QRFC01 (sample SAMN09711282, study PRJNA482702) | Human gut metagenome, whole genome shotgun sequencing project. | reverse complement strand
CCAGGCCCAGAACCATGACCATTGCAAGAAGCATCGCGATCAGTTTCTTCATTTTGTAATTCCTCCTTAAATTTTATCTAACAGGCTGCGCCTGATTAGACCGTTGTTTGGATCATCAGCTGCAAAGCGCCATGATCTTTGCCTGTGTAGCTTCGGCCGCGTTCAGCTCGCCCATCTTGTGACCCTCATGCATAACCATGATGCGGTCGCACATGCCGAGCAGCTCAGGCATTTCGGACGAGATCATGATGATGGTCTTGCCCTCCTTTGCCATCCGGTTGATCAGACGGTAAATTTCTGCCTTTGCGCCAACGTCGATGCCGCGCGTGGGCTCGTCAAGGAACAGGATCTCCGAGTTCTGGAACAGCCACTTTGCGATAACCACTTTCTGCTGGTTGCCGCCGGAGAGATACTGTACCTCGGTCTCCATGCTCGGCGTGACAACGTGCAGTTTGTCGGCGTATTCCTTGCTCAGCTTTTCCTCAAGCGAGCTGCTGATCACACCGGCGCGCAGTACGCGCTTCATGTTGACCAGTGTGGTGTTCCGCTTGACCGACATAATCTGGACAAGACCCTGGAGCTTGCGATCCTCTGGGATCAGGCCAAGACCGTCACGGATGGCGTCGGCAAACGTACGATAGTGAACTTTCTTTCCGCGGACATAGACCTCGCCGGATTCCGGCTTGTCAATGCCGAGGATGGCGCGGGCAAGCTCGGTGCGGCCAGCGCCGACCAGACCCGAAATGCCAAATACCTCGCCGGACTTGACCTCAAAGCTGATGTCCTGCAAAATGCCGCGGCTGAGATTTTTGACCTCCAGAATCGTTCCGCCGACGTTGCCAACCTCTTTCGGATACTCCTGACCCATCTCACGGCCGACCATCATGTTGATCAGGCCCTGACGGTCAACGGAAGCGACCGGAATCGTGTCAATGTGACAGCCGTCGCGCAGGACGCTGACGTTGCTGCACAGGCCGAAGATTTCGTCCAGACGGTGCGAGATATAGATGATGGTGATGCCCTTGTCGCGCAGCTGCTTGACAATGCGGAACATAACCTCCAGCTCGCGGTCGGTCAAAACGGCCGACGGCTCATCCATGATCAGGATGCGGGAATTATTGTTAATGGCGTGCATGATCTCGACGATCTGCTTTTTCGCGACGGTCAGAGACGAGACCTGCGCGTTGATGTCGATGTCCATGCCGAGATCTTCAACGATCTCCCGCGCGCGGCGGCGCATGCCCTTCCAGTCAACCAGACCGTTTTTCAGCTGGACGTTGCCAAGAAACATATTTTCCGCAACGCTCAGCGGCTCGGCCAGCTTGATTTCCTGATGGACAACGCTGATGCCGGCACGGCGTGCCTCGATGGGGCTGTTAAAGCGGCAGGGCTTGCCGTCCAGAATGATTTCGCCCTTATTCGGCCGGTAGATACCGGCCAGAACCTTAATCAGGGTGGACTTGCCTGCGCCGTTCTCGCCGACCAGACCGTGGATGGTGCCGCGCTCAATGTTGATGGTGACGTCATCCAGCGCCTTGACGCCGGGGAACTCTTTTGTGATATTCTTTAATGTTAAGATGTAGTTGTTATCCATTGTTCACCCAACCTTTCTGTGATACTTCGGTCAGGTCAATCAGGACTTCTTCTTGTTGCTGGCAACGTCAAGCGTGACGGCAAGCACAAGGACAACGCCCTTCAGAACGTCCTGCACGAACGGATCGACGCCCATCTGGGAGAAGCCGTTGAACAGCGTGTTCAGGAAGATGCAGCCGAACATCGTGCCGATGACGCGGCCCTTGCCGCCGGCCAGCGAAACGCCGCCGATGATCGAGCCGATAACGGCGTCAAATTCATAGTTCTGTCCGTTGGTGACGGCGACAGAGTTGAGTCGGGACATCAGGACGAGACCGCCGAACGTAGCCAGAACGCTGCCCAGCAGAAACGTGCCGAACTGATAGGCCTTGACGTTGATGCCGGAGAAGAATGCCGCTTCACGCGAGCCGCCGACGGCGTAGAGGTTACGGCCGACGCGGGTCTTGGAAGTGACAAACTGCGCAATTGCGTAGACGATGATCATCAGCAGCACGCAGACCGGGAATACGCCGCCGAAGATATAGCCGCGGCCAAGGAACGAGATGCTATCGGGCATGTTGGCAATCGGCACAGCCTGCGTCAGCAGCTTTGCAAGGCCGTAGCAGATGTACTGCGTGCCAAGCGTTGCGATCATCGCGGGAACGCCGACATAAGAGACCATGAAGCCGTTGACTGCGCCGACGGCAAGGCCGATGGCGAACATGATCAGGATGGCAAGGCCGGTGGACATACCGACGTTTTTCATCAGGATGGCACCCACGCAGCTGGTGAGACAGACCATACGGCCAAGGGAAAGGTCAAAATTGCCGGTCAGCAGCATGATCGACTGGCCAAGGGCAACGATGGCGACGGTAGAGCTTTGCAGAAGAATGTTTTTCCAGTTGCTCCAGGTCAGGAAGTACTGTGCGCCAAACTTTACATACGAAATGATAGAGAATACGACAATCAGGATGGCGATGCCGACAAGGCTCATCCAGTCCTTAACCAGTGCGCCGACGCTCTTTTTGCTGTTTAACGTGGTTGCTTTTGTGCTCATTTGATTCATTCCTCCTAGTTTTTTCGCTCTTACGCGCTACGGCGCTCACGCAGCCGGTTACGGAAGCAGGTGCTTGGTGCTGTGACGGGGGTAGACGTTATAGGGTCGGAAGCCCTCGGCGTAGGCAACGCCGCACTGATATCCGCGATATCTTGAGCAGGTACGGATCATATCCACAAAGTCGATGCCGTCATGGTCAAGCATCCACTTGATCTGCGACTCATGCATCTCAAGCGCTTTCAGCTTCATCTCAATCTGGCCGGTAATATCGACATAGTGGGTGGGGTTGAAGTCCACGCCCGCCAGGGTATCCATAAAGAACGTTGGAATCATGCTCTCAAAGGCCGGGTAGTTGACCGAGCGGTGCGGCAGACCCGACATAAATGCGCCATTGGTGGCCAGATGGCTGGTCTCCACATGATCCTGCATATAATCCACGTTGTTGTGCGTGATGATAACGTCGGGACGCGCATAGCGAACCACGTCGGCCACGGCGTCAATCTGCGCCTGATCGTGGCGGTTCACCTGCATATCCGAAACGTTAATGTTGAAAACTTCTTTGGCACCGATAAACTTGCCGGCATTTTCCGCTTCCTTTTCACGGATCTTGCCCAAAGGGCCGGGTTCAATAATGACATGACCCTGATCACCGTTTGCAACATGGCACATATACACATCTGCGCCCTGCTCTACATATTTGCGGAGTGTACCCGAGCAGGCGATCTCCAGATCGTCGGGGTGGCAGCCAATCGCCAGAACTCTCATGTTTTTCACCTCTTGCTGAAATTAAGGGGGCGCGTGCGGCCGATTGTCTTGGCGGCACGGCCATGCGGCAGAATAAATACGCCGCGAGTCTTATTGCCTTGCATCCATAATAGACCGAAGTGCGGTCTTTTGTCAACACAATTTCTAAATAATCTTTAAGAATGTTGTAATAATAGTGAATTATTCACAACTCAACCACCGTGATTTTGGTCGATATTGCCACTCGTTTTGCGGTTTTTGCGCCCCATTCTTTCAACTCTTTTTAAAAATAATCGACGGTAAATTTAGACGCTTTTCCATAAAATTTGCCCGCGGGCATGCGTTTTTTGCGCATGCCCGCGGGCTTTTGTTCGTTTATGTTCGCTTTTGTCCGTCATTCGCGAACTTTGCCATCTCTCAGGCCAGCAGACCGCCTGCGGCCTCAATTTCTTTCTTGACCAGCCGCACCGAGGCAATGGCCTCCTCCAGCGGCGCAACCGACAGATCGTTTTTGCCCTGCAATCCCTCAACAAAGTATTTCAGCTCGTTATAATACCCGCCGAGCGACGAAATATTGCCGCCGATGCGGTTGTCGCCGGTATATTGCGCGGCAAGCTCCGGATGGAACGCATCGCCGTCGTTCGGATACACGGTCAGACCGTTTGCATCGTTTGTGATGGTCGCCTTTTCCAGCTTGACGCGGAACGTGGCCGAGAACGGGAACGACGCAGGATAGTCCCACGCGGCCTCGACGCTGACTGCCACGTCCCTGCCATAGTTGTAGATAGCAAAAATCTGCTCAATCAGTCCGTCGCTGTCACGATAGCCGCCCGCCTGAATGCGGTCTGGCTCGCCCAGCAGATAGCGTACAAAGTCCACGTCGTGCACGTGCATATCCACGGCCACGCCGCCCGACTGCGCCGGCGTGTGCAGCCAGTTGCAGCTTGCCCAGCCGGGGCGCGACGAAACGCGCTGGAATACACCCGAAAGCACGCGGCCATACGTTCCCGCGTCCACGGTCTTTTTCAGCCATGCGTACTCGTCCCACAGACGGATGACCTGACCGACCATCACCTTGCGGCCGGTACGCTTTTTCGTCTCCAGCAGCGCCTGCATATCCTCCTCCGTCAGACAGACGGGCTTTTCGCAGAACACATCGCGCCCCTTTTCCATCGCCGCGCACGCGTGCGCCGTGTGCAGATACGTTGGCAGGCAGATATCCACCACGTCAACGTCCGCCTGTTCAATCAGCGCCATACCCGATTCATACGTCTGCGCATCGGTCTGCTCTTTCATCTGTGCCAGAAATTCCGGCCGGTCATCGGCAATCGCCGTCACCTTGACGCCAAGCTCCGCCAGCGCCGCATAGCACGCCGCGTGCATCCCGCCCATAAAGCCGCAGCCAATCAGTCCTACTCGAATCATGTTCGTTCCTCCTGTCTGTCCGTTTTTAAAATTTCTTTTCCAGAATGCGCCCCATTGAGGCCGCCGTGTTGTAAATAATCTGGTCAGAGGCGTGGCCATAGGCCGGGATCATCTCGCCCGTCGCCCAGCCGTCATAGCCGATGTCTTCAAACGCCTGCATCACCGCCGGCCAGTCCACATCGCCCGCCAGAATGTCCACGAACGAATTGAGTCCGCCCGGATTGCGGCGGAAGTCCTTGAAGTGCACCTTTTTGATGCGCTTGCCCAAAATCCGAATCCACTGCTCGGGATAGCCCGCGTAGACCACGTTGCCCACGTCAAAGTACGAGCCGATCCACTCGCTTCCGATCTCGTCGATAAACGCGCGCATCTCCAGCGGAGAGAGCAGGAACTTGTTCCATACGTTCTCCACGCCGATGTGAATCTGGTGCTCCGCCGCCACCGGCGCAAGGCGCTTCATCTCGGCCACCGCGCGCTGCCAGCACACATCATACGCCACAACCGGCCGCTCCGGCACAAATTCCACCGAAACGCTGCCCGGCACGATCAAAACTGTGTCCGCGCCCAGCGCCTTTGCCGTTTTGATCTCGCAGACTGCCGCCTGATGCGCCTTTTCCCGCTCCTCCGGATCGTCCGAAGTAAACGAATACGCCCAGTACAGACTGCTTGCCACACTCGGCAGTGCAATGCCGATTTCCTCCGCCGCGCGGCGGATCTCGGCCAGCTTTTCGGGCGCAGTCTCCATCGTCACGTCGCCCTCTGCATCCAGCGTCAGCTCAATGCCGTCGAAGCCCGCATCCTTTGCTAGCCTCATCGCCTCAAACACGTTTTTCCCGCTGAACGACCAATAGCTGATTGATTTTTTCATCTGTGCATCTTCCTTTCCGTATTTACTTTCGTTCGGATTCCGCTTATAATTCCATTATAAGCTCGAATTTTGGCCTGACAATATAAAATCCGGTGCAAAATTTATAAAATCAGCTACATAGGATGTCTGCCGCCATGAAAATGGAATACACGCCCATCCCGCTTGCCACGGTTTTTGACGTGGATGCCATCGTGAATATCTCGTATTACAAGCTGGAAAACGGCTATGTTTTCTCCGGCGAGTCGCACTTTTTCTGGGAGTTTATCTATGTTGACCGCGGCAGCATCGTTGTCACTGCCGGGGCGGACAAGTATTTTCTAAAGGCCGGCGAGCTGGCGTTTCACTGCCCGTATGAGTTTCATTCGTTCCAGTCGGTCGGCGCAAGTGACGTGATGGTGGTGGCGTTCTGCTGCGAAAGCGAAGCCATGCACCGGCTGGAAAAAAAGGTTCTGCTGCTGCACCAGCGCGAGAAGCAGTGCCTCAAGCCGCTGATGGACGAGGCGCAGCAGGCGTATCAGTATTTTGAAAACGATCCCGCGCTGGTCAATCTGCGTAAAAAGCCCACCGCCCCGTGGGGCAGCGACCAGCTGATCAAGCTCTATCTGGAGCAGCTGTTCATCTGCATCTGCCGCCGCGACGACAATGTCCGCTTTTCCCAGCGCGCCATCACATCCACGCAGTTTCACCAGCATCTGCTGCTGGCGCAGCAGGCGCGCGACTATCTTGCCGCGCACTATTCCGAGGCCATCACGCTTCCATCGCTGGCAGCGGCGCTCGGCATAAGCGTCTCACAGCTCAAGCGCGTGTTCCACGAGCAGATCGGCCAGAGCATGGTGCGCTATCTCACGGCGCTGCGCATCGGCGAGGCAAAGCGTCTGATCCGCGAGGGAAACCTCACGTTCACACAGATCGCCGAGCGCATCGGCATTGAGAGCATCTACTATTTCTCCAATCTTTTTAAAAAGCAAACGGGCATGAGCCCCACGGAATACGAAAAAACACTCAAGGAATAAAGGAGTATCTAAAATGCGAAGCTATGTTCTGAAAAAGGTCACATCCGCCCCCGATTGGGACACAATTGACGCACTTCCGATTGACAACCTCCAGTGGACAAATCCCCCGGTCGATATCCGTGCACAGGGGCAGCTCTGCTGGGACGAAGCGGCGATCTATGTTCGCCTGCGCGCGTGGGAAACAGAAATCCGCGCCGAGCACAGCGGACTTTTGCAGTCGGTCTGCGAGGACAGCTGTCTGGAATTTTTCCTCCGTCCCACCGACGATCTGCGCTACTTCAACTTCGAATTTAACCCAAATTGTGCGTTATATCTCGGATATGGCACAAATGTGACGGAATTGACGCGTCTGATTGTTGCCGACGAGCCCGCGCTGTTCCAGCCAAAGGCCGCGCGCCTGTCCGATGGCTGGGAGATCACCTACCGTGTGCCGTTTGCGTTTATCCGCCGGTTTTTCCCGGACTTTACACCGTGCGAGGGGCTGGCCATGTACGGCAACTGCTATAAGTGCGGCGATCTGACCGTGCGACAGCACTACCTGTCGTGGAATCCCATGCGCTGTGACACGCCGCAGTTCCACCGGCCGCAGGATTTTGGCCGCCTGATTCTGGGCGATTGACCGGATTCTGTGAAAAGTCCACAAATTTCATTTCTAAAATCTATTTAAAAATAACCCCTGTCCCGAATTGACACCCGAAAAGCCGCGTGGTATGATGAACTTACAGAATACCTGCGGCTTTCGCCGCGCAATTTAAGGAGGTTTTCTATTATGAACATGGTCGATACCCTCAAGGGTTCCTATTTTTCCGAAGTTCTGCCCGAGGGCTGGGACATTTCCAAGATTTATGACTGCGTCTCCAACGATCCATCTTCCGTCGGCGAGCGCCAGAGCTTCTGGAACGACGGCTTCCGTCCCGTCGAGTGCACGAACCTTGAAGAGTTCGGCGCATACATGGGTCACGAAATTGCCATGCAGATCAGGCTCACCAAGGAAGAGGGCAGAAAGCTGATTCTCATCCTGCCGGTTGGCCCGATGGGCATGTACAAGTGGGCGGTCTATTTCCTGAAAGAGTGGAATGTGGACTGCAAGCACGTCTACGGCTTCAACATGGACGAGTGGGCTGACGCCGAGGGCAACACGCTGCCCGCATCCGACCCCGCCGCGTTCCAGAACGCCATGACCGGCGCGTTCTACGGCCCGCTCGGCGAGCTGACTGTCCCCGAAAATCAGCGCAACTTTGCAACCAAGGAAAATCTGCCCACCTATCCGGAGAAAATCCGCAAGCTGAAGGCTGAGGGTGCAAAGCAGGTTCTGGTCTACGGCATCGGCCGTATGTGCCATATTGCATTCTGGGAGCCGCACTTTGCCAAGGACTACGCCTCCTATGAGGACTGGAAAGCAGCCGAGTACCGCGTCGGCGCGCGTCTGCATCCGTTCACCATCGAGCAGAACGCCATCACGTCGTTCCGCTCCAGCTGGCCGCTGATTCCGTGCTATGCCAACACCATCGGCCCGTGGATCATCTTCAACTCCGACTACGCCATCGGCGGCGCAGACGGCGTTCTGTCCCGCGGTATGCAGTGGCAGGGCATGAGCTTCTGGATGACGCTGCGCTATGGCCCGTGCCAGTACGTCACGTCCAGCAACATTCCCACCATGCCCGGTAAGCTGTTCTATATGAAAGAGCTGGCCGGCCCCCTGTGCGCCGATACCAACTGATTCAGGTAAACAATGCCCGCGCCGCCCGAGGGGCGGCGCGGATTTTTTGTGCCTCTGTCGGGACGCTCCCTCCCTTGCAGGCCGCTGTCTTGTGTGGGTGACGCCGCCGGAGACACAGCGGCTATCGCCGCAGGATAAAATCCCCCTGGCGGCGGTTTACAATCCCCCGCAAATATACTATAATATTTTTAAAATGATAAATATGCGCTGCCGCGCCATTTCGCCGAAAGCGGCGGAATTTTCGGCGCTGCAAGTGCAAAAAGGAGCCGCTATGAAAAAGGCCGGCATCAATCTGATCGAGGTTAAGGAGCGAAACCGCGCACTGCTGCTGCAATCCGTCTGCGCGGCGGGGAGCATCACGCGCAGCGAGCTTTCCGAGGGGCTGCATCTGTCGCCCATGACCGTGACAAACATCACAAGCGAGCTGCTGCAAAAGCACATCATCGAGGAATTTGCGCCGCAAGACCCCATCAAGTCGCCCGGGCGCACACCGATGCTGCTGCGCATCTGCTCCACGTCGCCGGTGGTGCTGGGCATTTACATCTCCCGCACGTGTCTGTACGGCGTGGTGTGCGATCTGTCGCTTCAGCTTCTGGCGCGCGCCAAGCGCCCGCTCACCCCGATTGAAAACGAAGAGAGCTTTTTGCAGAAGCTGCGTGAGCTTGCCGAGCAGCTGACCGAGCACACTGAGCGGCCGATTCTGGGCATGGGCATCTCCACCGTCGGCGTTATCAGCAGCGATGCCAGCGGCATCGCCTATGTCACCGATTTCTTCGGCATCCGTTCGCTAAATCTGCGCGACGCGCTTCAGCCGTATTTCCGTTTTCCGATTATTGTCTGCAACGATATGCACGCGTCCGGCCTGTGCGAACTCTACTTTGGCGCCGGCAAGGACGCCGACAGCTTTCTCTATATGGGCATTACCGAGGGGCTTGGCGCGGCGCTGGTATCACATCAGGAGCTACTTGATGCATGCGGCGAGCTTGGCCACACATCCATTGACTTTGGCGGCCCGCGCTGCACCTGTGGCAGCCGCGGCTGTCTGGAACTTTACGCCAGTGCGCCGGCAATTTTGTCACTGATTCACGACGAGTGCGGCGTGGAGCTTGACAGCATGGAGCAGGCCGTCGGCTTTGCCATGACGAACAAGGCCGCATACACCGTGTTTTATAATGCCATGCGGCAGCTTTCGTTCGGACTGAACAACTATTTGAATCTGGTGAACGTGCCGCTGGTGGTGCTTGGGCATGACGCGGCGTTTTTGCCGGAGGAGTTCGTGCGGTATCTGGAGCAGTGGGTGGCCGATATCAACGTCTCTGTACACCAGCAGCAGCTGCGCCCGCGCTTTGTCAAGTCGCGCTTTGGCGCAAACTCGCCGATCTACGGCTCGGCGTGCGCCGTCCTTCAGCCGCTGTTTCAGGGCAGTAATCTGATTGAAAGGCTGTTTGACTGCGCGCAGCAGGAATAAAAAGCAAAAGAAAAGACGCCCCTGTGGGTGCAAAATGCCCGGAACGCATTTCGCGTTCCGGGCATTTGCTATTTGCCTTACACTCAGCGAAGCACCAGCTCGCCGTTTTCCGTATCGACGGTAATTGTCGAACCGGGCTGGACGCTGCCCTCCAAAATCTTCTTTGCAAGCAGCGTTTCCACTGTATGCTGCACATACCGGCGCAGCGGACGCGCGCCGAACTGCGGATCGTAGGCCGCGTCGATGATGAACTGTTTTGCAGCCTGCGTCAGCTCACAACGCAGCTGCTTGTCGGCCAGACGGCGGTTGAGCGCCGCGATTTGCAGGTCGATGATA
>QRFC01003615.1_pt1 | contig 10204 bp, 9 predicted proteins | sample 1861061 | NCBI WGS metagenome assembly QRFC01 (sample SAMN09711282, study PRJNA482702) | Human gut metagenome, whole genome shotgun sequencing project. | reverse complement strand
GGTACAGCAGGCCGCCCAGCAGGACGAAGACGATGATGTAAATCAGCGTCCAGTAGATCGTGCTGTGATCGAAGCGGTATTTATACGTGCTCTGCATCGGTAGTCCCTTCTTCGTTTTCGGCCTCTTCGCGTGCGGCGATCAACGCTTCGGCGATGACGAAATCCCCGGGGGTCGTGAGTTTGAGGTTTTCGCGCTCGCCCTCCGCCAGGCAGACCGCCTGTCCGACGGCCTCGACCACCGAAGCGTCGTCGGTGAACTCCGCGCGGTATTCGCTCTCGTAGGCGCGGCGCAGGACCTCTGCGCGGAAGATTTGCGGGGTCTGCACGATGCGCAGAAGCCGGCGGTCGACGATGTGCGACGCAGCGCGCCCCGCGGCGTCCGCCTCTCCGTCCGTTTCGCGGAACGAATCCACCGGCTCCACGACCGGAATCGCAGCCCCGTGTTTTGCGGCGGCTTCGGCCACACGGCGGATCATCGCGACGCTCCCCAGCGGGCGCACGCCGTCCTGCACGGCGATCAGCCCGGGGTCGGACGTCAGCGCGGCCAACCCGTTCCTCACCGAGTGGAACCGCTCCGCGCCTCCCGCGGCGATTTTGTGTTCGGCGACATCGAAACGCGCCGAGAGGTTTTTCCAGAACCCGATGTGCTGTTCGGGAAGTACCGCCACGATCTCGGCGCCGGGCAGCGCCGCGGCGAACGTGTTGATCGTGCGCGCCAGTACGGGCATGCCGCCCAGAAACCGGAACTGCTTGGGCCGTGCGCCGCCTGCGCGGCTTCCGCTGCCCCCTGCTACGATGATGACTCCCGTGCGTTCCATAGGCCTGTCGTTTTATTGTTTGTCGGGTGCTTGTACGGTTGCGGGCAGGACGAGCGAATCGAGCTGCGTGATCTGCTCCTCGGGGCTGACTTCGCCGTTGAGTTCAGCCGTGATGCGGTCGCGGACGAATTCGAACAGCGCGCGGTTCTCCCTGGCGATCGGCTCGGCGGGTTCCGACGGAATCTTCAGCGGGTCGATCGGCGTGCCGTTCTTCCAGACGCGGTAATCGAGGTGCGGGCCGGTCGATGCGCCCGTTGAACCGACGTAGCCGATCAGCTGACCCTGCGACACGCGCGAACCTTTGACGATGCCCTTGGCATAGCCGCTCAAGTGGAGATAGCCCGTCATCAGGTTGCCGGCGTGCTTGATCTTGAGCGTGTTGCCGCCTCCGCCGCCCCAGCCTTTGAAGGTCACCGTGCCGTCGGCCACGGCGTGTACGGGCGTACCTTTCGGCGCGGCGTAGTCGACGCCCGTGTGCGGGCGGTAGACCTTGTAGATCGGGTGTTTGCGGGCGTAGGAGAATTTCGAACTGATGCGCGAGTATTTCAGCGGGGCCTTGAGCATCTGCTTGCGCAGGCTCGCGCCGTCCGCCTCCCAGTACTGGATTTTGCCGCCCTGACGGAACGGGATGGCGTAATACTCCTTGCCGCCCTGCGAGAACTTCGCGCCCCAGATGCGCCCGATGCCCACCGACACCGTGTCGTCGATGAACCGCTCGTCGTAGATCACCGTGAAGTCGTCGCCCTTCTGGATGCCGAAGAAATCCACCGTCCACTGGTAGATGTCCTCCAGTTCGGCGGCCAGAGCGTAGGGCAGCTGCTGCTCCATGATCGCGCCCCAGAGCGAGGAGTTGATCACGGCGCTTTTCTTCGTGCGGCGCAGCGTGTAGGCCTTGGCGTCCTTGCGCACGGAGACCGAGTCGTCGTGGAATCCGAAGACCACGTAGTCGGTGACCGATATTTCATAGGCGAGGTAGTCGAGATGGGGTGCGTAGAGCGAATCCTCGTGGATAAAGGCCGTGTACTTGTGCCCGGCGCGGATGTTGCGCAGCGGGAACACCTCCTTCGAGGCTTTGTCCAGCCGGTCGACCGCGAGGGCCGACACGCCGAATCCGTTGAGTATTTTCCCCAGCGTTTCGCCGCTTCCGACCTCCCCGGTCTCGGTGCGGTAATCGTCGGCATTGATGCCGTAGAGCATGTTGTGAGGCTCCTCTGCGTCCTCCACTTCCACCGCCGGACCCTGGGTCCGGTTGCAGGCGCCTGCCGCTGCGAGCAGCAGGGCGCATATCGTTATTTTCAGACCGTTCATAAGATGAAGACAAAGATAGTGCAAGACGGGCGCAAATGCAAACTTGTTTGCAATTTGCCGAGCCGCCGCCTGTATAAGGCGCTGCCAAAGATAGTGCAAGACGGGCGCAATGCCAAATTTTTTTTGCGGATCGCTTGTCGTCGTGCGGTGCGGACCGCAGGGACTGTCGGTGCTTTTTGACCGTCCGGGAGCCAGAACCGCGGTGGTTGCCGCGGGATATAGCTACCTTTTGATGGCAACCGACGCACGCAGCACGAGCAGAGACCGCTTGCGGGCTATGCCGTGCCAGAAGGAGGAAAACGAGCGCAGCGAAGTTAAAAGCGCCAAAACCATCCGCATGTCGCGTTTCGCGGCGAACGACTCCCGCTTGGCAAAAAAGGCGTTCAAAAAGATGCGGACTAAAAGCGCGAGCGGAGGGGACGGTTTGTTTACAAACCCGCGAATAGTCGCCCGGAGCCAGCGTTAGGCTGCGTCTTTTAGCCTTTTTTGTCGGCGGGTCGGTTTTTGCGCCGCTTTTTGCCGACCAAAAAGCGGCAAACAACACCAGTCGCAGACTGCGATCGGTACTTTTTGCGGAAAAAAGGTACAAAACTCCCGCGACATCGTCGCGGCTTTCTCGCTACTTTTGACACCAAAAAGTACAAAGTACCCCGCGGGCGAAGACCGCGGTTAACAGCCGACCAAAAAGCGGCAAACAACATCAGTCGCAGACTGCGATCAAGATTTTTGCGACCCAACAGCATCTGGAAATCTCCGCGACAGGGGCGGTGCCCGGGCCTCCGTTTCCGCAAAATCAGTCGCTATTTTCCGCTCTGGAACCAGATTTGCGACTTTTGGTTTGGTGGTCCCGGGAAAAATCGTTACCTTTGAAAGTTATCTGTTCAAACCGATAGAAAGATGCTCAAATGCCTGCTCGCGCCTGCGGCCTTCCTCTATAAAGCGGGGGTGACGTTCCGTCACCGCCTCTTCGACTGGGGCATCCTCAAAAGCGAGAAGTTCGACATTCCGATCATCTGCATCGGCAACATCACCGTCGGCGGCACGGGCAAGACCCCGATGGCCGAAATGGTGATTGCCTACATGTCCCAGATGCACAATGTGGCGCTGCTCTCGCGCGGCTACGGACGCCGCACGAAGGGGTATCTTGAAGTTCGGGCCGATTCGCACTACCGCGACGCGGGCGACGAGCCGCTGCAAATCAAACTCAAGTTTCCCGATACGGTGGTCGCCGTCTGCGAGAAGCGTTCCGAAGGTATCCGCCGCATCTGCGCCGAGCATCCCGAGGTCGATCTGATCGTTATGGACGACGGCTTCCAGCACCGCTACGTGGAGCCGAAAATCAATATCGTGATGATCGACGCCACGCGGCCCGTCCAGCACGACAGGATGCTGCCCGTGGGGACGCTGCGGGACCTTCCGGAGGAGTTGCACCGCGCCCACTATTTCGTAGTCACGAAATGCCCCGAGCGGATGGCCCCGATCGACCGCCGCATTCTGCGCAAGGTGTTGATCCAGGTGGCCTACCAGCGGGTCTATTTCACGCGTTTCGAGAGTTTCATGCCCCAGCCTCTCTATGCCGAGGAGGCGTCCGGCGAGCCGCTGGCGCAGGGGCGGCCGGTGATCGCCCTTTCGGGCATCGGCAACCCGAAGCCCTTCGTGCAGACGCTCCGCGAACGTTACGAGGTCGTGGCCGAGATGACGCTCGACGACCACCATGTCTACAAGGTCCGCGACATGAACGCCCTCGCGGCGCTTCTGGAGAAGCATCCGGGCGCGGTAATTGTTACCACCGAGAAGGATGCCGTCAAGATGACCAACCGGGCGAAAATCCCCGCCCGGGTCCGCAGCAACCTGTACTATTTACCGATAAATATTTCATTCATAGAGGATTCGGCAACGGATTTTCTGCAAAAATTAGAAGAAGATGTTAGAGGAAATTAAGAAAACCGCCGCTTTCGTCAGAACCCGGACCGAGGATTTCGCGCCCGAAGTGGGGATCATACTCGGAACCGGACTGGGCGATTTCGCCGATAAGATCGACGCCCGGTTCATCATCGAATACAAGGACGTTCCCGGATTCCCCGTTTCGACGGTCGAGGGCCACAAGGGCCGCATGATCTTCGGAGAGATCGAAGGCCGCCGGGTCGTCGCCATGCAGGGCCGCTTCCACTACTACGAGGGCTACACGATGCAGCAGGTGACCTTCCCGGTGCGCGTGATGCAGCAGATCGGCATCAAATACCTCTTTGTGTCGAACGCTTCGGGCGGCATCAATCCGTCGTTCCGTGTGGGCGACCTGATGGTCATCACCGACCACATCAACCTGATGCCCAATCCGCTGATCGGTCCCAACATGGCCCAGCTCGGGCCGCGCTTCCCCGACATGCACAACTGCTACGACAAGTCGCTGATCGCCGCTGCCACGAAGATCGCCGAAGAGGAGTCGATCAAGCTCCAGTACGGCGTCTATGTCGGCGGCACGGGTCCCACGTTCGAGACGCAGGCCGAATACCGCTATTTCAAGGCCATCGGCGGCGACGCCGCGGGCATGTCGACCGTTCCCGAGGTGATCGTGGCGCGTCACATGTCGATTCCCGTCTTCGGCGTGTCGGTTATCACCAACTGCGGCCTTTCGGACGAGGTGGGCGATCACGAGGACGTGCAGCGTCAGGGCAAAAAGGCCGGCGTGCGCATGGAGCTTCTTTTCCGTCGAATGATTAAAAACCTGTAAACTTATGGTAAATAAGGTCATATTGATCGGCAACGTGGGCCTCGATCCCGAGGTGCGTACGACCGAGGGCGGCGTGAAGGTCGCCCGCGTCCGTCTGGCGACGACGGAGCGTCTGTTCGACCGGGCGTCGAACGAGACGAAGGAACACACCGAGTGGCATACGATCACCTTGTGGCGCGGTCTTGCCGACGTGGTGGACCGTTTTGTCCGCAAAGGCTCGCAAATCTATATCGAGGGGCGCCTGCGCACCCGCGAATGGATGGACAAGGACAACAACAAACGCTATACGACCGAAATTCTGGCCGATACGATGAACCTCTTGGGGCGTCGCTCGGACAATCCCGCTTCGGACGGCGCTCCGGCTCCCTCCTACGGCGCACAGCCGCAGGGGGCTTCCTATGGCCAGCAGGGCGGTTATCAGCAGCAGACACCCCGTCCGGCAGCGGCTCCGCAGCCCCAGCCGGCGGCTCCTTCGGTCCCGGCCGACGATCCGGACGACCTGCCTTTTTGATTTTCGATTTATAAGCGGCTGTTTCCGCACATCCCTCGAACGGGGCGAATGGAATGTACCTCAAGTACTATCCGTCCGCTCCGTTTTTCACGATGCGCGAAACTCACTCGCTTAAAATCAGAAATTGCAGGGATAATCCGAAAAATCCGTTCTCGGAGGGTTTTATGGCTGATGGCTTGGAGTGCTACCGGTTCAGCCACTGCCTGAAATCGGGCACGCGGTCGGTGCTGACGAACGCCTCCTCTCCTTCGGCGAGGGGCGGGTGGAGCACCACCTTGATTCGGCTGCCCGAGTAGCGTATCATCTCCCGGATGGCGTCGAAGGCGACGATGAAACGGCGGTTGATCCGAAAAAAGAGGTTCGGCGGCAGTTTTTCGCCCACTTCGGTCAGCGTGCGGTCGACGATGTAGTCTTTTCCGTCGTGGGTCACGAGGTGGAGGTACTTGCCGTCGGCCATGAAATAGGCGATCTCGGCCGTGGTGACCGATTTCATCCGGGCGCCCATGTGTACCAGGAACCGTTCCTGGTAAACCGGTGGCGTCTGCGTCGGGGCTCCGTGCTCCGCAGACGCGCTTCCCCCCCCCGATAGAAGCCCCAGCTTGTCGATCGCCCGCTGCAAATCCTCGCGTCCGAAGGGTTTCAGCAGGTAGTCGATGCCCTTGTTTTCGAAGGCTTTCAGGGCATAGGAGTCGTAGGCCGTGATGAAGATGACCGGCACGGAGATCTCCGTGCGCTGGAAGATGTCGAACCCGCTGCCGTCTCCGAGGTGGATGTCCATGAAAATCAGGTCGTGACCGACGCCGGCGATGACAGCGGCGGCCTCCGCGACCGACGATGCCGTGGCGACGACCTCGATCTGCGGCGCGACCTCTGCGAGCGTCGTGCGCAGCTCCGCGACCGACAGCGGCTCGTCCTCTATGATAATGGCTCTCATGGCGTGTAAAATTATAAAAAAAACAGTCCGGTGCAAAAACCGGACTGTTTTTTCATCGGGACCCCGAAGGTCTCCGGACCGTTCCCTCGGTTCAGTCGTTCAGCTCGGGGTTGCTATCGATGGCCGACTGCGGGAAGGGCAGCGTGTAACGCGCGTCATTCGCATTGAGCGTGTAGGTCCGGTCCTTGTAGGTTTTGACGATGGCCGGCCGGGTCGTCCGGCGGAGGTCCATCCAGCGGTGTCCTTCTCCGATCAGTTCGCGGGCGCGCTCGTCGGCGATCTCTGTGCGCAGCTGCTCCGCATCCATCGCTCCGACCTTCGTGCGCTGGGTCTCCATCGCCTCGGGTTTCAGCCGCTTGGCCTTCAGGTCGAGCAGGTATCCCTTGGCCTTTTCCAGTTCCGCAGGCAGGTATGAGCCGGCTTCGGCGGCGATGAGGTACATCTCGGCGATGCGGATCGACACGCGGTCCGACGACGAGCGGTTCACGCAGTATCCCAGCAGCGTCGGCGTCCAGTTTTCGTCGTAGGCATTCACCGGGTTGAGGTAGTTGCGGCGGTTGTCCGTCGCTTCGTCCAGTAGCCCGAGGATCTTGTCCGACAGGATGCTGGCGCCGCGCAGATCGCCGTTTCCGCCGCCGAACGGGCGTTCCCAGGCCAATATGGCTTCCGGAGAGGTCGCTTTCCACGGCAGGTCGCCGCTTTCGGGAGAGGCATTGAAATCCACCAGTTCGTATTTGGGCAGCAGGCCCGTCGCTGCATCGTAAGCCGCCTGCCAGTTGCGCATGTAGAGCATGACGCGTGCCTTGAAGGCGGCGAGCGCATCGAGCGAGAACCGGTAGTTGAGCGTCGGACTCTCCTGTTTCTCCAGGGTCATCGTCCTTTCGGCGGCCTCGATGTCTTCGACGATCTGCCGGTAGACTGCGGCGACGTTCGTCGGGCGGTATTTCTGCTCGATGTCGATGTAGGTGGACAGGGGTACGCCCCGGTCGGTCGAAGCGGTCTGCGGATCGTAGGGCTTCCCGTAGAGGTTCACCAGATCGAAGTGTGCGTAAGCGCGCATGGCATAGGCTTCGCCGAGAATCTGCCGCTTGTCTTCCGAGGAGTCGTCGTCCGCGTCCGCCACGCCGTCGATCACGGCATTGGCCTGGAAGGCGGCGCGGTAATAATATTGGTAGGGATACTCCCACATCTGCGTTTCGTACTGCCAGGTGTAGTTGTAGGAGAGGGCTATGGCGTCGCTGCTGTCGAAGAAGTTGCCTTCGTGGAACATGCCGACCTCATCGGACAGCAGTCCGGTGTAGGCCTTCGAACTGGTGTAGGGAAACCGGCTGTAACCCTCGGTGAGCAGCGCCCGGTATTCCGAGGTCTTGTGGGGAATCACCTTTCCGACAGGCTCGATTTCCAGGTAGTTGCACGAGGCGAGTCCCAGTGCGGCAAGCAGGATATATGCGTTTTTTCTCATTTTTTCAACGTATTAGAAGGTAATGTTCAGTCCGACCGAGTAGGTGCGCGCCATCGGCTGCGCATAGATGTTGCCGTAGGTCTCGGGATCGAAATAGCCGTCGTAGTTCGTGGCGATCACCAGCGGGTTGCGGGCTTCGAAGTGCACGCGCAATCCGGCCATGTGGAGTTTGCGTGTGATTCGCTGCGGGAAGGAGTATCCCAGCCGGATGCTGTTCACGCGGAAGTAGTTGATCTTCCTGTTCCAGATGTCGAGGCTGTTAAACAGGTTGACGTTTGTCGGGAAATTGTCCGTGATCCAGTAATAGACCCTGTACGGATCGGGATTCTCGTCCCAGTCGCCCCAGGCCGAACCGTCGGCCTGCAGGTTGCCCGTGAGCGAAGGATAGGTTCCCGAGGTGTTGGACGGCGACCACACCTTGTTCATTTCGGTGGTGTAGTTTTGCCCGGGGTTGGTCTGCGCGGGGTTGTAGAAGGGCGAGCGCGTCATGAGCTGTCCGAAAACGAAGTTGCACGAGATCGCCAGGTCGAAATTCTTGTAGTAGAACCGGTTGTTGAAACCTCCCGTCACATCCGGGTTGCGGGAACCGACGTAGGTCAGGTAGCTGCGCACGTCCTTCTGCGATACATTCATCGCCGGACCGTATTCGAAATATTCCGGAATTCCCAGTCCCCAGGGGTCGCTGGCTTCCACGCGGAAACCGACGAACTCCTGGAGCGAGATCTTCTTTCCGTCGCGCCAGAACATCGGAATGCCGTTTGCGTCCAGCCCGGCGGTTTTGATGGCGAACACGGCGCCCGACGAATAGCCTTGCAGCGAGGGGCTCCAGCTGTTGTCGTCGATACGCACCTTTTCGACCTTGTCGGTGTTGTGGGCGATGTTGATCGAGGTCTCCCAGCGGAAGTCTCGCGTGCGGACGTTCACCGTGTTGAGCGTGAATTCGATACCTTTGCTTGAGATTTCGCCGTAGTTGCTCGATGTCGAGATGAATCCCGTCTCCGAAGGGATCGTGCGCGTGGTGATCAGGTCCTTGCTTCGGCGTCCGTAGAGTTCGAACGTGAAGCCGATACGGTGTTCGAAAGCAGCGAAATCGAGGGCCGTGTTCCACGAATAGGTCGTCTCCCAGCGCAGGTTCTGGTTGGGCGGCGACGTTACGTCGATGCGGTCTTCGCTCGCTCCGCCGAGCGAGGTGCTGTTCCACGTACCGAGAATGTAGGGCGAGGTGGTGCGGTCGATATTGCCCTGGGCGCCGTAGGATACCCGCAGGTGCAGGTTGTCGAGCCACCGGGCGTCGCGCAGGAACCGTTCGCGGTTGATGCTCCATGCGCCCGAGATGGACCACATCGGGTTGAACTTGTATTTGGGGTCCACGCCGAAGAGGTTCGTGCCGTCGTAGCGCATCGAACCGAAAACGGTGTAGCGGTTGTCGTAGGTGTACGACCCTGTGAAGAAGTACGACATGTAGCGGTTTTCGTAGAAGCTTTTCGTATACTGCCTGAAACTCTCGTCGTCCAGCAAGTCGCTGTCTTCGGGTACGTTGATCGGTTTGGTCGTCATCGTTTTGTGGTCGTATCCGAATCCCTTGGTGTGTACGGTCGTGTTGGTTACGCCGCGCATCTCCAGACCGGCCATCAGGTCCAGTTCATGCTTTCCGCCGAACGTGCCCGCATATTCGGCCTGCGCTTTCCAGTTGTACTGCGAGAGGTCGCCGTTCCAGTTCTGGATTACGCCGCCTTTCGGCAGGCGCACTACCTGATCCACCATTGATTTGAGCTGATACTTGCGGGTGAAGTAGGTGTTTTCCTGCGCCATTTTCTCGGTCGCGGAGTTGTCGACTTGCAGGCCGAACTGCGTGTAGAGTTTCAATCCCTTCACCGGACGGTAATCCAGGTCGAAGATCGTCTTGATCGAACGGGTCTTGAGCGTGTACTCCGTGCGGGCGCGTTCCTCCAGGAAGTTGAAGTCGAGCACGTCGGTGTTGCCCGTATTGACCGTCATGTCGGGGTCGTACGCGTAGCTGCCGTCGGGATTGTAGGCGTTGAGGTAGGGGTTCACCGTGCGGGTGTAGCGCGACGGGTTGGTGAACACGTCCGTGTCGGAGAGGTAGGAGTCGTTCTTGTTCTGCCCCACGAACACCGAGGCTCCGAAGCGCAGGTTCTGCAGCAGGTCGTAGTCGGTCTTCATCGTGAGGTTCAGACGCTCGAATCCCGTTCCGACGGTCGTTCCCTGCTCGTTGTAGTAGCCGCCCGAGAAGTAGTAGCCGGTCTTGCCGCTGCCGCCCGAAATGCTGACGCTGTACTGCTGGTTGAGCGCAGTCCGGTAGATTTCGCGGCCCCAGTCGGTGCCGTTGCGGCGCAGGGCGCCGATCGCGCTCTGCGTCTCGGGGGAGAGCGATGCGAGGCTTCCGCCGTTGACGAGCGCCGGGCGCTCCCCGGCCTTG
>QRFC01003590.1_pt1 | contig 10268 bp, 9 predicted proteins | sample 1861061 | NCBI WGS metagenome assembly QRFC01 (sample SAMN09711282, study PRJNA482702) | Human gut metagenome, whole genome shotgun sequencing project. | reverse complement strand
AGTCTCTGCCGAACAGCCCCAGAAACCGGCAGGGTCCCGGAACCATGATTGCCGTAACCCTGCCGGTGTCGGTGTCGATGCACACGTCGTTAAGATAGCCCAATCTTGTACCCTCGCAGACGTGGATGATTTCCTTATTGCGCAGCTCGGAAAACCGGTTGACCATACGCGCCCCTCCCGTCGTCGCTTTTTTCTACCGTATGCGGGAAGCCCTTGCCTTATGACACGCTGATTGCCCGGCGGATGGCGCTGAGCGCGTTTTTTTCCAGCCGCGAGACCTGCGCCTGCGAGATGCCGATGCTGCCGGCAACCTCCATCTGCGTCCTGCCGTCATAAAACCGCAGCGCCAGAATCCGTTTTTCCCGCGCCGAAAGCTGCGAAATCGCCTGCCGGATGGCAATGGAGTCGAGCCAGCGCTCGTCGGTGTTTTTTGTGTCTCGGACCTGGTCCATCACGGTCAACGGGTCTCCGCCGTCGGAGTAGACCGGCTCGTAAAGAGACACCGGAGAGGCAATCGCGTCCATCGCGCCGACGACCTCTTCCAGCGGAACGTCCATCGCGCGGGCAATTTCCTCCATCGTCGGCTCGCGCCCGTTCTTTTCGACCAGCTCCTGCTTGCACTGCAGAACCCGGTAGGCGGTATCGCGCACCGAACGGCTGACGCGGATGGGGCTGTAGTCGCGCAGATACCGGCGGAGCTCGCCTGCAATCATCGGCACGCCGTAGGTCGAAAAGCGGACCTGCTTGGACGTATCAAAATTGGCAATCGCTTTTAACAGCCCGATGCACCCCACCTGAAACAGATCGTCCGGATTTTCGCCTCTGCCCATGAAGCGCTGGATGACCGAAAGCACCAGCTTGAGATTTCCTTCGACCAGCCTCTGCTTCGCCTGCTCGTCTCCCGCCTGCGCCAACTCGATCAGATGCATCATTTCCTCGTTTGAAAGCGTCTTGAGCTTTGCCGTGTTGACGCCGCTGATTTCCACTTTTCCCTGCATAGCCGTTCCCCTCCAACGTGTTCGGGTGTGCATAACACCCGGCGTGTGTACTGGGGAGTATTTCCCGGGAAAGCAATTTGATACAGCCCTCGTTGCGACAATTTCAGTGCCCGCGCGGCTCAGAGATTCGGAATTGTGCTGAAATTTTAACTTTCTAACATTTTTTCAGGCAAAATAGTTGACGATAATCCAGTTGCGCCGTCGACGTAATTTCTCTCCTCGTTACCAGTTTGTAACTTTTTCTCCGCAAATGGCTGGGGACAAGCGGTGTGGATAACAATGTGGAAATGTGGATTTCTCCTTGCACGGCAAAGTTTTTCACATTGTCCACATTTTTGTCCACAGGAACTTTTCCGGGCAATTTGTACCTCCGGCGCATAATTTTGTTAACATAACACAGTCGAACATTATGCCAGAAAACGTGCCGCATCCTGAACGCTCAGCCCGGGGTGCAGCGCCAGCGTCAGACCGAAGCCCACCACCCGCGCCAGCTCGCGCACACGAACATCCGCATCGCGCGGCGTGACAATCAGTCCCGGAAGCCCCGGAAGTTCCCGCTCTGCAAGGCTTTGCGCACGCATCAGTGTCGGCGCGCCGACCGCCAGAACCGGTCTTCCGAGCGCCTGCTTTGTAAATGCCGCGCGGTGGTTGCCGATGCCGGAGCCGGGAGCCAGTCCCGCGTCTGTCAATTGGACAGTTGTACAAAGTCTTGCCGGGTCCATTGCCGCCAGCGCGTCGAGCGCGATAATTGCCTCCGGCTGTAAAAAATCCGCTGCAGCGCGCACCAGCTCGAGCGCCTCCATGCCGCTCGTTCCCAGAACGCCCGGCTTGACCGCCGACACGCTGCAAAAGCCGGAAAACGCCTCCGGCAGGCGCTGCTTCATATGCCGCGTCACAAGAATGCTCCCCAGCGCCCAGGGACCGAAGGCGTCCGGCGTAATCTCGTCGTTGCCGAGCCCCGCGCAAAGCGCGCTTCCGGGGCTGTGCAGAAACGCCGACGCCTCGCGCCCGATTGCCTGCGCCGCCTGTTCGAAGCTTCCTTCCTCTTTTCTTGCCAGCGCGCGCAGTTCGAGCGTCACATAGCGCCCGACCGGCTTGCCGAGCGCCGCCTGCCCCCGCTCGTCGAGAATATCCACGCGCGTGATGTGCACGCCGCCCGCGTCTTCCTCGCGCGCTTTGACCCCCGGAAGCTGCGTCGTGTCCTGCGCGTCCTGCTTCCAGAGCGCATATGCCTCCATGGCAAGGTCTGTTCTGCCGTCCATCGTCTCACCTCCCGGTTATTTTTGCCGCTGTGCCTTTCCGGTATGCGATTTTTTGAAAAAAAGAAAAAATAGCTATTGATTTCTGCGGTCTTGCACGCTATAACGTATTTCTGCATGAAACGGATTTGTTTGTTTCGGTATTAACGCTATTGGAGGAGGTGTAGTCATGCCCAACATTAAGTCTGCCAAGAAGAGAGTTCTGGTGTCCAAAGTCAACAACGCACGCAACAAGATGGAGAAATCCGCGCTCAAGACCACGCTGAAGAAGTTCGACGCCGCTGTTGCCGACGGCAACCGTGAGCAGGCCGATAGCGCTTATAAAGCTGCCGTGAAGTCCATCGATCAGGCTGTCAACAAGGGTATTCTTCATAAGAATAACGCTGCCCGCAAGAAGAGCAGCATTACCCTGAAGATGAACGAGCTGGCCTAATTTTGCCGAATGTAAGCCCTCCGAAGATGCTCTTCGGAGGGCTTATTCTTTTCAAAAAGCTGACGCTTTTCGAAAAGAGGAGCTGCACCTCGACTGCGCGCATAATTTTGCGCCCTTGGCGCAAAATTCTACACTTGCGAGGTGAGCGGTATGTTTCCGGTCGGCAAAGCCGCCGGATAACATGGATTTCTATTTTCTTTCACCATCTGCGGATGGCGAAACTCTACGAGTTTTTTCTGCACGATGCTCTCCGAAGATGCTCTTCCGAGGGCTTTTTCGCGCTTGCATCCGGAACATACATTCGATATACTATAGTAAATAGCAAAAGGCGGTGATGAGATGGATCTATTTTCTCCGGTGACGGCGCGCAAGGGCGTGGGCGCGGTGCGTGCAAAGCAGCTCGCAAAGCTCCACATCGAGACGCTCTACGATCTCATCGCCTTCTTCCCGCGGGACTACGAGGACCGGACAAAGCTTCTATCCATCGCAGGTCTAACGCCCGGCGAGCCCGCCTGCTTTGAGGCGATGGTGATCTCCAATCCCCAGCTCTCGCGCATCCGCAAGGGCATGGAGCTGGTCAAGGTCCGCGTGGCAGATGAAACCGGGCGCGTCGACCTCGTCTTTTTCAATCAGCCCTACGTCAAAGACCAGCTCGTCTACGGCGAGAGCTACCGCTTCTACGGCGCGCTGCGCGATGGCTTCGGCTGTCAGATGCAGAATCCGGCTTTTGAACGGGCGGACGCGGCGGGCGCCGTTACCGGAAGAATCCTTCCCATTTACCCGCTTACGGCAGGCATTTCCAACAAGCTTCTGGGCGCATGCGTGCGTCAGGCGCTTGAAGCGTGTGCCGAAGACCTTCCGGACATTCTGCCCACGTCCGTGCAACAGCAATATGACCTCTGTCCGGCGCGCTTTGCCTATGAGACGGTCCATCTTCCGTCGTCGTTCGACGATCTGCAAAAAGCGCGCCGGCGGCTGGTGTTCGAAGAATTTTTCGTCTTCTCCGCCGGGCTTGCCGCCATCCGCACGCAGCGCGAGGCGCTGCATACAAAGGCAATGGACACGCAGCATATGGAGCCGTTTTACAGACTTCTTCCCTTCCGGCTGACAAACGCGCAGCAGGCGGCAATTGACGATATTCTGCGCGACCTTTCTGCCTGCCGGCCGATGAACCGGCTCGTGCAGGGAGACGTCGGCAGCGGCAAAACGATGGTGGCAGCCGCCGCATGCTTCTGCGCAATACAAAACGGGCATCAGGCGGCTTTTATGGCGCCGACCGAAATTCTTGCAGAGCAGCACGCGCAGTCGCTTTCCCGGCTCTTCTCCCCCCTCGGCATCCATGTGACGCTTCTGACCGGCTCCATGACTGCCGCACAGAAGCGCGCGGCAAAATCTGCGATTACATCCGGCGCGGCGCAGCTGATCATCGGCACGCACGCACTTTTCACGCGGGAGCTGCAGTTTCATGACCTTGCCCTCGTCGTCTGCGACGAGCAGCACCGCTTCGGCGTCGCGCAGAGAGCGGCGCTCTCTGCAAAGGGAAATACCCCCCACCTGCTGGTCATGTCTGCCACGCCGATTCCGCGCACGCTTGCCCTCATTGCTTACGGAGACCTCGATGTGTCGGTCATCTCCGAGCTGCCGCCGGGCAGACTTCCGGTCGAAACCTTCCTGATCGGGGAAGACAAGCGAAAGCGCCTCAATACCTTCATCGACAAGCAGTGCGATGCCGGTCATCAGGTCTACATCGTCTGCCCTGCGGTGGAGCAGTCCGAGCTGGAAGACCTTAAATCCGCCGAAAGCTGGGCGCAGGCGCTCGGGCAGGCGGTCTTTCCCCACCGGCGCGTCGGGCTTTTGCACGGCAAAATGAAGCAGGCGGACAAGGACGCGGCGCTTGGCGCTTTCTCGCGCGGTGAAACCGATATTCTTGTGGCGACCACGGTCGTCGAAGTTGGCGTCGACGTGCCGAACGCAACGCTCATGGTCATTGAAAACGCAGACCGCTTCGGGCTTTCCCAGCTCCATCAGCTCAGAGGGCGCGTCGGGCGCGGCAGCGCGCAGTCTTACTGCATTCTTGTCTCGTCCAATCGGAACGAGCAGACCCGCAAGCGTCTCAAAGCCCTCTGCGCCACCACCGACGGCTTCCAAATTGCCGAAGAAGACCTCGCCCTGCGCGGTCCCGGCGATTTTCTCGGGCAGCGGCAGCACGGTCTTCCGCTGTTCAAGGTCGCGGATCTGCAGATGGACATGCAGACGCTGATGGAGGCAAAGCAGGCTGCCGGCGCGGCAATTGCGGGACCTGAAACACTGGAGCTTGCCGCGTACGCGCCCCTTCGCGCGCGCGTGGACGCGCTGTTCCGCCAGAGCGATCTTGCCCTCAATTGAATTTGGAATCCTTCTGCCCCGGAGCGTGATGCACGCTTCGGGGCACTTTTGCATATGCTATCGATAGATTTTCGGAAAGCGAGGGTTTTTTATGGCGGTACGGCGGTATTTTCTCGGCGCAAACACGGCGAAAGGCTTTTTGTCGGTCTACGAGGATTTCTGCAAGCCGGACAGCGGCAACTTTCTTTATGTGATCAAGGGCGGACCCGGCTGCGGCAAATCGAGCTTCATGAAAAAAATCGGAAAGGCAGCGGAGGATGCAGGACTCGATGTGGAGTACGTGCTCTGCTCGGCAGACCCGGATTCTCTCGACGGCGTTCTCATCCCCACGTGGCATGTAGGCTACGCCGACGGCACCAGCCCGCACGTGCTGGAGGTGGCGCTTCCCGCCGCATCGGGCGCGTATGTCGATCTGGGGCAGTTCTATGATGTCGCCGCCCTGCGTCCGAAGCGCGAAGTGCTTGCCGATCTGACGGAAAAATACCGCGCGCAGTACGCCATCGCCTACAAAGCCCTTGCCGAGGCAAAGCGGCTGCACGACGAGCTGGAGGCGGTCTATAATCCGCATGTGGATTTTGACGGTGTCTACGCCCTGGCAAAAGAACATATTTTACGGCTGCAAACGGAAAATTGACATTGTAAACCGGAACGAAATGATGTAAAATAGGCACGAATAAAAAGAAACCAACATGTATGGAGGATATACAAATGAAGAAACCCATTGTATTGGTCATCATGGACGGTGTCGGACGCGGCGACGGCGGCAGCGGCGACGCAGTCAAGCAGGCAAACACCCCGAATCTCGACAAGCTCATGGCGTCTTGCCCCATGACGTGGCTCAAGGCGCACGGCACCGCCGTCGGTCTTCCCACCGACGACGACATGGGCAATTCCGAGGTCGGTCACAACGCGCTCGGCTGCGGGCAGATCTACTCCCAGGGTGCAAAGCTCGTCGGCGAGTCGATTGAAACCGGCGCGCTGTATGAGTCGAAGACCTGGAAGGCGCTGATTGCCAACTGCAAGGACAACGGCAAAGCGCTGCATTTTCTCGGTTTACTTTCCGACGGCAACGTCCATTCCAACATCTCGCACCTGATTGCGATGCTCAAAAAGGCGCGCGAGGAAGATGTCAAGCGCGTCTACTGCCACATTCTGCTCGACGGTCGTGATGTGCCCGCAACGAGCGCGCTGGACTATGTCGATCAGCTGGAGACCGTTCTCGCCGGGCTTTCGGACGCAGAGCACGAATACAAAATCGCCTCCGGCGGCGGACGTATGGTCATCACCATGGACCGCTACGAAGCGAACTGGCCGATGGTCGAAAAGGGCTGGCGCACGCACGTGCAGGCAGAGGGCAGACAGTTCGCCTCTGCAAAAGAAGCGATCGAGACCTACCGCGCGGAAAACCCCGGCATGATCGATCAGGACCTTCTGCCGTTCGTCGTCGCGCACGATGGCAAGCCCGTCGCAAAGATTGCAAACGGCGACAGCGTCATTCTCTTCAACTTCCGCGGCGACCGTGCGCAGGAAATCTCCCTTGCCTTTGACCGCAAGGACTTCGACAAGTTTGACCGCGGCGATTATACCGGCGTCCATTTTGCCGGCATGCTGGAATACGACGGCGACCTCAAGATTCCCGAGCATTATCTCGTCGAGCCGCCCGTGATCAAAAACACCCTCACCGAGGTTCTGTGCAGGGCTGGCGTGCATGAATACGCCGTCTCCGAGACGCAGAAGTACGGGCATGTGACCTATTTCTGGAACGGCAACCGCTCCGGCAAGGTCGATGAAAGCCTCGAGGTCTATGAAGAAATCCCGTCCGACGTGATTCCGTTTGAAAAGGCGCCGGCAATGAAGTCCGTGGAAATCACCGACCATCTGGTTGCCGCGATGGCGTCCGGCAAGTTCCAGCTCCTGCGCTGCAACTACCCCAACGGCGACATGGTCGGTCACACCGGCGTGATTCCGGCAGTCATTTCCGCGATGGAGTCCGTCGACGAGGCAGTCGGCAGAGTCATGGAAGCCGCCGACAAATACGGCTACACGCTTCTCGTCACTGCCGACCACGGCAACGCCGACCAGATGACGGAAACGAAGAAGGGCAAGACCTCCATCCGCACCGCCCATTCTCTCAACCCCGTTCCCTTCATCATCTATGATAAGGACAACAAGTTCCAGATCAAGGACGGTCACTACGGGCTTGCGAATGTCGCGCCCACAATCGTGACCATGATGGGACTCCAGACGCCCGATTGCTGGCAGCCCAGCATGATCTAAGCGAGAACTGCCCGGAGCTAGTGCTCCGGGCAGTTTTGGGTCAAAGCCTCGCAGAGTTCAGCCCCGCAGGGCGAAATAAAATGGAAATATACTACTCGCCTCGCAAGTGTGGAATTTTTGTCCCTTTGGGACAAAAATTATGCGCGCAGTCGAGGTGCCATCCCTGCTGCCCAAAAGGCGTCAGCCTTTTGGGCAGTCTTCCGCCCGGAGCGTTGGCTCCGGGCGGTTTTTTTGCCTCTTGTGCTTTTGGGTAAAATCGGTTACAATAGTATGTAATTATCGCCATCTTGCATATCCCCGCTCCACACGGAGCGTTTGATCTCTGGCAAACAAGGAGGTTCTGTTATGATCCGGCTGAAAACGGAAGAAGGCACCATTGCTGTTGACAATGCGGTCTATACCAATATTGCAGGCTATGCGGCAACGAACTGCTTCGGCGTCAAGGGCATGGCGGTCCGGTCCATGACCGACGGGCTTGTCCATCTGCTGCGCAAGGAGGCAATGGGCAAGGGCGTGCGCGTCACGTTCCAGGATGACAATTCCATTGCCATCGACCTGCACATCATGGTGGACAAGGGCGTGAACATCCGCGCCATTTCCGCGTCCATCATCAAGGAGGTCCGCTATTTCGTCACAAAGTCCACCGGCACGGAGGTCAGTGCCGTCAACGTCTTTGTTGACTCGATTACCATTGACTAAGCGCGCGTGCGCAACCGGAGGTGTATTGACTTTGAGACAGACCATGGACGGCGCGGCATTTGCCCGGATGATCGTATCCGCCAGCGCCGCAATTGAGCAGAAAAAGCAGAAAATCAACGAGCTGAACGTCTTCCCGGTGCCCGACGGCGACACCGGCACCAATATGAGCATGACCCTCGCTGCTGCGGCGCAGGATCTCAAAAAGCGCAGCCCGGAGTCTCTGACAAAGGCTGCCGACATGACGGCGTCGGCGCTTCTGCGCGGCGCGCGCGGAAACTCGGGCGTCATTCTTTCGCTTCTGTTCCGGGGCTTTTCCAAATCGCTCAAGGGAAAGCTGGAAGCAAACGGCAAGGACTTTGCCGAGGCGCTGTCCGCCGGTGTGGAAGCGGCGTATAAAGCCGTCATGAAGCCTGCCGAGGGCACCATCCTTACCGTCTCCCGCCTGACCGGCGACGCGGCAAGAGACCTCGCAGCGGACGACGCCAATCTGGAAAGCGTCCTGATGGGCTCCATCGAGACGGCGAAGGTCGCGCTGGAGAACACCGTCAATCAAAATCCGGTGCTCAAAAAAGCCGGTGTGGTAGACGCGGGCGGCATGGGCTTTGTGGTGATTTTGGAGGGCATGCTCGCAAGCCTGCAGGGAAACGACTTTGCCTTGCAGGAGAACGCAGGCGAGACGAAGGAGCAGGCGGACTTTACCGACTTTGCAACTGAGGATATTACGTTCGCCTACGATACGGTCTATATCGTCCGCAAGAAGGACGAGACCGTCAATCTCGAGCCGCTGCGTGTATACCTCGACTCCATCGGCGACAGCCTTGTCATCGGCGAGGACGACGAGGCGTTCAAGGTCCACGTCCACACGAACATTCCCTAGGAAGCGCTTGCCGAGTCCCAGAAATACGGCACCCTGGAGCTGGCAAAGATCGAAAACATGCGCATGCAGCACGACGATCTGGCAGAAGGGCGCAAGGCGCGCTCGACCGACGATTTAGACGCCATCGAGCAGGAGCTCGAAGCAGGTGACACCGCAAAGCCCGCGCCCGCCGCGCCGGAAAAGCCCTTCGGCTTTGTCGCCGTCTGCGCGGGAGAAGGTCTTGCCGGTGTGTTCCGCGATCTCGGCGCCGACGGCATCATTGAGGGCGGACAAACCATGAACCCCTCGACCGAGGACATTCTTCATGCCATCGAGCAGACCCCGGCAGAGGTTGTCTTTGTGCTCCCCAACAACAAGAACATCATTATGGCGGCGCAGGCGGCGCAGGAGCTGGCGACGCGCGAAGTCGTGGTTGTACCCACCAAAACCGTTCCGCAGGGCATCACGGCGATGCTGAGCTTCGACGAGACGCAGTCCGCCAGTGAGAACGCGGAGTTGATGACCGAAAGTCTGGCGGGCGTGACGACGATGCAGATTACATACGCCGCGCGCAACTCCGACTTTGAAGGACGCGACATCCACGAGGGCGAGTATCTCGCGCTTTACAACGGCGCGCTGCTCGGCAACAGCCCGGACCTCGACGCGCTGCTTTCGGCAATGGCAGAGAAAACAGCCGAAGAGGGCAAGGAATTCATCAACATCTTCTACGGCGCGGATACCACGCCAGAGCAGGCGTCCCACGCGGCGGAGCTGTTTACAAAGGCGCTTCCGAATGCGGAGGTCAACGTCCTGTCCGGCGGTCAGCCGATTTACTACTACCTCATTTCCGCCGAATAACAAAAACGCATAAAAATTCCCGGGACAGTTTTGATACTGCACCGGGAATTTCTTTTAAGACCGGGGGATCTCAATCTATGCACGCCACAGTTCGGTCAGACACCGTCCGGCGGGTCTTGGCGCTTAGTTGCCGAAGCCGGGAATCTGCTGGAAGAACTCAAACGGGTTCATATTGCCATAGCCGTAGCTGTAGCCGTTCGAGCTGTCGGAGCCGCTGCCGGGCTGTCCCTGCTGGTCCTGAGACTGCTGGTTCTGCTCGTTCTGCGCGGCATTCTCCCGTTCGGTGATCACGTCGTCCGTGGGCCGCTCGTCAAGGGTAACGGATGCTTCAACCTCCGCACCCGCACGGTAGACCTTGATCGTCGCAGTATCGCCTGCTCTGCACTTATTGAGCGCTGCCACCAGATCGGTGTAGGACGAAATTTCCGCATCGTTGAAGCCGATGATGATATCGCCCTCCTGCAAACCGGCCTTCTCGGCGCAGCCGCCTTCTTCCACGGTCC
>QRFC01003584.1_pt1 | contig 10288 bp, 9 predicted proteins | sample 1861061 | NCBI WGS metagenome assembly QRFC01 (sample SAMN09711282, study PRJNA482702) | Human gut metagenome, whole genome shotgun sequencing project. | reverse complement strand
AAGAGAGGTTGAAAATACATTATCACCACCGGCATACCAGTTTGTGAATCCGGTCTGATTGAACATGGCGGAGGCGTTAATTTGGAGTGTATTTCGTTCTTGCCGGATTGCACGACGTTCGGCTTTGTAGCGAGCACGACTATAGAAATTGTTGTCGAGGTTGACAATTTTTTTCTTAGAGGAGTCTTCGGTGACTTTGATTTCGACCTGTTCTGGGGTCACTTTGGAGATAGAAAATTGTGCGAATGCACAGGGGGTAGCCCCCAATAGCACCACTAAGAGTAACAATGTTTTGAATCGTCTCATGTCGGTATGGTTTGAACCTCACGCAAAGTTAATAATATTACGCACCTGCCCCAAAAAATATGCAGATCTTTTATGTGTTAAGTTTATGGTTTGGATACTCCATTTGATTATAAAAAAACGGTTGGAAAATCGATTTGCCAAGGGCGTGGTAGTGTTGTGTGGATCGTATGATCAATGTTGGTGCAGAAAGGTAGCTTGCTGTGTGCAGATATAATTGTTATGCCAACGGCCGGTCAGATTATGAAGCGGGAAAACAGATTGCAGATTAATAGTGGGTTGGGAGAGATGACAACGAAGCCGGACTCGAAGGTGGCCATGTCGGCGGCATGATTATGTAGAGCAATTAATTACACTTGTTAAAATTGAAAATTTTCTCTTTTGTGAAAAACTTGTTACTTTGTGACATGATCAGTGTTGAGATTGTTTAGGATATCCAACACGATTTCCATGCGATTGTGATCCAGTTGGGGAGATGGGAGTGTAAATAGATGTCCTGTTGCTTGTTATTTGGATCATTTCGGTTGTGTGTTTAACTACGTAAAAAGTAAAATTATGAAATATTTTGGAGCGCATGTCAGTGCATCGGGTGGAGTTGAAAATGCGCCTTTGAATGCGGCAGCGATCGGAGCGAATGCTTTTGCTCTCTTTACCAAGAATCAACGTCAGTGGGTTTCAGCTCCGTTGACCAAGAAGTCGATCGATGCTTTTAAGGCGAACTGTGCTGAGCATGGTTATACGCCTGCACAGATTCTGCCTCATGACAGTTATTTGATCAATTTGGGAAGTCCCGATCCCGAGGGATTGGCCAAGTCACGAGCTGCCTTTTTGGATGAGATGCAGCGCTGTGAACAACTTGGGTTGGATCGGCTCAATTTCCATCCAGGCAGCCATTTGGGCAAGATCAGTATTGAAGCTTGTTTGGAGTTAGTGGCCGAGTCGATTAATTGGGCCTTGGAGCGGACGAGCGGTGTTACGGCTGTCATCGAGAATACGGCGGGACAGGGAACTAATGTGGGTTTTTCGTTTCACCATCTGCGGGCCATTATCGATCAGGTCAAAGATCAGAGTCGGGTAGGGGTATGTATTGATACTTGCCATGCCTATTCGGCTGGGTACGATCTTTCGACACCTGAGGCTTGTGAAAAGACCTTTGCTGAGTTTGACGAGGTGGTTGGATTCCGGTATTTGCGAGGAATGCACCTGAATGACGATTTGAAAGCGATGGGCAGTCGGGTCGATCGCCACGCCAGTCTGGGTGAGGGAACGCTGGGCATGACTGTTTTCGGATATGTTGCAGCCGATAAGCGTTTTGATGGGATGCCGTTGATTTTGGAGACGCCGGACGAGAGTCGTTGGGCCGCAGAAATTCAGATGCTTCGTGATCTGACTCAATCCCACTAAAAATTTTATTGATCTTGTGATGCGGTTGCGCTGTTGAGAGGAAAGACAAAAGGCCCATCCCGATCAGAGTAATTGCTGTTGTTCATGGTCTGCCGGCGTTTCACAACGCAAAATATCGATAGATGGTAAAATCATGCATACCCGACATGCATGATTTCGTCTTTTTTTAAGGTGATCTCCGATTACGGTTTCTCCCCCTCGATATTGTGCGGGTTTGTGATGCTGCTGGCAGAATATGCGCGGACAGAGTTTACATCTGTTCTTGATGATTCTCCTACTCCAATACAGCCATGTCCGTTACGGTATAGACAATACCTGGTTTCTTGCTTCGTAAGGATTTACGTAATAACAGAAGTTCTTAATGAAATTGTACCCTAATAATCAATAAAAGGCCCGGATAATCATCCGGGCCTTTGTTGATAGCAGGTTGCAACCTGCAAGAATATCCCCAGTTCTATTTTAGTCTATTTTTCATTGATCCAAACCTTCATGCGGCTGGGTTGACGGTTATCCCAGGTGTAATAGGGAATCAGACGCAGCGGTCCGGCCTCAGTCTCCGCAGTAATGGCAACAATACCACCCAGCAGTTCAGGTTTGTATTGTTCGATAAAAGGAGTTGTAGCAGTGATGGTGGCTGAATCGTAGGTTTGCGGATTGTCGATCTCTTCAACACAATAGACAACAGGTCCACGTTGTACGGCTCGTTTGCCGAGATCTGCTTTGACTCGCGGATCAGCGGTAACAGCCTGGGTGGTCATCTCCAACGACAGTTCGATTTGATCGCCCTGTTTCCAAGAGCGGTTGACGATGGCATACCCCTTTTCGGTTTTGTGTTTATAGGGTTTTCCATTGACTTTGAGTGTGTAGTTTTTGCACCATCCCGGGATGCGCAATCTCAGCTCTTTTTTGATTTTGTTCGGAGTTTCGTCAACGGTTATTTTGATGTTGCCCTCCCAGGGATAGTTGGTTGTTTGGGTCAATGTGAACGGGCTGCCGTCATCGGTTGGCAAATTTACTTTGCTGCCGAGGTAAAGGTTAACCCAGATGGTGTCGGTGTCGAGCGAATGGTTGTAGATGTAGCTGCCGATAGACGGAAGGAAACGGGAGAGTTGGCTGGGGCAACATGCACAGCCATACCAGGCCTGACGGTGGTGGGTGCCTTTCGATTCGAGTGGATTCACATAGAAAAAGCGGGTTCCGTTGAGGGAGATTCCGGCCAGTGCACCGTTGTACAGGGCACGTTCCATTACGTCTGCATATTTTGCCTCTCTTTTCAGGCGGCTCATGCGTGCATTCCACAACACCATTCCCACAGATGCACAAGTTTCACAGTAGGCCTCCAAGTTGGGCAGATCGTAATCTTCGGTAAACCCTTCGTTGATTCGGGAGGAGCCGATACCGCCGGTGATATACATGTTCCGGAGGACCACATCGTCCCAAACGCGGTCGAGAGCAGCCCGATAGATGGTGTCGTTCGACAGGGTAGAGACGTCAGCCATGCCGCTGAAGAGGTACATGCAACGTACGGCATGACCGGTGATATCGGTCAGTTGGTTGACGGGAATGGAGTCTTGATAGGTGGGTGCATGCCATTTTCCCTTGTCGGTGATTCCATGTCCGTGCCCACGTTCGTCGAGCAACCAGCGGGCAAAATCGAGATATTTGGCGTCACCGGTTATGCTGTAAAGTTTTGCAAGAGCCAGTTCAATCTCTTCGTGGCCGGGGACCCAGTGGCGTTTGCCTGGTCCGAAAACGCTCATCATGTGATCAACCATGCGGACTCCGACATCGAGCAGGGTGCGGTCTCCGGTTGCCAACAGATAGGCGATTCCGGCTTCGATCAGGTGCCCGGCGCAGTACATTTCGTGCGCATCCATATTGGTCCAACGGTTATTCAGCCCTTTTTTGAGGATGTAATAGGTGTTGATGTATCCGTCGGGTTGTTGGGCTGCAGCAATTTTGGCAACCCAGCTTTCGGCTGTTTTGCGGAGAGCCGAGTCGGGGTGGTTGATCAGGTGGTAAGAGATCCCTTCGAGAGCTTTGTACACATCCGAGTCATCGAAAAAGTAGCCTGAAAAAGTACCGGTGCCTTTGGCTGCATTTTCAAAATTGCGGATACGGCCGGTTTTGTTTTCGATTTGGTCGATGCAGACAGAAAGAGTTGAGTCTGCCAGCTTTTCGAGCCGGGGAGACCAGAAGTTGTCCTGAATGGTCACGTGACTGAAATCGACCGGTAGGACGACGTCTCTTTGAATTGCTTGTGTTGTGGAGCCTGAATTAGGCTGGGCAGATGTCAGTGTACAGGTCAGGCAGGTAAATGTTAGTAGAAGTGTAGGTTTCATTAAAAAAATAAGGGTTAGAAAATGTTTGATTTTCTAACCCAAAAATAATATTTTTATATGATTGTGAGAAATTAATATTGCTCTTTTTCGTTGGGGAATGAGCCGCTTTTCACATCAGTCACATAGTTTTGCACTCCAGTCATCATTTGGGAGTAGAGGTCTGCGTAACGGCGCAGGAAACGGGGTGAAAATTCGGTTGTTATACCCAACATGTCGTGAATGACCAATACCTGTCCATCTACTCCGTTACCGGCACCGATACCGATCAGTGGAATTTTCAGCTCTTGAGCTACTCTGGTTCCTAAAGCGGCCGGTATTTTTTCGAGTACGATGCTGAAGCAGCCGGCCTCTTCGAGCAGGTGGGCATCGTGGATCAGTTTATTGGCTTCTGCCTCCTCTTTGGCACGTACGGTGTAGGTGCCGTATTTGTGAATGGATTGTGGAGTCAAACCGAGGTGGCCCATAACCGGGATACCAGCCGAAAGGATACGTTCGATAGATTCGAGCACCTCTGCACCGCCTTCGAGTTTGATGGCATCGGCTTCTGTCTCTTTCATGATGCGTACAGCGGAAGCAAGAGCCTCTTTCGAGTTTCCTTGATAGGTTCCGAAGGGCATGTCCACAACCACCAGAGCACGATTCACGGCACGTGTAACGCTACGGGCGTGATAGATCATCTGATCGAGGGTAATCGGAAGAGTGGTTTCGTATCCGGCCATTACGTTGGCAGCAGAGTCTCCGACTAAAATCACATCTACTCCTGCGCTGTCCACAATACGGGCCATAGAGTAGTCGTATGCGGTTAACATCGAGATCTTTTCGCCTCGTGCTTTCATTTCGGCGAGGCGGTAGGTGGTAACCACCCGGGTTTTGCTATCGGTTGACATGAGAATTCGAAATTGGTTTTGTCTGCCTTTGCAGTTTTTTGTTGAGTATAAATGTATTCGCATGGTCAAGAGCAGGAACCAATCAACAAAAAATTATTGTTTGGGCTCTTGACGGATTTGGACAAAGGTATAGTTATTATTTGGGAAACAAAACCATTTGGCGGAAAAACTCCCACAGCACCACGCCGCCGGAGACGGATACATTGAGAGAGTGTTTGGTTCCTTCTTGAGGGATTTCGATTGCACCGTCACAGAGATCTACGGCAGTTTGGGCTACTCCATCTACTTCGTTGCCGAAAACGAGGGCATATTTTTTCTCCTTTTCCACCTGAAAATTGGTCAGTTGAGAGGCTCCTTCGACCTGTTCAATGGCTAAAAGCGTGTATCCTTCAGCTCGTAATTGGGTTAGGGCGTCGCAGGTCTGTTTCTGATAGCTCCAGGGAACGGTCAGTTCGGCGCCGAGGGCGGTTTTATGGATCTCTTTGTTTGGAGGTGTGGCCGTAATTCCGCAGAGGACAATACGTTCGATAGCAAAAGCGTCGCCGGTTCGGAAGAATGAACCGACATTGTTGAGGCTTCGAACATTGTCCAATACGACCACGATTGGATGTTTGGGAGCCGAGGCAAATTCCTCTGGAGTAAGGCGGCCCAATGCGCTGTTGACTATTTTTTGCATCATTTTGTGCGGGTGAAGGGGAATGTGTTAAAACTTCAGCAAAGATAGGATTTAATCAAAAAATTTAATTATTTTGTTAGCAACCTAAATCAATAAATCTAACCTATACATCTTATGGATACACCGATTCAATTTTGGCTGGTGCCGTTTGCTTCGCTGGTGGCACTCTTCTTTGCCTGGTATTTTTTCCGGGGAATGATGCGCCGTAGTGAGGGTACTGAACGGATGCAACAGATTGCGGCCCATGTTCGTTCAGGGGCAATGGCTTATCTGCGTCAGCAGTACAAAGTGGTCATTATTGTTTTTCTTTTCCTTGCGCTCTTTTTTGCATTTTTGGCTTATGGTTTGGGCGTCCAAAACAAATGGGTGCCGTTTGCTTTTTTGACCGGAGGTCTTTTTTCGGGTTTGGCCGGGTATATCGGTATGCGGACAGCTACGTTTGCATCGGCCCGTACGGCCCAGGCTGCCAGTGAATCGCTTGATAGCGGGTTGCGTGTAGCTTTCCGTAGTGGTGCGGTTATGGGGCTTGTCGTTGTAGGACTTGGCTTACTCGATATTTCGATCTGGTATCTGATTTTGGACCATTTTGTCGAAAGTACAACTGCTTCACAGAAATTGACCATTATCACCACCACGATGTTAACCTTTGGTATGGGTGCTTCGACACAGGCGCTGTTTGCACGTGTTGGTGGAGGTATCTATACAAAGGCAGCTGACGTGGGAGCCGATTTGGTGGGAAAAGTTGAGGCCGGTATTCCGGAGGATGACCCACGTAATCCGGCAACCATTGCCGATAATGTGGGCGATAATGTGGGTGATGTTGCCGGTATGGGAGCTGACCTGTATGAGAGCTATTGCGGTTCAATCCTGGCTACGGCTGCGCTGGGTGCGGCCGCTTTTGCCGGGGATATGCAACTCAAGGCTGTATTGGCTCCGATGATGATTGCAGCAGTAGGTATTCTGCTCTCCGTGTTGGGTATTTTCCTGGTTCGCACGCGTGAAGGGGCTAGTATGAAACAGTTGCTGCGTTCGTTGGGATTGGGAGTCAATGTCAGTGCCGTATTGATTGCCATTCTGACCTTTGTGATTCTTTATTCGTTGCAACTCGATAACTGGGTAGGCATTTCGTTTGCCGTGATTGTCGGATTGTTGGCCGGTATTATCATTGGACAATCTACAGAGTATTATACGTCACATTCATACAAACCGACCCGGCGTATTGCCAAAAGCTCCGAAACTGGTCCTGCTACGGTGATTATCTCCGGTATCGGAATGGGAATGATCTCGACTGCAATTCCGGTGTTGACCATTTCGGCAGCGATTATTTTGGCTTATTTGTGTGCGATCGGTTTCGATTTCGAGAATATGCTGACCGGAGCATCGTTGAGTAAAGGTCTGTATGGTATCGGTATTGCAGCTGTGGGTATGCTTTCAACATTGGGTATTACGTTGGCTACGGACGCTTACGGACCGATTGCCGACAATGCTGGTGGTAATGCCGAGATGAGCGGTTTGAATCCTGAAGTGCGCAAACGTACTGATGCCCTGGATGCGTTGGGCAATACGACAGCCGCTACGGGTAAGGGCTTTGCCATCGGTTCGGCTGCATTGACGGGACTTGCCCTGCTTGCATCCTACATCGAGGAAATCCGTATCGGACTGACCCGTCTGGGCACTACCGACATCTTTGTGGGTGGTGAAACGGTGTCCGTACAAGATGCCACTTTCTTCGATTTCATGCACCACTACGATGTAACGTTGATGAATCCCAAAGTTCTTTCGGGTATGTTCCTCGGTTCGATGATGGCTTTCCTGTTCTGCGGACTGACGATGAATGCCGTAGGTCGTGCCGCTGCCCATATGGTGGATGAAGTACGCCGCCAGTTCCGCGAGATAAAGGGTATCCTTACAGGTGAGGCCGAACCCGATTATGAACGTTGTGTAGCCATCTCTACGAAAGGCGCGCAACGCGAAATGGTGGTTCCCTCGCTGATAGCAATCATTGCTCCCATCCTGACCGGACTTGTCTTCGGTGTTCCCGGTGTGTTGGGACTGCTTATCGGCGGACTTAGCAGCGGATTCGTACTTGCTATCTTTATGGCGAATGCCGGCGGTGCGTGGGACAATGCCAAGAAGTATGTCGAGGAAGGCAATTTCGGCGGCAAAGGCAGCGAAGTGCATAAAGCCACGGTTGTAGGCGATACGGTAGGTGATCCGTTTAAGGATACTTCCGGTCCGAGCCTTAATATCCTTATCAAACTGATGAGCATGGTGGCCATTGTTATGGCGGGGCTGACTGTGGCTTGGAGCCTGTTCTAAACATACGCGATTCGTTCCGTAAGACGAAATCATTCATCCCGTGAGACGGATTTATTCATCTCACGGGATGATTTTTGTCGTTTTACGGGACGAATATATTTGTCTCATGGGATGGATTTATCACGATAATATCCTAATTTCTACGTCCGAAGCAGCGCTTTGTCTGTAATCACCTATATCGAACAGAACAAGGTCACCAGAAACGGCACGCTGAAATCCACTACAAATCCGTGAAATATGGAGACTACGACAAACTGCTGTCCTGCGGTACGGGTGATTATCGGGAGTGTGGTATCCATCGTTGTGGCGCCGCCGGCAGAGATGGGAGCCAGGTTGCCAAACCAGCGTACCAGTAACGGTGCTGCCAGCAGGGTAAGTATCTCGCGGCTGATATTGGCGAGTAGGGCGATAGTTCCGAGTTCGGCTCCTTTGTATTCGGTAATGAAGATACTGGAGAGTGAATAATATCCGAATCCCGAACCTACGGCCAGGCAATCGGTCAGGGAACGGTGCGTCAGGATGAGGCTGACCGCTGCAGAGCCTGCCAGCGTGCCCAGTATCGTCATAATGGGCAGAAATACCAGCCGGGGATTGAGCGAACGGAAATTCTTCAATGTCTGCGGGTCGTTACCTACACTCAATCCTACACTGAACATCAGGGCGCAAAGTGCATAGAAGCTGACCTTGCTATCCATGACTGCATCAACGGGTATCAGGTGGAAAATTCCGCAAAGCGTACCCAAAACAAAGAAACCGATTATGATAAGGCTGCCTTTCATGCTGTTTTTCCTTTCTTCCTATATAAAGCTTTCCACAGCGCCCAGGCAGCAATGACACTGCCCAACGTACTGCCCAAGGTCAGTATCACGGCTTCGATGCCTATGGTGTGCAATCCTTTGATGATTTGCTCGTTGCCGCCAACTTCAATGCCGAGGATGAACAGCAGCACCCAGATTAATACCGTGATGACAGTATGAATCTTATGTAAACTTCTTTTCCGTAAGAGATAGCCCAGCAACATTCCGGTGAGCATCAGTCCGATAATCGTAAACATCTCTGTTGTATTTTAATTTGCCGGCAAAGATAGTCATATTTATTCTCTTTAAAAATCCGGTTTACTTATGAAAAGGTTTATCTTTGCGCATTCTAATGTAGTGATGTATGCTGTTACCTTATTTAAATAAAGAACTGATAGAAGCGGGATGTGACGAAGCGGGGCGCGGCTGCCTTGCCGGTGCTGTCTATGCCGCAGCCGTTATTCTTCCCAAAGATTTCAAGAACGAACTGCTGAACGATTCCAAGCAACTGACCGAAAAACAGCGGTATGCCCTGCGCGAAGTCATTGAGAAAGAAGCGTTGGCATGGGCGGTGGGGATTGTTTCTCCCGGGGAAATAGATAAGATAAATATCCTCAATGCTTCTTTTCTTGCCATGCACCGTGCTGTTGACCGGTTGCAGCTACGTCCGCAACATTTGCTTATCGACGGCAACCGTTTCAAGAAATATCGGGACATTCCGCATACCACCGTTGTGAAAGGCGACGGCAAATACCTTTCCATTGCAGCTGCTTCCATTCTTGCCAAGACCTATCGCGACGATTATATGAACCGGCTGCACGAAGAGTTCCCTTATTACGACTGGAATCATAATAAGGGATATCCCACAAAGAAGCACCGTGCGGCTATTGCCGAACGGGGAACCACTCCTTATCACCGCATGACGTTCAATTTGCTGGGTGGCGGGCAGTTGGAGCTTCCTTTCCTATAATCTTTGTTCCAATAAGTCTATCCGTTTGGATAGCAGGTCGATGATTCTGGTGTTGGCCTTGATGAGTTCACGGAGGTCATTCAGGTCATATGCGCTGTCATTGTTGCTATTGTTTTTGCAACTGTTGTCTGTATCCGGATTCATGCTTTTGTCTATGTGGCTAAATAGACTTAACGCAGAGATACCCAGTACCTTTGCGATTTTGTCTAATCTTGTCAGTGTTAAATCCGTTTCACCATATTCAATTTTACAGTAGGCACTTGTAGAAAGATTTAGTTTTTCGCTCATTTGTTCTTGTGTCAGGTTCTTCTCCAAGCGTAGCAGCTGCAGTTGTTGTCCTGCGATTTTCTTTAGTTTTGTGTTCATTCTGATAGTATTTTGGTTAATAGTAGGTGTTTATTGGGTAAATATAATAAAAATTAGTGTACATACGCAATATTAAAATGCGCTTATCTTTGTTAACGAAAAAAAAAGTTATCTGAGACGGATTGATAAGATGTGATATCATGATTAAGCAGATTGGAAACTGACAGTGAAGCGTATTTTCAGATTTAGTAAAAAGCTGTTCACAACTATCAATATTTTTTAGG
>QRFC01003581.1_pt1 | contig 10293 bp, 10 predicted proteins | sample 1861061 | NCBI WGS metagenome assembly QRFC01 (sample SAMN09711282, study PRJNA482702) | Human gut metagenome, whole genome shotgun sequencing project. | reverse complement strand
ATGAATACTGTTGCTGTATTTTCCAGTGGATGAATTCCCATACTTTTACATCTGCTTAAATTTTTATCGATGAAAAATTCTACCGCATGCTCGGTATCATTCATCAGCGCAAACGGAGTTACGCTCCCCTGCTTTACGCCAAGATATTTCTCCAGGCGTTCTTCGGATGCAAAGCTTAGATTCCCTGCTCCAAGCTGTCTTCCGAGCGTCTTTAAGTCTACTTTTGTCTTCTCATCTGCTGTGATCAGGAAGTGTCTCTTTCCTTTGGAATCTCTCAGGAATAAGTTCTTGCATAAAGTTCCTTTTTCCGGGAGTCCCAGCCGGTCCATATCCTCCATCGTATGTACGGGTTCATGCTCTACCACCTCGTACTTAATTCCCATCTTGTTTAACGCATCATATACACGCTGTTTCTGGTCTTCCATGCTGTTTCTCCTTTCTAATTCGGGTAATGTACTACGATATTCGCAGTCACCGTTCCCTTTCCTGTGTTCTTATACACGTAATCATCAAAAGCATTATACGAAGCCGCATCGCCGGCTCTCAATACATATTCCTGGTCTTTAAAAATCAGTGTCAGTTCACCGGAATACACGGTAATGAATTCTCTCGTACCATTCATCTGGCGGTTCGCCTGCATCATGCCTCCCTCGTCAAATTCCAGGTCAAATATCTCAAAATCCTGTCCTTCCCGGAAGCTGAAAATCGGATAAAGACGATATCTTCCATCATCACCCGCCAAAGGATCTACTTCTTTCTTGCCAGTTCCGAAAAACGGCTGCGGTTTATCTGCGGTAAATGCCGTTACCGGTACTTTCAATCCCAGTGCCAGCTTATACACCGTCGATATCGTAGGATTCACTTCTCCTCTTTCCAGCTGACTTAACATACTTTTGCTGATTGTGGTAAGGGATGACACCTGTTCCAGACTCAGTCCTTTTCCTTTTCGGATATCTTTCAGATTCTCTGCGATCAATTCATTCAAACGATCCAATTCATGTCCCTCCCTTTTGCAAAATTCCTGTATATAGAATTTTTATCTATTATATTGCATATTTTTTTTAAAGTAAAGAGACTGCAGAACTTTATTCCTGATTTTGTCTGCAATCTCTTTTATTTCAGCATCTATTTACTTTAAGTCAATATAATTGTGACTTAAAAGTTCTTCTACAACTGCTTCATAGCGATCCAGTTTCTCTGCTTTCCGGATCTTTTTCAGCTGTTTTTCCTTATCCGGGAACAATGTCCCAAGATAACACCAGAGTTCTTTCATCTTGAACAGCACATTCTTATCCCCACAGCTTACCTCCTGGTAATCCTGATAGATCTGATCATGGAACGCTCTTAATTTCTTCGCATCGATCTTTTTTTCTCCGGATTCCATGATTTCAATCAGTTCCGGATTTCTCAAAATTCCGCGCCCCAGCATGATACAGGAGGCCTCTGGAAAACGCTTCTTTAATTTTTCCATATCCTCTGTTGTAAAAATATCACCGTTATAACACAACGTGTGCTTACATTCCTTCACTGCATCCGCAAATGCATCCAGATCCGGATGTCCTTTATAAAACTGCTGCTGTACTCTCGGATGTACGATCAGCTCTTCCAACGGATACTGGTTATAAATCCTCAAAAGTTCTCCCCACTCATCTGCATCAAATTTTCCGATTCTTGTCTTTATGGATATCTTCACATCTGCTTTTGCATAAATCTCATCCAGAAACCGGTTCAGTTCTTCTGTGTGGATCAGAAATCCCGAGCCGCGTCCTTTCGATACTACCGTCTTGGACGGACAGCCAAGATTCAGGTTCACCTCATCATATCCATACCCTTTTAACTTTTCTACCGTATCCAGAAATCCCTTTGCGTCATTTGTCAGGATCTGCGGAACCAGGTTCATCCCCGGATTGTGTGCCGGCAGAATATCATTCTTCTCTCTCGTATTAAAATCCTTTTTGGTATGCGGAACCAGAAAAGGAGTGAAATATTTCTCCATCGGACGGTAATGTGTATGATATGCTCTCCTGTATATATAAGTTGTAATTCCTTCTAATGGCGCAAGATAATACTTCACCTTTGTATCCTCCTGATCATTATCATTTTATTATTCTGTCCGCGGCGACCCGCTCAATTTCACAGACCGTCAGCCTGTAGTCTTTTACCCGGAACTTAATCTCATACCCGGCATACTCCATTCCATATACTCTGTCCGGATCATTCTGATAAGACGGTCTCGGATCTTCTGCGAGGATTTCCCGCACGCATCCCTGCTGTTCATTTGGAAGTTTTAACAGAAGTTTCTCCGGTATCTCTACCTCCAGCGCATAACCCTTCACCCGGTCGGCGAATCCGCCTCTGGCATCCGGCATACAGTCCACATACGGCAGATATGGCTTGATATCCAGTATCGGCGTTCCATCCATCAAATCTGCTCCTTCGACTTCAACAACCATACCTTTTTCCGGACGTTTCTCGATCCCAAGCAGCCTGACACAGGACAATCCGATCGGATTCGGCCGGAACGGCGACCTGGTTGCGAATACACCGCACCGCTTATTCCCGCCAAGTCTCGGCGGACGTACCGTCGGACTCCAGTTCTCCCTGACCACCTCTGAAAATTCCCAGATCAGCCACAGATGCGAATATTCTTCCAGTCCTTTTAGTGCCTCTTCTTTGCGGTATTCTGGCTCGAATACAATTGTTCCTTTTGTACTTACAAGTCCCGACTGCCTTGGAATTCCAAATTTCGTTGGAAAGTCGGTATGGATTCTTGCTATATATTCTAACTTTTTCAACTGCTCCGCTCCTTATTCCTCATCCAGATATTCTTTCAATCTGGCAATCTCTTCTTTGTGCCCGGCATCATCAAGCGGCGTCTCCAGGTAGAATGGCAGATCTTTAAGCTTCGGATGGCGCAGCACATTCAGAAGTGCCTCCAGCCCAATCTCACCTTCTCCTATCACTGCATGCCGGTCCTTCCTGGAACCGAAAGGCATCAGACTATCATTCAGATGAATCGTTCTTAATAATTCAAGTCCCAATATCCGGTCAAATTCATCCAGTACCCCGTCCAGATCATGGACAATATCATATCCCGCCGCGAACACGTGACAAGTATCCAGGCAGATTCCAATCCGCTCCGGGTGCTGTACGCCGTCTCGGATCTGCTTTAACTGTTCAAAACGGTATCCGATCTCTGTCCCTTTTCCACTCATTGTTTCCAACAGAACCTTAATATTCTCCGTTCCTGTAATCGCCTGATCAAGTCCACGGATAATATTGGCAATCCCGGCTTCTTCTCCGATCCCGGTATGACTGCCCGGATGGAATACCAGGTTTTCAATCTTCAGTTCGTCCATACGTCTGATATCTTCCCGGATCACCGTACAGGCAAATTCATATGTCTTTTCCGTCGCACTCGCCAGATTCATCGTATACGGCGCATGTGCAAGAACCGGACCGAATGCATGGCTTTTACGGATCTGCTGGAATTTCTCTACTTCTTCTTGTGCATAAGTTTTATAACTGGATCCACGCGGGTTTCTGCTGAATATCTGCATCGTATTGGCATTCATCTTTACTACATTTTCCGCAGTCTTCGCAATTCCTCCCGCAATGGACATATGTGTCCCGATTGTATACATTATTTTCCTCCAAAAAATAGGCGTCAGAGAACCAGCATACGCCAGTCCGCTAACGCTCATTGTATCATGATTTTTATTTCAGCAAAAGGATTTCTTTTTCCGGCAGTTTCAGATAATCCGGAATGCCCTTTTCTGTAAGTTCGTCCCATAGATTTTTCTGTACATACCAGCAGATATCATCACTTTCTTCTGTCTCACCTTTTAAGAAATATTTCCATTCAAATGGAAATTCTGCCTTTCCTTTTTCTTTAACCGGAATGCAGTTATCTTCTCTTTCGCCCCACACCGGGATGAATTCGTGTGCACGAAGCCCGATATGTGTAATCTCTGCATCGATCTCCTGTTCCAGATGAAGCCTTATGCCCCAGTCCGGGATCTCGATACTGTGTTCATCCAACCTTTTTACCTGAACAATGTTCTTACATCCGGTAAGCCTTGCTGCTTCCACCTGTTCTGGGCAGTCAAAGATTGCCTTTGTGTCACCGTAACAGATCTGTTTCCCGTCATCAATGACCAGAAGTTCCTCGCTGAACCGGTAGATCTCATCCCTGCTGTGGGACACCAGGATCACCGTTCCGTCATAATCGCTTAAGAGTTCCATCATCTCCTGCTGCAGACGGTCTTTTAAGAAGACATCCAGTGCCGAAAATGGTTCATCGAGAAGAATAACGGATGGTTCGTATGCCATGATCCTCGCCAGCGCAACTCTCTGCTGCTGCCCGCCGGAAAGCTCTCTCGGAAGTCTTTTTTCCAGTCCCTCCAGACGGAAATGACGGATCATCTTCTGTACCTGTTCCTGCTTCTTCTTTTTGTTACCGGCAAGTCCGGCTCCGACATTCTGCTCCACGGTCATCGTTGGGAACAATGCATAGTTCTGGAACATATATCCGACATTTCTCTTCTGTGGTTTTAAGCAGATTCTGGAATCAGAATCATACAGGACATGATCGCCGATCTGGATATGCCCCTGGTCCGGGTGCTCAATTCCCGCAATGCTTTTCAGAGTCAGACTCTTACCGCTTCCGGAAGCACCGAGGATTCCGATTCTTTTCTTCGTGGATTTCCAGTGTACATCCAGCTCGTACTCTCCAAGTTTTTTATGTATCTTTACTTCCATCGCCATCTGTCGTTCCTCCTACCATCTCCGGATATTCTTCGTATTCTGACCGGTCACCAGATTCATAAGGACGATCAGCACGAATGCAACCAGCATAATGATCGCAACCCAGATGCCCGCCGTCAGATAATTGCCGTCCTGGATAACCATTGCGATCCTCTGGGAAATGGTTCCCGTCTTTCCCGGAATATTGCCCGCAAGCATGGATGTTGCACCATATTCTCCAAGCGCTCTTGCAAATGTCAGGATCGTACCCGCTACCAGTCCCGGTCCTGCGGATGGGACTGCAACCTTCCAGAAGATCTTATATTCCGGCATACCAAGTGTTCTTGCCGCATGGATCAGATTCACATCGATCTGTTCGAATGCCGCTCTTGCATTTCTGTACATCAGCGGAAATGCGATCACGGTCGCTGCTATGATACAGCCAGCCCAGGTCTGTACAACTTTGATGCCAAATTGTTCGTACAGCAGGATACCAAACGGACGTCTTCTGCTGAACAGAAGAAGCAGGAAGAATCCTGCTGCCGTCGGCGGCAGTACCATCGGCAGTGTCAGGATCCCATCTGCAATTGCTTTCACTTTCGGTCCTGCCTTGATTACTCTTCTTGCGGCAAACAGGCCAAGAAAGAATGAGAATATCGTTGCAACAATTCCCGTCTTTAACGACACATATAGTGGACTGTAATCCAGTCCTTTCAGTATTTCTACCACTGCATCCATGTAACTTCCTCCTGTTTCATCTATTACATACTTCGAAAAACCGAAAACATGCAGCCACAACTGCCTGCATATTTTCTTTCATACTATGAAGCTTCTTATCTTTCTACGTCTGTGTCGAAATAGTATGCATCGAAGACTTTCTTAGTCTTGTCAGATAATACGAATTTGTAGAAGTCTTTTGCGGCTGCAGTCTGTGTCTTATCTGCTTCGTCATTCTGTACCTGACAGATTGGGTAGATAACATCGCCTGTCAGATCATAGCTTACAACCTGGAGGATATTCAGTTTGTCTTCGTATCCATAAGTATCTGAATAGTATGTTGTTCCAACTTCACAGGATCCTTCTGCTACTGCTGTAAGTACTTTACTTACGTTATCTTCCTCACTAATCTCCACTCCACCAAGTGCCTGTGATACTTGATCTGTTGTAATGGCATCTACTTCACCGTCAGCCTTTAATGTTCCAAGATTTACCAGTGCCTGTCTTGTATATTTTCCAACCGGAACACTTCCGCCTGCAAGTGCGATACTCTTGGCATCTTTTAAGTTCTCAAGACCTGTTACCTTTGTGCCGCTGTCTTTTAAGGAGATAACTACCACCTGGTTATTCAGGACATTTGCTCTTGTGCCGTCTACTACCAATCCGTCTGCTTCAAGCTGATCCATCTGCTTCTGTGCTGCAGAGAAGAACAGGTCACACTCATATCCCTCTTCGATCTGTGTCAGCAGTGTTCCGGAGCTGTCTGCATTAAATGTGATCTTCACTTCCGGATGATCTTCGTTGTACTCTTTTGCAAGCTCTGTCATAACCGTGTTCAGGCTTGCTGCGATGAATACCTGGATCTCTGTCTCTTTCTTGCTGCTCTTTTTGCTGTCATCTGTCTTCTTTTCTTCTGTCTTTTTATTTTCTCCGCATGCTGCCAGTGAAACTAGCATCACTCCTGCCAGGAGGACAGATGCGATCCTTTTTGCCATCTGGTTCTTCATAATACGTTTCTCCTTTTCTCTTGTCTGATAAATTTACCAGTTACTGTATCTGTAATAGGATTATTTCCTGCCACATTCCTGTACATTTCCTCTCAGGACATCCAGTCCATGAGGAAGTTTCGGAAGAATATACTCCAGTGCTTCCGTCACTGCTTTCGGGCTACCCGGAAGATTGATAATGAGTGTCTTCTTCCGCAGTCCCGACACTGCCCGGCTGAACATTGCACGGTCTGTGATCGTCATCGAATAATTACGGATTGCATCTGCAATTCCGTTTGCCATCCGGTCGCAGACAGCGATCGTGGCCTCCGGCGTCATGTCTCTTGGGGCAAATCCTGTCCCGCCTGTTGTCAGGATCAGGTCAACCTGTCTCTGATCTGCCAGACGGATCAGCTGTTTCTTTAATCCTTCTTCACCATCCGGCAGAAGAATGGTCTCTTTTATGTCAAATCTGATATGATCTTTTTCTTCACTGTCTTTTAATATCTTTTCTATTGCCGGACCGCTTAGGTCATCTCGTTCTCCGGCAAATGCTTTGTCACTCAGCGTGATCACGGCTACACTGTATGGGCGGTCTTCCTGCGGCATTACGACTTCCACACAGTCACCCACACGGATCATTCCACCTGTCAGTACTTCTGCGAAAATGCCTTCTCTTGGCATAATACAGTCTCCCATCCGCTGATAGATCGCACAGTGGCTGTGGCATTCCTTTCCAATCTGTGTGACTTTCAGCCTGACTGCATCTCCGATCCGTATTTCGGAATCAACCGGAACATTTCTTAAATCAAATCCCTCTACGATCAGATTTTCTCCAAATGCCCCAAAATCTACATCCGCTCCCTTTTCCCGGAATGCTTCAATCTTCTCCAGTGCAAGAAGACTGATCTGTCTGTGCCATTTTCCGCCATGTGCATCTTCTTCAATGCCCCAGTCCGGCACGATCTTTGCCGTTTCTACCGGATACTTGGCAGTTCCTCTTCTGGGACTGATACAGATTCCTCTGATCACGCCTTTCTTCTGATTCATCCTGTCTTTTATCCTCCAATCTGTGCCATCTGATGTGCTTCCGTAATCGCTCCCGGCTCTTCAAAGCAGTGCGCTGCCGGTTTCTGTTCAATGGCTCGTTTTATCTGTTTTCTTATCTCTTCCTCTGTTCCATTCCGCAGTAAATCTTTCAATGGATAGGTATCCCCATAACACAGACACGGCTTCAGATCTCCGGTCGAAGTCAGCCGGATGCGGTTGCAGTTCTTACAGAACTTACCGTGCATCGCACTGATAAATCCGATACCACCGGTGAATCCTGGAATCTGATAATATACCGCAGGTCCATTGCCGTGTATCTTACTGTCCTTTCGGATATCTGGATATACCTTCCGTATCTCATCCAGAAGTTCCAGATTCGACACACCTGTATTCTCCTTTCCATAACCGATCGGCATGAGTTCTATAAATCTTACATCAACCGGCAGGCTTTCAGCCAGTGTGATCAATGCCTTCCATTCCGTTTTGTCACCGTCAGACTGCAACACCGTATTCACCTTTGTCCGTATCCCACTTTCTGCGGCGGCCGCTACTGCCTGCCGTACCGTTTCACAGGCGTCGGTTCCGGTAATCTCTTGATATTTTTCACGATCAAGCGTATCCAGACTGATATTGATCCCGTCCAGTCCGGCCTTCTTTAACGCTTCCAGATTGTCTTGTAACAGAACGCCATTCGTCGTCATCGTGACCTGTGTGATTCCCAAAACATTTTTTATCATTCCAATCAGATCGGCGCATCCTTTCCGCACCAGCGGTTCCCCGCCTGTGATCTTGATCTTCTGAATGCCAAGCTCTGCTGCAAGTATGCACACTTTCCGGATCTCTTCATACGTCAGGATCTCCGCCATGGACACCTGCGTGATTCCGTCCGGCATACAATATCTGCATCTTAAATTACAGCGGTCCGTAATGGAGATCCGCATATAATCAATCACTCTTCCTGCCGCATCAATCATAGCTCCGTCTCCCGGTCAGCTTCCCATATACCGCTTTTTCCACCTGTTTTCTTCAATAAACGGATACCGGTCATGCACATACCTTTGTCGACCGCCTTACACATATCATAAATCGTAAGCAGTGCCACCTGAACTCCGGTAAGTGCTTCCATCTCTACACCGGTCTTCCCGACCGTCTTCGTCGTACACCGCGCTTCAATCTCACAGGTTTCCTCTATATATTCAAATTCCACTGTAACCTTGCTCAGGTTCAGGATATGGCACAACGGGATCAGCTCTGATGTTCTCTTCGCCCCCATGATTCCTGCAATCCTTGCAGTTCCCAGGACATCTCCCTTTTTCATTCCACCCGTCTTTACTTTTTCAAAACATTCCTTCGACATGCGGATTCTTCCCATTGCCGTTGCCTCACGCATCGTGTCTGCTTTTTCACTGACATCGACCATCACTGCATGCCCCTGTTCATTGAAATGCGTAAATTCTCCCATGATTACTCCTTCCTTATCATATCCGGATCACCTGAATTTTTTCTCCTTCCGGATAGGTCCGTTCTCCCTCCGGGAATACCACCAGACAATTGCTGCCAATCCCATTCTTAAGCTGTCCGTTTCTCTGAATCTGCGGAAGGAACACGCCTTCCTCATCACATTTTCCTTTTACGATCCGTTTTGGCTTCCCGGTCTTTACAAATGTCTGTCTCAGCACTTTTGTCTCTTTCTTCTGTATATATACCTCTTCTGCCCTGTCCGCCAGATATCCGCCGGCTAATAATTCAAATAATGCCGCCACTGCAAATGGATTACCGGAAAGCGACAGAACAGGGATGTCCTCTACTACCGAAAGCATTGTCGGCATTCCGGGTTTTACCCGTATCCCGTGAAATAGTACCCTGCCGTTCAGGCTTTCTATGACATCCGGAACGAGATCCTTGTCTCCTACTGATACCCCTCCGGTTGTCAGGATCAGACGTGTGGAAGATACGTTCAGAGAAATTCGAAAAATAGTCGTAAACAAAAGTAATGTCGGGAAGAAAGACATATCCAGTACTTCCCGAACAAACAATACATTAAATACAATAATTAAGGCGATGGAAATGTTAAATGCAAGCATCACATCCAGCAATACGGATGGAATCGGAACAATGAAGAAAACTACTGCCGCCAAAAGATATAAACCTACACCAATATCCGCTTTCTTCAGCATCCTGCACAACCTCCTTTCGCACCTGTTTGTTGTATAACTGCACTACTGTATATTTTTGGCCTTGTATACGGCAGCAAGAACTTCTGCCACAGCCTGGTAAAGCTCCGGCGGAATTTCTGCTCCCACATCAACATTGTGATAGAGCATACGTGCCAGAGGCTTATTTTCAACAATTTCAATTTTATTCTCCCTCGCCACTTCCTTAATCTTTTGCGCAAGGTAATCTTCTCCTTTTGCAAGGACAACCGGGGCAGAACTGACTTCCGCCTCATATTTCAATGCTACGGCAAAATGCGTCGGGTTCGTGATGACTACATCCGCCTTGGGAACATCCTGCATCATTCGCTTCTGGGATACCTCCTGCATTTTACGGCGCTGCCGTCCTTTGATCTGCGGATCTCCCTCTGTATTTTTGTATTCATCTTTTACTTCCTGCTTGGTCATCTTCATATCTTCATTAAACTTATGTTTCTGATAGATAAAGTCAGCCAGACCAATCACAAGATAAACAATACTGATTTTTATTCCCGTATTGATAATCAGAGTCCCCACAAGCGCAACCGCCTGATTCAGTCCCAGATCATACAACGCAAACAGATCATTTGCATTATCTTTTA
>QRFC01003573.1_pt1 | contig 10311 bp, 10 predicted proteins | sample 1861061 | NCBI WGS metagenome assembly QRFC01 (sample SAMN09711282, study PRJNA482702) | Human gut metagenome, whole genome shotgun sequencing project. | reverse complement strand
AAAAATCTTTATACAATCTTAATATGGCAGGCGATATATTTACACTATCTTTGAATGTGTACATATATAATGAGGAAAAAACAGGAAGAATCATATTACCGAATGAAATAGTAATGAGACAATACACAGGAGGGATTTATGTCAAAGGACATACATAAAAAGAAGCATTTGTCTTCTTTTCAATTAATTATTCTGGGATTTGCAGGTGTTATTTTATTGGGGGCAATTATATTAATGCTGCCAGTTTCTTCTGCCGAAGGAGTTATAACTCCATTTAATCAGACGCTTTTTACATCAACTTCCGCAGTATGTGTAACGGGACTTGCTGTCTTGGATACAGGAAGTTACTGGTCTGTTTTTGGGCAGGTAGTTATTTTACTTTTGATACAGATAGGAGGACTTGGTGTAGTTACTGTTGCCGTTTCTGTATTTATGCTGTCAGGCAGAAAGATTTCTCTGATGCAGCGCAGCACGATGCAGAATGCAATTTCTGCGCATAAAGTAGGAGGCATTGTCCGTCTGACAAAGTTTATTTTAAAGGGGACATTATTTATTGAGATGGCAGGAGCATTAGCGTTGTTGCCGGTTTTTTATCATGATTTTGGAAGGAAAGGAATCTGGATGGCAGTGTTTCATTCCATATCAGCTTTTTGTAATGCTGGATTTGATATTTTAGGTACGCCAGCGAATCCATTTCCATCTATTACCGCTTATGCAGAAAATCCGATTGTAAATGTGGTGATTATGTTTTTAATTATAGCAGGTGGTATAGGATTTCTTACGTGGGAGGATATTTGTATTAATAAAACCCACTTTAGAAAGTATCATATGCAGAGTAAGATTATACTTGTGACAACCGCACTTTTGATAGTTTTACCAGCTGTTTTTTTCTTTTTTTCTGATTTTACTCATCTGTCAGTGGGAAAACGTCTGCTTGCATCGGCTTTTCAGGCAGTAACTCCAAGAACTGCCGGATTTAATACTATGGATATTTCTAAAATGACAGAAGTTTCAAAAGCAATGATTATTATACTTATGCTTGTCGGAGGTTCGCCAAGTTCTACGGCAGGAGGTATGAAGACGACAACTTTTGCAGTACTTATATTGAATGCATTTGCCACATTCCGGAGTCAGGAAAATGTCGAAACATTTGGAAGAAGAATCGAGTGGAGTGTGATAAAGAATGCATCAACGATTGCAATGATGTACTGTATGTTATTTTTATGTGGAGGAATTACGATCAGTGTATATGAAGGGCTTCCGCTTTCGGAATGTCTTTATGAAGCAGCATCGGCGGTTGGAACAGTAGGGCTTACATTAGGAATCACACCAAAGCTTCACATAGTGTCACAATTCATACTGATCATACTTATGTATCTTGGAAGAGTAGGAGGACTTACTCTTATTTATGCGGTCCTTTCAAAGAAAAAGAAGGGAAATGCAAGGTTGCCATTAGAAAAATTAACAGTAGGATAAGTGTTAGGATTGTGTATGGTATCCGTTAAATAACACAGAGGGAGAATTGAATTATGAAAAATATATTATTAATCGGACTTGGGAGATTTGGAAGACATATTGCAATGGAGCTTAGTGAATTAGGGCATGAAATTATGGCGGTAGATGTCAATGAGGGCAGAGTAGATAAAGTCCTTCCTTACGTTACAAATGCACAGATTGGAGATAGCACGAATGCGGAATTTTTAGAATCATTAGGAATTGGAAATTATGATATCTGTTTTGTTACGATTGGAGGGAGCTTTCAAAATTCATTAGAGACCACATCTCTATTAAAGGAACTTGGTGCAAAAATGGTTATTTCGAGAGCAGAGAGGGATGTTCAGGAGAAGTTCCTTTTAAGAAATGGTGCAGATAAAGTGATTTATCCAGAAAAACAGGTGGCAAAATGGGCTTCAATCCGTTATACCGATGACCATATCCTTGATTATATGGAAGTAGATGCTTCCCATGCAATATTTGAAGTGGAAGTACCGAAAGAGTGGATTGGAAAAACGGTTGGAGAACTGGATATTCGAAGAAAATATGATATTAATATCCTTGCAATAAAAAATAATGGAGAGCTTAGCATGGCAATATCTCCAGATACATTTTTTACAGGAAATATCTCTCTTTTAGTAATCGGAGAGCATAAGGCAATTAAAAAGTGTTTCCATATTTAAATTAAAGAGGGGATAAATGATGAAAGAAGTAATTTTACTCTTAACAGTATTGGTAATGTTTATTGTTTGTTTTTTTGTTATGGGAAAGATTGGATATTTCATCAATGAAAATTACAAAGCATTTATTATAGAGGAGAGGGAAAATACGCAATCCTGTAAAATTATATCTTTGGATAAAATTTCTGATGAAGAGTTGTTAAAAGAAATACATGATTATCAAAAAAAATGTGGTAAAGCAGGTATGATAATTTATGATTCAAAAAAGGAAGATAAGAGGCAGTGTTTTGACGGTGATAAAACAGTATGATATACTCTAATATACTCTTGAATTCAAGTAAAAGGCGGGAAATTAAAATAATGGAAGAAAATGAAAGAAGAGAAGGCGTATTAAAGCAGCATTTTGCATTATATGCAAAGAAACCGTCAATGAAAGATTGTTTTGTGACGGTTTTTATATTTATGATATGTACTATTATTGGTCTTTTATTTCAGAAACTGCATTTTACAGATACGAATATCGTTACGATTTATATCCTTGGTGTATTGATTACTTCTATTTTGACAGATGGTTATCTGTGCAGTATCGCAGGTTCCTTTTTAAGCGTTGTTTTATTTTGCTTTTTTCTTACGGAACCGAGGATGTCTTTCCAGACATATGCAGTTGGATATCCGGTAACTTTTGCGATTATGCTGGTATGCTCTGTGTTGGCGGGAACTCTTTCCGCTAAATTAAAAATGCATGCAAGGATTTACTCTCAGCTCGCATTTCGAACGCAGGTATTATTCGACACAGACCGCCTGCTGCAAAAAGCGAGGAGCAGTAAAGAGATGCTACGTGTCACCTGCACGCAGTTGGTTCGTTTACTGAACCGGGATATTGTTGCATATATTGTAGAAGAGGGGAAATTGTCACAGGGACAGGTATTTTATAAAAACAAAGAAGAAACAGATCAGCAATTTTTAATACCGGAAGAACAAAAGATTGCCAGATGGGTCTATGAAAATAATAAGCGTGCAGGAGTAGGAACGAATTATTTTAAAAATGCAAAATGTTTATATTTGGCAATCCGCATTGGTGATCACGTATATGGTGTAATTGGAATCCCGGCGAACAAAGATGTTTTTGATTCCGTTGAGTATAGCATTTTACTTTCCGTAGTAAATGAATGTGCGCTTGCTATGGAAAATCTGCGCAATGCAATAGAAAAAGAGAAGAATGCTGTTTTGGCGAAAAATGAACAGCTGCGAGCAGATTTACTGCGTGCGATTTCTCATGATCTAAGGACGCCGCTTTGTTCTATTTCCGGCAATGCGGATATGCTTTTAAATAACGGAGCGTGCCTGGACAGTAAAACGAAGCAGCAGATTTATGTGGATATTTATGATGATTCTGAATGGCTCATTGGCGTGGTAGAGAATCTGTTATCTATTACAAGGCTTAATGATGGGCGGCTGAAGTTTAAATTTACAGATCAGTTACTTGATGAAGTTATTGCAGAATCTTTGCGTCATATCAGCAGGAAGCATGATGAATATACAATTGTGACAAAGTGTGAAGAACTGATTCTTGTCCGAATGGATGTGCAGCTTATCATACAGGTACTAGTGAATCTTATTGATAATGCCATAAAATATACACCGAAAGGTTCGAAAATCTGTATCCGGGGAATGAAATGTAATGGAAAAGCACAGATCTGTGTGGAGGATAATGGACCGGGTATTGCAGATGAAATGAAGCCATATATCTTTGAGATGTTTTATACTGGGAAAAGTACGATTGCAGACAGCCAGAGAAGTCTCGGTCTTGGTCTGTCACTTTGCCAGTCTATTATAGAAGCACATGATGGAAGGCTCCTTCTTACAGATAATACACCACGAGGATGTATTTTTACTTTTACTTTACCACTTAGCGAGGTGACATTAAATGAATAAAACAGTAGTTCTTGTTGTGGAGGATGACCGTCCGATACGAAATCTCATCGTAACAACATTAAAAATGCATGATTATAAATATCTTACGGCTAACAATGGAGTATCTGCGATAATGGAAGCATCTTCACATCATCCAGATATTGTCCTCTTAGATCTGGGTCTTCCGGATATGGAAGGAGTAGATGTAATTAAAAAAATCCGTACATGGTCCAATATGCCGATTATTGTTATCAGCGCTCGAAGTGAAGACAGCGATAAAATAGAAGCATTAGATTCCGGGGCAGATGATTATATTACAAAACCTTTTTCGGTGGAAGAACTGCTTGCCCGCATACGGGTGACACAGCGGCGCCTTGCCATTATTCAGGCGGGAGAAGAACAGGAAGCTTCTATTTTTATTAACGGACAATTGAAAATAGATTATACAGCTGGCTGTACCTATCTGAAAGGAAAAGAACTGCATCTGACACCAATTGAATATAAGCTTTTATGTCTTTTGTCACGTAATGTCGGAAGGGTATTAACGCATACCTATATCACACAGCAGATATGGGGGAATTGTTCACAAAATGATGTTGCTTCACTAAGGGTGTTTATGGCAACATTACGAAAAAAACTTGAACCAGATAAAAATGGACTCCAGTATATACAGACGCATATCGGAATCGGATACCGGATGCTTCGGATAGAATAAGGAGGCACTATAAGTGAAAAGAAGTATAGCATATTATCATCTTCCGGGGCTGTTTGAGTTTTATGAATTGTATAAAGTGTTTTTGCCGTTATTTCAGGAACATCGAGAATATTTTTATGATTGGTGCGATATTGGATCTGTCTATGGTGCCCCAGCGGATTGTATCTGGGGCGGAGGACGAGCAGGATTTGGGGATGATGATGCAAAGAAAGTGTTAGATTTAATGAAAGGGTATGGGATTTCTGCCCGGCTGACTTTTAGTAATTCTCTGCTTAGAGAAGAACATCTTTTGGATAAAAAATGTAATGCGCTTTGCAGATTGTTTGAAGAAACTGGGGATATACAAAATGGAGTGATCATTCATTCGGACCTGTTATTAGAATATTTAAAAAAGAACTATCCTAACCTTTACTTTGTCTCATCAACAACAAAAGTCCTGACAAATTTTCAGGACTTTTTAAAAGAAGTAAAAAGAGAAGAGTTTCGGTATGTTGTCCCAGATTTTCGTCTGAATAAGTCTTTTGAGCAGTTAAATACCCTGACGCAAACAGAAAAAGACAAAGTAGAATTCCTCTGTAACGAATGCTGCTGGTTTGGCTGTAAGGACAGAAAGCGTTGTTATGAAACAGTAAGTCGTAAAAATCTTGGAGAGAACTGTCCGGAACATCACTGTGCTACGCCGGATGCAGAAGAAGGATATCGTTTTTCAAAAGCCATGAAGAATCCGGGATTTATTGGGACAGAAGATATTCAAAATATTTATCTGCCAATGGGATTTTCCAATTTTAAAATTGAAGGACGGGGACTTGGCAGTGCATTGGTGCTGGAATTCCTGCTTTATTATATGGTTAAGCCAGAATATCAGATACATATCAGAGAAGCAATATATCTTGATAATATGCTGGATTTGTTTTAAGAGATTATTTGAGAAGAAACAATACTTTATGATATTCAAAGTCAGCAACTAAAAAAGGATATAACTAGCAGATGTGGCTTCGGAGCAAGCTTAAGATGCGGTTGAGCATTTTAAGCGCAGCGACTATAGAACAGCTGCTAGTTATATCCTTTTTTAGTTGCGTCAGCATTTTAAATATCATAAAACACCGGTTTCTTCCCCTTAAACACTACATAATGATGGAAACCAGCCCTATGGAGAATAGCAGGCACATGATCAAACTCCCACGCCATATGCTCCGGCTGATGTGCATCACTTCCAATCGTGATAAGTTCCCCGCCAAGCTCCCGGTATCTTCTCAAAATAGAAATATCGGGATTTGGCCAGTCAAGTCCATACTTAAGACCTGCCGTGTTTACCTCAAGAGCACGGTTCCTCTCAATGATTTCAATAAGAATTTCATCAAGAACATCTGTAAAATGGTCATAAAAGAATGTCTGTGAAGACTCTGGCAGGTAGCGGCAGACATAATCAAGATGACCGACAGACTGATAGTGTGGAAAAACTTTTAAATTTGCAAGAATCGTTTCAAAGTAGTTCATAAGCCCGCGGGTTGCACCCATTTCCTTAAAATAAGTTCCATAATAAGGATCCATTCCATTTACGATATGGCAGGAATTGATGATAAAATCAAAATCATTGCCATATTTTTTATAAAAGTTAGCGAGTGTCTGCCCAAGATGCGGCTGCACACCGAGTTCAAGTCCGTATAAAATCTCGATTTGTGAGGCATACTTTTCCTTGAGAGTAAAAAGAGTCTTTTTATAATTTTCAAAATCTAAAAGGAAGTCCAGACCATCAGGAGTGTCCGGATAGCAGGGATCGTAATGTTCGGTAAAGCACAACGTTTTCATTCCGAGACGGATGCCCTGTTTGATCATCAGTTCCATCGGTGTGTCTGAATCGGAAGAAAAAGAGGAGTGAAGATGTGTGTCTGTGTAAATCATAACCGTGTTTCCTTTCTGGTAAAAATTTGCATTTGTATTTTCCTGCACATTTAAAATAAGGGTAAAAAATTGTAATTTAAGGCCAAAAGTTCTGTATACTTGCAGGAAAAATGGCAACAATATCATAATAGCATAAAAGTGATGAAAAAAAATCTATAATTTTATGCAAAATACTACTTGAAATCTTGGCAATAATTAGGTAAAATAGTTAAGGATTTGACAGGGAAAGTCAAATCACAGCGCAGGAGGGCATATTTCCTGCGAACTTTAATGTCAAAGAAATATCTAAAACTTAGGAGGAATTACCATGGCAGTAAAAGTTGCAATTAATGGATTTGGCCGTATCGGTCGTTTAGCTTTCAGACAGATGTTTGGTGCAGAAGGCTATGAAGTAGTAGCTATCAACGATTTAACAAGCCCTAAGATGCTTGCGCACTTATTAAAATATGACTCTTCTCAGGGAACATATGAGAAAGCAGCTACAGTAAAAGCTGGAGAAGATTCCATCACAGTTGACGGACAGGAAATCAAAATCTACGCTTTCCCAGATGCAAACAATTGCCCATGGGGAGAAATCGGTGTTGACGTAGTTCTTGAGTGTTCTGGATTCTACACAAGCAAAGAAAAAGCTCAGGCTCATATCAATGCTGGTGCTAAGAAAGTTGTTATTTCCGCTCCTGCTGGAAACGACCTTCCAACAGTTGTTTACAATACAAACCATACAGTATTAAAACCAGAAGATACAATTATCTCTGCAGCTTCTTGTACAACAAACTGTTTAGCTCCTATGGCTGACGCTCTTAACAAATACGCTCCAATCCAGAGTGGTATCATGTGTACAATTCACGCTTACACAGGTGACCAGATGACTCTTGACGGACCACAGCGTAAAGGTGACTTAAGAAGATCTCGTGCAGCAGCAGTTAACATCGTTCCTAACAGCACAGGTGCTGCTAAGGCAATCGGTCTTGTTATCCCAGAATTAAACGGTAAGTTAATCGGATCTGCTCAGCGTGTTCCAACACCTACAGGATCTACAACAATCTTAACAGCAGTTGTTAAAGGTGCTGACGTAACAGTTGAAGGAATCAATGCAGCTATGAAAGCAGCAGCTAACGAATCTTTCGGTTACAACGAAGATGAAATCGTTTCTTCTGATATCGTAGGAATGAGATTTGGTTCTTTATTCGATGCAACTCAGACAATGGTTAACAAAGTTGCAGATGATTTATACGAAGTACAGGTTGTTTCATGGTACGATAACGAAAACAGCTACACATCTCAGATGGTTCGTACAATCAAATACTTTGCAGAATTAGCATAATTTAAGTGATAGTATTAGTATATATTTAAGAATATAAGACTCAAACATGGGTCCGGTCTCGTGGGACCGGGCCTTTGTTTGTTTTTTGAATAATGTATTTGAGGATTTCTTTGTAGAAGCATGACAGTTCTGTCTTGCAATCAAGTTTATTCTTCAGACTACATTGAATATAATTTAGGAGGAATTCCAACATGGGTTTAAATAAAAAATCTGTAGACGATATTAATGTAAAAGGACTTAAAGTTCTTTGCAGATGTGACTTCAACGTTCCATTAAAAGATGGTAAGATCACAGACGAGAACCGTCTTGTAGCTGCACTTCCAACAATCAAGAAGTTAATCGCAGACGGCGGTAAAGTAATTCTTTGCTCTCACTTAGGTAAAGTAAAAACAGAAGAAGATTACACAACAAAGACTTTAGCTCCAGTAGCAGCTCGTTTATCTGAGCTTCTTGGACAGGAAGTAAAATTTGCAGCAGACCGTGAAGTTGTTGGACCAAACGCAAAAGCTGCAGTAGAAGCTATGAAAGACGGAGATGTTATCTTACTTGAGAACACTCGTTTCCGCAAAGAAGAGACAAAGTGTGGAGAAGAATTCTCCAAAGACCTTGCTTCTATCTGTGATGTATTCGTAAATGATGCATTCGGTACAGCTCACAGAGCTCACTGCTCTAACGTAGGTGTTGCTTCTTTAGTAGACACAGCAGTAGTTGGATACTTAATGCAGAAAGAAATCGATTTCTTAGGCAATGCTGTAGAGAACCCAGTACGTCCTTTCGTTGCTATCCTTGGTGGAGCAAAAGTTGCAGATAAGTTAAACGTTATCTCTAACTTACTTGAGAAGTGTGACACACTCATCATCGGTGGTGGTATGGCTTACACATTCTTAAAAGCAAAAGGATATGAAATCGGTAACTCTTTAGTTGACGAGACAAAGATTGATTACTGTAAAGAAATGATGGAAAAAGCAGAAAGCCTTGGCAAGAAGTTACTTCTTCCAGTTGACTCTGTAATGGTAGATGCTTTCCCTAACCCAATCGATGCTGAAATCCCAACATATGTATATGATGCAGACGCTATGGCAGCAGACAAAGAAGCTTGCGATATCGGACCTAAGACAATCGAATTATACGCAGAGGCAGTAAAGACAGCTAAGACAGTTGTTTGGAATGGACCTATGGGTGTATTCGAAAACCCAATCCTTGCAGCAGGTACAAAGGCAGTTGCAGCAGCACTTGCTGAGACAGATGCTACAACAATCATTGGTGGCGGAGATTCCGCAGCAGCAGTTAACCAGCTTGGATATGGTGACAAGATGAGCCACATTTCTACAGGTGGCGGAGCTTCTCTTGAGTTCTTAGAAGGTAAAGAATTACCAGGTGTTGCAGCAGCAAACGATAAATAATTTCAGAATTATGGGAGTAGCGTTAGCTACAGAGTAATTCGTGACATCAGTTAGGGTCAGAATACCTTTTGACCCTAACATCATAAATATATAATAAAGGGGAATTTGTTATGCGTAAGAAAATTGTAGCAGGTAACTGGAAAATGAATAAAACTCCTAGTGAGGCAGTTGAATTAGTAAATATGTTAAAACCACTTTGTGCGAATGAAGATGTGGACGTAGTATTCTGCGTACCAGCAATCGACATTATCCCAGCTATGGAAGCTGCAGAAGGGTCTAACATCGCAATTGGTGCAGAGAATATGTACTATGAAGAGAGCGGTGCTTACACTGGTGAGATTTCTCCTGCTATGTTAGTAGATGCTGGAGTAAAATACGTTGTTCTCGGACATTCTGAAAGAAGAGAATACTTCGCAGAGACAAATGAAACAGTTAACAAGAAGATGTTAAAAGCTTTCGAACATGGTATCACACCAATCATGTGCTGTGGAGAAACATTAGAGCAGAGAGAACAGGGTGTTACAATGGACTTTATCCGTCAGCAGGTTAAAGTTGGTTTCTTAAATGTAACAGCAGATCAGGCTAAGACAGCAGTTATCGCTTACGAGCCAATCTGGGCAATCGGAACAGGAAAGACTGCTACAACAGAGCAGGCTCAGGAAGTTTGTGCAGAGATTCGTAAATGTATCGCTGAAATCTATGATGATGCAACGGCAGCTGCAATCCGTATTCAGTACGGCGGAAGCGTAAACGCTAAGACAGCTCCAGACTTATTTGCTCAGGCAGATATTGACGGTGGACTTGTTGGCGGAGCTTCCTTAAAGGCTGATTTTGGTCAGATCGTAAACTACAATAAATAATAGATTCCATATTTGAATC
>QRFC01003572.1_pt1 | contig 10313 bp, 6 predicted proteins | sample 1861061 | NCBI WGS metagenome assembly QRFC01 (sample SAMN09711282, study PRJNA482702) | Human gut metagenome, whole genome shotgun sequencing project. | reverse complement strand
AAGAAAATCCCGGTAATTTCATCGGTTGATCCGCAGGTATTTTATCCATAGGATAGATGGAATAGACCGGCTTACCACGCCATACAATTTCATCAACAGTCTGATCCTTGAAATAGAAGGATATATCCGCACACTCTACCGTCATAAACCCGGATATGTACGATCCCAAACTATCCTCTTCCACCATAAAATAGTAGGTCTGTCCATTCCCGTTCACATCGGTACGATAAATGGTACCGTCTCGGAAATAGGACTGAATCTCTTTCCCTTTGATTTGGTTGTAATGTGATGTATCGACCTGTTGACACATGATCGGATCTCCGACAAACACCGCTCGATCAATCTTCTGGTTTCGTGTGTAAATATCCACCCATTGTGATGTCACCTGATTGTTATCATTCCACAACACCGGGTCCACATACATATGTAATGTAGAATCGAGTGTAAAACCGGTCATCGAATCGCATACAGCTTGAAAATCGTGACGATAAATCCGCACATTATGGTAGCCAAAAACCTTGCGCACCAACGAATCCTGTTCTGCTGTCACTGTATCAGCAACCATAGGTTGTAATGTATCAGCCTGTTGTTTGGCCAGCTGCGACAATGAGTCGCGTTGACGCTGCAACCGTTCAGCTTGAGCAATCGAATCGGCACGCGCAATGGAATCAGCCATAGCTTGTAATCTATTCCGTTTACGCTGGGCCTCTTTCTGTTTCCACCGCTCCTCTCGGGCCTTCATGCGAGCAGCCCGCTCTTGTTCCTTCTGCTGTCGTATTTTTTCACGTTCTTGTCGTCGCTTTTCTGCTTCAAGACGTTTCAACTCTTTTTTTGTCAGTTGAGATGAATCCGAAACCTCTGCCTCCGATTGCTTCTCTTCAGCTGATTCCCCCAATTGATCAACTACCGCATCATCACCAGATTCATTCTGTTCTGATTCTGTAGCAGCAGCTTCATTTTGACTGTTCATCTCTATTTCTGTCGCATCCATCTCCTCCAATTCAGCAAGGGAGTCAGCCGCCAAGGAATCTTTTAATACAGAATCACGATTGAAGGTATAAACGAACATCGAATCGGCACGCATATACAACGTATCCACCTTACTGCTATCCGATTGTTGGAATGAAGCGATTACTGGATCTCGAGTCAACAGCGCTTTGCGTTCGTGGCCCCAATATTGAATCAAATCGCCGAAAGCCACAGCTTGCTGCTCTTCATCAACAACCTGCACATTGCTCAAAAGCAAAGCATCTTGGTTGTCTTGCTGGTAGTAGATTGTATCAGCCCAAAGCTCCTGATTTGCAGTCAAAATATACGACTGATCCGTAAACGTATATTTATTGGCCTTACGATCATACATACCGCGAATTGCAGTCAAAAATTCATTATCCTTATTCCAGATAAATGACCGAGTAGAAAAACGAGCCACCTCGGTATCCAAATTGTAATTTACTGAATCGGATTTGAGTTGGTAATCGGGATTGCTCATCTCAACATCATGTACTCCGACCAGTTCACGAGTATCGGCGTAATAATACCCATCACGTGATTCAAGCCGGTTCTCCTTTTGCAACATCGTTCCCCCACCCGTATAATGGCCTATATTATCCAGTGTGTTGAACGAAAAATTGTAAGTATATAACGTTGCATCCCCATTTACCACTTTGATCAATGGAGCATAGACCCGAGCCATATTAATATTACCGTTATACTCAGCACGGTCGCCATATACGAATGTACTATCCTTATTGATAATAACATTATTATAACAGTCCATCATGCGATCGTTGAATCGAATGGCGCTGTCACAGGTAATTACCGCTCCGTTATGGTAAAAAACAACATGCCCTACCAGACTGATCACAGATGAATCTGCCACCTTAACCGGCCGCATCACATCAGCCGAAAAGTTCACTATTTTAGGGGTACCGTTGGACGCAGATTGTGCCACCGCTCCAATAATACCGGAACAGCAGCACAATCCCCCAATAAGAAGTTGGAAAAATCGCTTCACGTCAAATGGGTTTTCTACAGACTATTTGAGCAGATATGTACGTTGAAAATCGCAGGTTTTGAATTGAGGATCGATACGAATGTACATACTACCGGCCTTTTCTTTCAGCCATTTTTCATAATCATCGGCTTGTTTTCGGGTCAGAGCCAATTCTTGGATGCGCAGAAAGTCCTCTGAAAGGTTAGCTTTATGAGTTGGAATAATCTCATCCAACCGAACCATCTTACCCATGATATTGCCTCGAGAATCCTGAGATGCAAAAGCATCGGAAATATCGCCGGGCTTCATGGTGCGCAACGCATTGTAAACCTCAGGCATCTGGCTCAACTCTTCCTTCAAGAATTTGGTTGTAGCTGCCTTCGCATCGTTGCGATTCGTCATCGCCAATAATTCAATATTGGTAGCAACACCACCATTTTTATTCGAATACTTATCCTCAGAATATTTCTCTACAGCGTCTTTGAAGGTAAGATTCCCTTTTTGGATTTCACGTTTCAAGCTGTCAAGCGTCTTAAAAGAAGCTCGTATTTCTTCATCAGTAAATTGTGGCTTGAGCAAAATATGACGGCAATGGTAAAGATTACCATTTTGGTCTATTAACTGAATCAAGTGAAACCCGAATTCAGTCTCAACTGCCTCAGAAACTTGACCTGGGCGTAATTTCACTAAAGCATCGGCAAATGGTTGGACGAAACTCTCCTTGGGCATCGGATCCATTTCTCCGCCTCGAATTGATGTAGCCGGATCCTCGGAATACATTCGCGCCAACATCTCGAACTTGGTGCCATTCATAATACGCTCACGAAGTTCCAAAACACGTTCCCGAGTCCGGAATTTCGCCTCTTCAGTCGATGGCGGGTAACGTACGATCTGTGAGAACACATATTGTTCCGGAATGATCGGTATGGAATCTTTAGGCATGCGTTTGAAATAGTATTCTACCTCTCCAGATGTAATTGTCGACTTGCTCGTTACATCCTGTTTCATCATCATTGCATATCGCACCTCTTCATAGCGTGACTGCAAATCACTGCGAATATCAAAAATAGGCTTATGATAAAACATCTCAACTGCTGCCTGTGATCCCTTCTCAGCAATCTCTTGGTCAATTGCATTTTCCACCATCATTGCAATATCACTTTTATCGATTGTCAAAGAATCAATCTGAGATTGCGTATATAGAATCTTCTGTTCGATCAGGGTTTCCAATGCTTCACACAAAGGATCCCGATCCGATGTGTAACCCTGAGAACGTCGCTGCTCAATCAAACTTTTGCTGGCCTGTACCAAATCAGAATATAAAACCATTGAATTACCCACTACGGCAACCACTTTGTCAACCATCACCTGCTGAGCAGACGGCTTGTATGGCTCTGAGGCAGGTTGTGATTGCTGAGGTTGTTCAGACTCCTGAGAAGCCTGTGGCTCCTGAGCCAACACTGAACATGGTGTCAAGCACATCAGAAAAGGAAGTGCGGAACAAAGAATTCCGGCTTTCATAGTATAATGTTTAATTGGCATGAACATAAATTTGTTTCTTAGACAAGGCTTGCCGATAAAGGCTATCTTCATGAGCTTTGATAATATCCTGTTTACGCTGGTTGAATAGTACACGTTTGATCACCTCCGAGACGCTTTCTACAGGAGCATAATCACCCGACCGACGAATATCTGTTACCCGTACATAATAGATATCATTCCCCTCCTTAAACTCTGAGATCTGTCCAGGATTGAATAAATATCCATAATCTGTCTCCTTATCGGTCGGTAATAACGATAACAGCACTGTCGGTTCTGACCACGTATTAATCTCGACCAGTTCAAATCCATTCTTGGTACAAATATCGACAAAATCCTGATAGGAGTCATTGCCAGCTGCTAACATTCTCTCTTTAAGTTTAGCAGCCTGACGATAGCTATTGGGAATCTTGACAACACGTGCCTTTAAAATCATTTTGTCAAGCACAAACTCAGATTTATGATTGAGATAATAATCAGCAATCTGTTTATCTGTAAACAATGTATCCAACTCCTTATCTACATAATACTGATCCACCTTGTGTGTCAATAAAGAGTTACGATACTCCTCCACCAAACGGTCAATGTCCTCCTGACTGCTGCGAAACATCTCTTCAGCCTCCTGCACTTTGAGCTGCTTCTTCACCCATTGATCAACGTATGACTTTTGAACCTTAATACTATCCTCGGCTGTCATGTCGGGGGTAAAAATCGGAGTAAGCTCATGCAGATAAAGCCGTTCACCTCCCACTTCTGCTAAGACCTTTTGATTGGTGAATGGATTTGGGAAACGCTTACATGAACTCATACCCATGACACACGCCAAAGGTAGAATCCAAAAAAGCCTATGTGTATAAAACTGTTTCATTCGCTTAAGGTAACAACGATCAATCAACCCGATTAGTATGATCCGTTGATGTTTTTTGTCCGTTTAAGCCTGTTTTCTCATTTGAAGCAGAGGGCGCATCAAAAGGCACTTCCGTCGTGAGCATAGTATCTTGGCTTGATGCATTTGCTGCATTTTGTGCACTGTCTCCTCCAGAAACCTCTAACTGACGGCGTTTTTCTTCTTTTGAAATACGGATTGCTATTGAGACAAAACCGATGACAAAGAGCACACATGCAATTCCATAAACCGTAAAATACAACGTATCATTACCCATCTGTTCACGAGTCGAAAGCAAGGTCCCACCGTTGAGCATCCAGGTAAAATAGGAAATGGCATTGTTGATGCAATGGATCAGTATTACCGGCAGCAATGCTCCTGTCCGATAATATATATAACCCAATACGATACCGATCATAAAGGCATTGACCACTTGTTGGGGTATTATGTGCACAATACCGAAGACAGCCGATGCAATCAAAATACCGACAAAGACTCCATATTTACGCATCAAGGCATCCTGGAGAATTCCCCGGAACAGGATCTCCTCCATAATGGGGGCTATGACAATCGACGTAAACATCATCCAACCGCCAGCAGCCATAATATTGCCAAGTCGATCCAAATAGGTTTCCGGGAAGAGATTCAACAACGGTTCAATGACAACGCCCGTTGCCAGCACTATAATAGTACCCCATAAAATGATGACAAAATCAAGTTTTGCCAAACCGAATTTCAATAAACGTGTTCCTTTGGGAGATCGATTTTTACGTTGAAACAGCCCGAATATGATCACCAGTGAAAATTGGATCACATATCCTAAAAACGAGCCAAAACCGACCGATACACTTCCCATCTTTTGTAAAATGCCTGTCAGTAAGGATCCTAATACGGTCGCAACAATAAAAACACCCAGCAGAGTCAACAAATCTCCCCAAGATGGATAAGCCACTCGGAACTCCTCTGTTGTCAATTTACCACCTCTCCGCAACATGGTTCAACGTATTATTAAATACAATATAGCTATATACCGATCTATTCTTGATTTTGATAGCGATATAGCGCCCAACTGCCTCTATGGTCCTCGCAACTATAGACTCATTCTCTAAATAATCGCAACTATCTATTAAACAGTCGATATTGATCTATTAATTTAAGCAATTATCCACAATGCTATTCTCTAATCGGCAGAGGACGCACAATATCAATACAAATCATTCCCCAAAGTGGCGACCATAACCGCTTTAATCGTGTGCATTCGGTTTTCGGCCTCATCAAATACAATCGATGCCTCTGACTGGAACACCTCATCGGTGACCTCCATCTCGCGCAATCCGAATTTTTCGTAAATCTCGTTACCCACTTTGGTCTCCAGATCATGGAAAGCCGGCAAGCAGTGCATAAACTTGCAATCGGGATTCCCCGTTGCCTCCATCACTGCACGATTAACCTGATAAGGTTTCAACAGTTTGATTCGTTCGTTCCACACTTCGTCAGGCTCTCCCATGGAAACCCAAACATCGGTATAGACAAAATCGCAACCGGCAACACCCTCTGCGATACTATCGGTAATTGTAATTTTTGCTCCAGTTAATTCGGCCACTTTGCGGCAACGCTCTACCAACGATGGATCCGGAGCACACGCCCGAGGCGAAATGGCACGGAAATCCATTCCCATTTTGGCAGCCATCACCATCAACGAATTGGCCACATTGTTATGTGCATCGCCCAAGAAACAGAATTTCATTTCAGACAACGGTTTCGAGCAGTGTTCACGCATCGTCAACATATCGGCCAATGCCTGCGTCGGGTGGAATTCAGTTGTCAAGCCATTCCACACTGGCACACCCGAAAATTCTGCCAATAACTGAACAATGCGTTGGGCATATCCACGATACTCAATTCCGTCATACATACGTCCCAAGACATGCGCTGTATCTTTGATCGACTCCTTCTTTCCGATCTGAGAACCAGTCGGACCCAAATAGGTCACATGAGCTCCTTGATCATGAGCGGCCACCTCAAATGAGCACCGGGTACGTGTCGAATCTTTTTCAAAAAGCAGCACTATATTTTTACCGACCAACATCTGCTTTTCACGATGGAGGTATTTATCGGTCTTGAGGCGTTTGGCCAAATCAAGCAGATAAGCAATCTCTTCAGGGGTAAAATCCAGCAAAGTCAGCAGGTGTCTTTTTCTTAAATCAATCATAGCGGACATATCTGTTAAAACAACTTCAAAGATAGCGAGAAGTCACGAATTTTCAGCATACTTTATCAAAATAAAGTAATACGCGCCAATGAACGGCTGCAATAATAAAACGACATCCGGTATCAATGCAACTTGACACCGGATGCCTATATCAAAGAATCACTTGATTCATGATCCGAGAAGACTACTCGCCCAATTGCTCTTCCTGAATTAATTGTTGCATCTTTTTCTTAATAGATCCCGGACCATAACCACTCCACATAGCCACAACTATTCCCTCTGGAGAGATCATTACATAACGTGGTATGCCTTTCACCTGATAAACAGCTGCAAGCCCAGTGGTTCCCTTAGCAAATTCATTCCATTGATTACCGGTCAAACCTTTACGTTCAACAAAGTCGCTCCAGCTCTCTTTTGTATCCATACTGATACTGACAATTTCCAGACTGTCTTTATACATTTCAGAAACCTCCTTCAGCTCCGGAAAAGATTGTAGGCACGGGCCACACCCTTGACTCCAAAAATCAAGCAAAATATATTTTCCTTTAAACTCAGACAGATGGCGGGCATTGCCCTCCAAATCATACAAATCGCCATCCACCATCTTATCTCCGACGTTTACAGGCTTTGGCAAATTGAGATAGGCGGTAATTAATTGCCCCTCTTCCGTCGCCCGATCCGCTTCTGACATGCGATCATACAGAGAACGGATCAAATCTTCATGACCAAACGATTTGTTCCATTGCAAAAAGGGAACATAGGTGGCATATCGATCCAACCACACGGCCGTTACCGGAGCCTCTTTCATGTAATTCAGTTCCTGCAATGCAATCGAATCATACAGCGGCAAGTACAATTTGAGCAGTGAGTCTAACTTTTTTATGTCGGATTGATCAAAATCCATATTGGGATGTGCAGCGATTAAATCGCTTCGCTCGGTTGAGTATTTCAGCATTTGCCGTCTTTCATTCAAAGCAAGTTTCGAAAATTCACTCTCAACTTGTTGCTCCGGCACATCACTCTCAATACTCCACAAAGGAAATAAGCAATCTTCGCCTGTGATTTTTACACAAGTTCCGGATTTAACCCAGATATTCACCAATGAGTTTGAAAAGCCTTTCGACCTGGCTGTTAAATACAATTTACGGGGCTTTGAAGAGGTAATCGTATCTTTCAAGACAAATTTTCCATCAACCACCGTATCAGATGTTATTCTGAACATCACTTTGCCATCAGGTCGCAATAGTTCAAGGACCGATCCGTCCGGTACATTCTGCAACTCTCCATAAATCACAAATTCTCCTTCAGGCGCTTGACAAGATTTGGGTTCTTGAGGTTTTGAAGTCGCGCTCAGCAATAGAAAACTCCACATCACAAGCACCAATGATGCACCCTTTTTCATTATCATTTAGTTTGGGTTTAGGCTATTTAACTTAATGCTTTTGCTATATGAACAAACACTACCTTCTACAATCAATAATTACAATAGATGAGCAAGGCATAGCAAGCTCTACGGCTTCTCTGTCTCCGCCTTTGGAGTATTTGGCTTCAACCAACCTTGCACTTTTCCTTTAATAGACCCCGGACCGTAACCTTTCCACATATCCAAAACTACGCCCTCCGGAGAGATCATTACATAATGTGGAATGGCTGTCACCTGATAAACAGCTGCAAGCCCAGTGGCTTCCTTAGCAAGTTCATTCCATTGGTTACCCGTTAAGCCCTTACGTTCAATAAAATCAAGCCATCTATCTTTAGGATCGGAATTAATACTGACTATCACCAAATCTTCTTTATAAGACTCTGCGACCTCCTTTATCTCCGGAAATGATTGCAGGCATGGACCACACCCCTGACTCCAAAAATCAAGCAAAATATATTTTTCTTTAAATTCAGAAAGATGACGAACATTACCCTCCAAATCATACAAGTCACCATCCACCATCTGATCTCCGACATTCACAACCTCTGGCAAATTGAGATAGGCGGTAATCAACTGCCCCTCTTTCGTCGCCCGATCCGCTTCTGACATACGATCATACAAAGACCTGATCAAATCTTCATGACCAAATTTTTTGTTCCATTGCAAATACCCAGCATAATTTTGATATCGGTCTAACCAAACAGCAGTTACCGGAGCCTCTTTCATGTAGTTTAATTCATGTAATGCAATGGAATCCACCAACGGTAAAAACAATTTAAGAAGCGAATCTACCTTTCTTAAAGTGGGCTTATCCAAGCCATGCTGCAATCCCGTACTATACACGTCATTCCATTCCGTCACATAGGGTAACATCTGCTTCCGTTCTGCCAACGCGACCTCAGAAAACAAATTCTCATCATGCTGTTCCGGCACATCACTCTCTACATGCCACAATGAGTGCAAGCAATCATTGCCTGTGATTTTTACATAGGCACCCGATTTAACCCAAATATTTAGAAATGTATTCGGAAACCCTTTTGATCTGGCAGTCAAACGCAATTTATGGGCCTGAGAATCGGTAATTGTATCCCGAAAGATAAATTTCCCATTGACAACCGTATCGCTATCGATTAGGCGATGGATTCGCCCCTCTGCACGTAACAATTCTAACACCGAACTATCCGGTACATTCTGCAACTCCCCATAAATCACAAACTCTCCTTCAGGCACTTGACAGGGTTTTGGTTCCTGAGGTTTTGAAGTTGCACTTAGCAATAAGAAACACACCATCACAAGAGCAAATGACACCCATTTTTTCATGACAATTATTTTTTTGAGTTCCGCAGCACAATTAGGTTATATACCCAACAGATATACGGCTAATAAATATAGATATTTTCCTGTAAAAAACGCATTAAAGCAATCTCACGCCATAAAATGATGGTCATTGTGCTCAATCTATAACAACAGGATAAAAAAGAGGGCAGATGGATTAATCTGCCCTCTTTTATAACAAGTTTTTTTTGCAATTACCGAATGATTTTTACGCCTTTAGGTGCATCTATTTGAGATTTGATCGTTCCATCTGCACGACGTTCATGACGAATTTTGACCACACCAAAAGGGGTCGGGACAGAACCCTCTACCCATTCCAAATCACCCAAATGAGGATCAATACGAATCACGCGACAACCAGGCTCAACAATGGTTACCCCCAATACATGTTCCATTAACCAAGCAGTGGGACCTGAAGCCCATCCATGACAAAAACTGTGGCGTAACCCTTTATAACAGTAATCACCGTAAGTACGATGCACATCCACCTTACCTACCGGAACCAACTCGTCGATACGGGCAGCATTCTCTAACCAAGCAATATCGAAATCCTCCCAAAAAGTGGTTGCTCCCAAATCGAGCATACCACCCCAGTAACGACAGATATCGTCCATTGCTCCGGCGTAATCACCTGCCATTGCTTTGGCTTGCAACATATAATAGCCGTAGAAGGTCGAATATCTCTGCACGCCGCCATCGCTCAACACCTCGTTGCCCTGTTCAGGAGTTGCCAATCCGGCCAAAGCCGCCAAAGCAGCAGATTGTTTGGACTGTTTGTAATCTGGAATTGCCTGACGCATTCGTTCAACGGTAACCTGACAACGTGATGCAAGGGAGTCATTGTTCAGCACCTGCATAAGTTGCTCGCCAGCCTCCAAAGACATTACAACCAAAGCCTGTAGGCCTGCATTAACAGCCGGTTTAT
>QRFC01003565.1_pt1 | contig 10332 bp, 9 predicted proteins | sample 1861061 | NCBI WGS metagenome assembly QRFC01 (sample SAMN09711282, study PRJNA482702) | Human gut metagenome, whole genome shotgun sequencing project. | reverse complement strand
GATGATTACTGCGCACTTCTACAAGATGGGCAGAGCGGCACCCGCAAGGGGTGTGCCGCATCCGTAAGGCAGCAGAGCCGCCAACGGCTGCGCAACAGCGGGTAGTAGAAGCAGAGGCAAATCGTATAGCAGGGCCAAATGCGGCTCTGCCGCACGCAAGAGGTGCAATCGGCAAGCATTGCAGCTCTTCGAGCTGCTCGCTTGCAATGAAAATCCTTTCTCTTGGGGGTGTAAGGGGGATATTCTCTTTCGAGAAAGAGAATATCCCCCTTATTATCCGTGCAGCACTGTGTGCTGTAATTTTCTGAAATTACTTCAGCTTTATCGGCGTGAGCTGGAGATAATCGTCCAGCGTGCCGTCATGCAGGCAGCAATCGATGATCTCGCGGCCCAGCGGGTCGAGATCGTCGGAAACGAACTGCTGGAGCTGCTCTTTGAAGAAGTCGGTCAGGATCTTGGCGCCGGCGTCGTAGCCCGCGTTGCCGAGCTTGGACTGCGTCTCGGGGCGCAGGAACGTCTGACGGATAAACTGGCCGTCGAGCTTCATTTCATCGAGCGCGTAGCCGAACAGCGGGCAGCGCGCGGGGACCAGATGCTTTTCGCGCACAAAACCGTTGTGGCGCGCAAGGTATTCGCGCGAGAGCCACTCGCCCATGAATCCAACATGATAAGCGCCGATGTGCTGGTTCGGGATCAGCACGTTCGTCGTCTTAGGCGCAGACATGATCTGCTCGAGCAGCAGATTCGCCTGCGTGACCTTGAGGCCCGTGGCGAACGGCCAGTAGGAGCCGACGCCCTCGGCCTTCAGGCCGCTGCCGGCGTTCGTATCGGCGATGGACGGGTTCTTGAAGCCGCGTGGAGAGATGAGTCTCCATAGCCAGGCAATGGACTGCGGCACGACCTGCAGCATGCCCATGACGCCGTAGTTCGGGTCTTTCGCAGTAGAGGGCGGCATGCGCACACCGAAGCTGCGCACGTCGACCTCGACGGGCTCGGTATCAGGCACGATGTTGTCAACCATCTTGCGCGGCAAGATGACGCGCGGGTTGGAGCAGGGCTTGCCGTTCGACTCGATCACATGCTCCCAGATGAGGCAGGTCGCACCGGGGACGCCGTCCATATTGAAGAAGACCAGCGGCTCGCTCGGATGAATGCAGATGCGCTCATAGAGGGGGCTGTTACCGTAGGCATTCATGCCGTCCATACGCAGGAACCAGCCGTCCTCGGCATCGAGGATGCGCAGCTTGCCGCTCTCAGGATCCTGGAAGCTCTTGAGCGCGCAGGCCATATCATCGGCAATGGGGTGGATCTTGCAGCTCTCGCCAAGCGTCATGTAATATTTTTCGCCCGTGACCGTATGCGTACCGATGAGCAGGCGGTCGTCCTCTTCGCGGTGGAAGTCCTCGAGCATTTCGCTCTTGCCGCCGCCGGACGCGCCCTCGTGCATGAACACGACCTCGCACTCATACGGCGTTTCGACCATGGCCGCGCTCGTATGGCAGCAGACCCAGCCCTCCTGCTCGCCGATGTCGAGCAGCAGCGAGAAAACGCCCTTCTTGGCACTGGGGCCCGGATAGAGGTTGTAAGCCCAGACCTCGTGCATCTCCTTGGAGCGGTTGTGCACGACGACCTGCTTGCCGTCAAAGTGCGTGTGACGGAACGGCGGCGCGACAAAGATGATGGCGCGGGGCTTATAGTGCTCAGGCACATCGACAATGCTCGTAAAGCCCTGCATGTTCGCCAGCGACAGCGCGAAGAATGCGGCATTGAGCGGGCAGATCATCAGGCTCGGATAGCCGTGGCCACGCGGACCGGCGGAAAACGGCAGCATGATGACCTGCTGCGTGGAGAGCCAGTCGAGCGTCTCCTGACGGAGGGACGAAAACTCGTAGCCAAAGCGGTCCTTAAATCGCGGCTTGTCGGAGGGCAGATCGTCGCCGATGGCCATGCTGTTCGGGTCGCGGCGGCGCATGTAGTCTTCCATGAAGTTGACGACGCAGCCGTTCTTGCAGCGCACGACCTCCGCTTCCTTGACCGTGCCCTTGCCCTCAATGGGGTAGACCACGTCATAGCGGGAGGTGTGCGTGGGACCGTAGGCCATCTCCTCGAGCTCTTCCTTCGTCTCGGCATAGGCGATGCACTTGCACTTTTTGAGTGCTGCGGTGACCTCGGGGGCTAAATCAAATTTTTCAAAATACTGGTCAAACATGAAAAGATCCCTCCACATCTCATTGGGGTTTGATGATTGTTTATTCGCTGCGGGACTTTTTCATGCCGCGTGTCTTCGGGGGAAGAACACTGCTGCGGCATAATAAAAGATTGAGGTAATGCTATCACGATTGATAGAAAAACGCAATAAAACATCCTTGAATGTTTTAGAAAGCATGGATGATTTTTCAAAATAGTTAAATAAACAAAAAGAAGACGCTCTGCTGCGCAAAGCGTCTTCGGGGGAAAACCGAAAGGATTTACGAGATCTTTCTGAGAAAATTGCCGCCGATGCGCACGCCCTCCTGCACGATGAAAAAGGCGTGGGGATCGAGCTCACGCACGGTCTCCTGCAGCTCCGCGACCTCGAATTTCGAGACGCAGACGCACAGCACGCGCATGTCGCTCTCCGTATATGCGCCCTTGCCCTCCCAGTACGTTACGCCGCGGCCAAGGCGCGACATGATGCTGCGCGGGAGCTCGGGGTCTGCGTCCCTTGTGAAGATGAGCACCTGCACATTGATGTTCTGCTGGTGCCCGCGGTCGATGAAGAGCGAGCAGAACACGGTGTAAATGACGGAGTAGATGGCCGTCTGGATGTCGAAGAGCAGTGCGCAGGCGACGTAGAGCACGATGTTGAAGCCCAGCGAAAAACGTCCGACGGTGAAGCGGCTGCCGCGCTTTGTGAGGCACAGGCCGACGACATCGAGCCCTCCGGTCGAGCAGCCGCAGGTTAGCGCTAAGCCGAGGGCAAAGCCGCACAGGATGCCGCCGACGAGGCACGAGGCGAGAGGATCGTCCAAGATCGGCACAGCGGGCGACTGGATCACGCTCAAAAAGAGCGACGACGCGCCCACGCAGATCAGCGTGCGGATCAAAAACGCGCGCCCGAGGTCGCGCCACGCGAGATACAGCACCGGAATATTGATGAGAAAGTACAAAATACCGGCGATGTCCACCCCTGCGGGCAGCTCGACGGCCTGCGCGAGCAGTGTTCGGATGATCTGGCTCAATCCGACTACGCCGCCGGAGTAGAGGCCCATCGGCACGACGAAAAGGTTCACGCCCAGCGCGTAGAGGAATGTTGCGAAAACCGCGATCAGGACGCGCGCCCATTTGTTTTGCAGCGCTTTGTGCAGCATAGCTCTTGCCCTCACTTTTCTCCGCACTGACCATTATTCTATGTACCCGTGCGGGTCTTATTCGCTTGTTGCCTTTTGATTATAGCCCATAGCGGAGGCACTTGTAAAGCCTTCTCCGCGCGCGGGAGAGCGTGCGCGACACCGTGGACTTGTCCCGCCCGATGGCCGCGGCGATCTCCGTGACGGTCATGTTTTCCTCGTACCGCAGGCGCAGCAGCTCGCGCTGGCGGGCGGTAAGCTCCTCCTCGCGGGCAAGGCGCAGATTGCGCTTGAGGCGCATGAGGTCGCTCTCGTTGTCGCCCGCGTGCGCGGCGATCCAGGCGGTCATATCGCCGTAAACTTCATTGTTGCGCATGCTATAAGGTGTACTTTTCATTGCGGTAATAGCCCCTTTCGTAATAGTGCCGCGTCAGCTCGGCCAGCTCGCGCGACTGGCGCTGAAGCTGCTGGAGCTCTAAGATACGCCGCTTGAATCGCTCGCGCTCCTCCTTCGTCGGTGCGGCCTTGGCCTGCTCGCGCAGCACCGTGATGCGCATACGGAAGCGCAGCGCGTCCTCGCGGTAGACGAATGACATCTGATACAGCGTCATAGCGTGCTCGCCTCCCCTGATATGTATTCAAACGACCGGAGCGCTTCGCGCGCAAAGCGCGGAAAGCAGTCCGCGCAGACGGTCACGCCGTTTCGGTACCACAGCGTTTCTCCCGCGTAAATGTCCTGCGCGCAGAGTGAGCAGACCGCGTGCACCGAATCATGGTGTCTTTTTCCTGCGTACAACAAAATTCCTCCTTTTTTCAAATTCCCTGTTGACAAACGAATCGAAGTCTGGTAATATACAATCTGTTCGTTGCTGAGATGCTGGTATAGCTCAGCTGGTAGAGCAGCTGATTTGTAATCAGCAGGTCGGGGGTTCGAATCCGTCTACCAGCTCCACCGACAAGCAAACAATTTCAGATGGGGGAATTCCCGAGTGGCCAAAGGGGGCAGACTGTAAATCTGTTGTCAGTGACTTCGGTGGTTCGAATCCACCTTCCCCCACCAAGAACGAGTTGATGAAAGTCAGCTCGTTCTTTTTGTTTTGTAGTGGTTTGGAAAATGTAAGCGATACGCCGGTGGCGTATCAGAGCCGCTCTGCGGCCTGCGTCGAGATCACACTTTCGTCGTTTTACCACAAAAGCAAAAATATCGAGCTGCCCTTAGGCTGGCTCGATATTTTCTTTCTCTCTATTTTTTCGCGTCCGTCCTTTTCAGGGCGGCGCGTTTTCTTTTTCTGCTGCGGGGATCAGCCGCCGTACCGGTATCGGCGGCGTGCGCCGCGGGCAAACTGAGGAGAACGCTCGCCGCGGCATGCTGGCAAGTACAAAGAACTTGTCAGCAAAATCAAGATATCACAAGAATCTTGCTATGTCAAGAATAAATTTACAAGATTCTTGTTATAATTGATTGACAGTTACAAGCTTCTGCGATAGAATACAGTCAAATCTTGTCGCAGCCTGCGTTTTCTGGGGGAATCTTGATGAGTTTTGGCAAACAAATGCGTCTACGGCGTGAGGAGCTTCATCTCTCGCGCGCGGCGCTGGCGGAGGAGCTTGGCGTTTCGCCCTCTGCCATCAGCAACTATGAAAACGGCGTCAGCTCGCCGAAGGAGGAGGTGCTGCTCCGGCTGTTCGATGCGCTTGAGATCGACCCGAACTACCTTTACCGCGATTCGTTCCGCTCAGGCAGCTTCGTCTGCTCGCGCGCAGAGCAGGATTTGATCGAAAAGTGCCGCTCGCTCTCGCCGCTCGAGCGCGAGACGGTAGGCAGCCTCGTCAGCGCCCTGTGCACGATGCATACAGGGCGGGAGGAAGCGAGCGCGCCGCGCCGCATCCCGCTCTACCGCTCGATCGAGGCAGCGGGCTACGCCGCCCCCGTGCCAGGCGAGGATTTTGACTACATCGTCGACCACGGCGATGTGCCGCCGGGAGCGGAATTCGCCGTGCGCATCCGCGACGACAGTTTAGAACCCGTGCTGCACGGCGGCAGCGTCGCCTACCTCAATCACGACCCGCTGCATGCGGGCGACGTGGGCATCTTCTGCGTCGGGGGCGACATGCTCTGCAAGCAGTATTACCGCGACCCGCTCGGCGTTTCGTACCTCTTTTCTCTGGGGCGGGACCGCGGCGCGGACGTCATCTGCGGCCCTGAGAGCGGAAAGCGCTTTATCTGCTTCGGACACGTGATCTTAGATCATCGTGTGCCGCTGCCCGGTATGGGCCTGTGAGCGGGAAAAGGCGCATTTTGCGTGGAAAAAGACTTGAATCGTTCACAAATTCTGCTTATAATGTAGGTTTGGAAATCAATAAAAAAGAAGGAAGCGTATTTCTTATGACGAAAATTGACATTTTCTCCGGCTTTCTGGGCGCCGGCAAGACCACGCTCATCAAAAAGCTGATCGCGGAAGCCTACAGCGGCGAAAAGCTCGTGCTGATCGAGAACGAATTCGGCGAGATCAACATCGACGGCGGCTTTCTGAAGGAGTCTGGCATCGAGATCTCCGAGATGTCCGCGGGCTGCATCTGCTGCTCCCTCGTCGGTGACTTCAACAAGGCGCTCAAAGAGGTCGTGGCGCAGTTCCACCCCGACCGCATCCTCATTGAGCCGAGCGGCGTCGGCAAGCTTTCCGACGTCATCGTTGCCGTGCAGCGCACGGTGGACGAGTGCCCCGAGCTCAAGCTCAACAGCTATGTCACCGTGGCCGACGCCAGCAAGGTCAAGGTCTATATGAAGAACTTCGGTGAGTTCTACAACAACCAGATCGAGGCCGCCGGCACGATCATTCTTTCCCGCACGCAGAAGCTCTCGCAGGAAAAGCTCGAGGCTGCCGCCGCGATGCTGCGCGAGAAGAACCCCGACGCCGCCATTCTGACGACTCCGTGGGACGAGCTGGACGGCAAGACCATCCTCTCCGCCATCGAGAAGGTGTCGCTCAGCGACGAGCTTCTTGAAAAGATGCGCCGCGAGCACGAGATCGAAGAGGCCGAGCACGAGCATGAGCATCACCATCATCACGATCACGATGAACATGACGAGCACGACTATGAACACGAGCACCATCATGACCACGATGAGGATGAGCATGACCACGAGCATGGGCATCATCACGACCATGACCATGACGAGCACGACGAGCACGAGCATCACCACCATCACCACGACGGTGAAGAGTGCGACGATCCCGAGTGCGAGTGCCACCATCACCATCATCACCACGCCGACGATGTCTTCTCCTCCTGGGGCAAGGAGACGCCGAAGAAGTTCAGCAAGGAAGCTCTTGAGGACATGCTCCACAAGCTGGACAGCGGCGACTACGGCCACATTCTGCGTGCCAAGGGCATCGTGAACGGCGAGGACGGCTGGCTCGAATTCGACTACGTGCCCGAAGAGCATGAGGTCCGCGCGGGCCATCCCGACTACACGGGCCGTCTGTGCGTTATCGGCGCGGAGCTCAAGGAAGACGGCCTTGCAGAACTGTTTGGAGTGTAATTCATGGATATTCCTGTTTATCTGGTCGCCGGATTCCTCGATTCCGGCAAAACGAGCTTTATCAACGGCATTTTAGAAGACGGCTTCGCCCGCGAGGACAGGACGCTTCTGATCTGCTGCGAAGAGGGCGACGAAGAATACGAGAAGAAGGCGCTCGACAACGTCACCGTTGTCACGGTAGACGACGAAGAGGAGCTGACGCTCGCTTTCTGCAAGGAGCTTGAAAAAAAGCACCGCCCCAAGCAGGTGCTCATTGAGTACAACGGCATGTGGCAGATGGAAAAGCTCTACCGCGAGGTGCTGCCCGCCAACTGGGTGCTCTACCAGATCATGACCTTCGTGCAGGCGCCGACGTTCGAGCTGTTCGTCAAGAACATGGGTCAGCTCATGATGGAAAAGATCACGAACGCGGACATGATCGTCTTCAACCGCTGCGACGACAAGCTCAAAGAGAGCCTGCGCGCGCGCAATCTGCGCATGGTCAACCGCCGCGCGGACATCTACCTTGAGGACAACGACGGCAACAGCGAGGACTACCTGACCGGCGACGAGTGCCCGTTCGACATGACGCCCGACCTCATCGACATTCCCGACGACGACTACGGCGTGTGGTACGTCGACGCGATGGACCATCCCGACCGCTGGGATGGCAAAAAGGTCCACATGAAGCTCATCATGTGCCACTCGAAGAAGTTCCCGGGCATCCACTGCCCCGGCCGCTTCGTGATGACCTGCTGCGAAAACGACATCCAGTTCGTCGGCATCGTCGCCAAGGGCGACAGCCTGAAGGCCTACAAGAATCGCGACTGGGTCGATATCACTGCCACGGTCAAAAAGGAGCACCTCGACGCCTACGAGGGCGAGGGCCCCGTGCTGTACGTCGAGCGCATCACCACCACGTCGAAGCCCGCGCAGGAAGTCGTGTCGTTCTGACGACGCGATTTGCGGAGGTAAGGTGAATCAGCAGCGCGCAGCGCTGCGGAGTTTTCTCCTGCTGACCCGCAGGGGAGAGCGAATAAAGGGGACATTCTCTTCTCGAAGAGAATGTCCCCTTTTGAATCCCAAGGGAAGGATGAGGGGGAACCCTCTCGCCCCCCGACATTGCGGTTTTGAGGCTTGAAGAGCTGCTCAGTCTGCGGAATCGGGTACCTGCCGGGTGATGGTTCTAAACGATTTGACTTTTTTCTATCTTCGCTGTCGCTCCCTGATCTGAATGCAGTCTTGGTAGAATCCCCTGCCGTCGCTAGATTTTGCCAACCTTGCTGCCCCCCCAAAGCGGCATCGCTGCGCTCGCCGCACTTTTAAGTTCTCGTATATTTTTTACGATGGCCATGTGGTCATATCCGCGGCGCGCCGCTCGTGCTGTGCACCTTGCCGTCACCAAGCTTTACACGCAGCGGCGGCAGTTCGATGCCGAGCATCAGCTTGACGAGCCAGGCGAAAAACAGCAGCACTAAAATCGGGATCAGGCACGACGTGACGAGCATGACGGCGAGGGCCTCGATAAAGCGGTTCAGGACCGTTTTGATCTGCCCGACCGCGGCGGTCGCCGCTCCGGTGATGCCCTCAGTCACCTTGGAAAAGAGGCCGGAAAGGCCGCTCTTTTCCCCCTCGTCCGCCTCGCCCGAGGTGGCGGACTGGATATCCTCGGTCGTCTGCTCGGCGTTTGCGATGGTCTCTTCGATCGAGGCGCGGTATGTGTCCTCGATCATGCTCGAAACCTTGACGCCCGCCGGAATGGCAAACGCGATGGCGAGCGCGAAGAGCAGCAAATGCCACGCGAGCTTTCCCAGCGCGGCGCGCAGCTTTTCGGAAAAGAGCGCAGCGATGCCAAGCGCGCAGGCTGCGGGGATCAGGATCGTGAACGACACGTAGGATGTGATCGTCAGCAGATACTTTTCCAAAAAGATGGCGCAGAGCACGATGAGGAAATAGCCGCTCAGGTCGGCGAGCTTTTCGGCGATGGGCGTCGCGGTGTCGCCCGGCAGGAGCGTGATGGCTGCGCTCGCGGCGGTGGACGCCGCCGTCAGCTCGAGCACCGTCTCCTGCTTTTCCGCGAGCGCGTCGATGGACGCTTGATGGTACGCGGGGTCGGACGCTCTCTTCCCTACCGCGAAGATGGAAAGGAGCGCCGCCAGAACGAGAAGCACCGCGAGCGCGGCCTTCTTAGTTGTCACTGAATGCATAGTTGCCTCCAAAAAACGGGATGGCTCTATCATACCGAAACGGCGGAAGATGTCAAGAAAACGCGGTTTCGGTCGCGTCGCCGTGCACGGTTTCTATCCTCCCGATCGCGTCAAAAACATAGAGAATCAGCATGAAAACGCTAATATTCCGCTAATTTCTTTCAGATTTTTCCAAATTTTATATCACTTTTCCGAATTCCGTCTTGTCACCTGCCTTGTTTTTACGGAAAGTTCGTGATAGAATACAGATTTAGCAGGATCGGCGAATCTTTTTTCATTGATTCTGTCAAAACGGAAGTTTTTTCTTCCCCGTTTCCGGCGCGAAAGCGCCTGTACTGATCTGACAAGCAAATCAAGCAATGTTTGGCAAACCTGCTGAAAAGCAGGGACGCAAAGCCAGAGGGGTCTAAGGCCGCCGTGTGCGGTTATGACAGCCGGTTGCAAATCATTCGGAAGGGCAGTGCCCTTCCTGCACCGCCCGGCCCTCTCTGAAAGCAAGGCACAGGCGGGAAACCTTTTTTGCCGAAAAGAGGGGGATGAACATGCGACAAACATTTTATGAGTTCTGCATGCTGCATGAAAGGACAAACTTACTGAAAGAATGGGACAAATCGCGCAATTTTCCGCTCACGCCGGACACCGTTTCCTACGGCAGCAACAAAAAGGTCTGGTGGCAGTGCTCCATGGGACACGTGTGGAAATCCGTCATCTATCCGCGCACCGGCGCGCAGCAGTGCGGCTGCCCCGTCTGCGCCGGAAAGGTGAGCACAACACACGCGCGCGGCGTTACGCCCAGCTCGACGAAATTCGCACCTTTACCGAGCTGTGACAAGACCAATTCTATAAAAACGATCAAGGCCGTGGGAAGCGATGTGCTTTCCGCGGCCTTACTTTTGCCTGATTTGGACGCACTGTCAGCACTATGTTTAGTGCTGACGCGTTTTCTTTCCCGCTTTCGCCAAAAAGCAGCGCCCCTCTCTATTGCGGCGAGGGGCAGTACAATCTGTTCAATGAGTCAACTTGTTGCTGCGGGCAAAACAAATGATTGTTATATGTGGACACTTGCGCCTGGTTTTTCCCTGTGCTATAATGCAGTTACTTTAATCGGATAAATTACCTGTAAAGGAGAATCATCATGGATTATATGGCTCTTTCCGCTGCCGAGTGGCAGCAGGAATACGACAAGGTGTCCGCCGAATACGAGAGCTGGAAGGCCAAGGGCCTCAAGCTCAACATGGCGCGCGGCAAGCCGAGCAAGCAGCAGCTCGACCTT
>QRFC01003554.1_pt1 | contig 10349 bp, 10 predicted proteins | sample 1861061 | NCBI WGS metagenome assembly QRFC01 (sample SAMN09711282, study PRJNA482702) | Human gut metagenome, whole genome shotgun sequencing project. | reverse complement strand
TTCAAAGATCAATTTAAAACTAACTAAAAAATCTAGTTATTTTATATTTTCAAACTTTTTCATAAAAAAATACTTGAATTTTATATAGTTAGCTCTCAAACAAGGAATGTGCTTGTATTATCGATGAGTGTAGACTATCTAAGGATTTGTTGCCTATTATCCTTTGGCGTTGTGTTCTTTTCTATATTTGAAAAACTGCTCCAAGCTACAGGACGCTCCTTATATTCTACAATTGGACAAGTTACAGGAGCCGTAATCAATATGATTCTAGATCCTGTATTAATCTATGGTTTCAATTTAGGTGTACAAGGAGCTGCTTATGCGACAGTCATTGGACAAATTTTATCGGCTCTATTATTAGTTGTGTTTCATATGCGTTTAAATAAAGAATTTGATCATGGTCTCACTTATACAAAACCCAATAAGCGTATCATCAAAGAAATCTATTCGATTGGATTTCCAGCCATTATTGCTCAGGCATTGATGTCATTCATGGTATATGCGATGAACTTAATTCTAAAATTTGATGCATCTGCACAAACAGCCTATGGACTTTTCTATAAAGTACAACAATTTGTCTTATTTATGGCATTCGGTTTAAGAGATGCGATTACACCTATCATTGCCTTTTCGTATGGTATGCAAAATAAGCAGCGTGTTAAGAATGGAATCAAGTGTGGCTTAATCTATACTATCGTATTAATGGTCTTGGGTACTCTAATTACAGAACTGTTCCCAAACTTTTTTGCGACACTATTTAATGCAGGACAATCCAGAATATATTTCATCAGTGCTGTTCGAATCATATCCGTTAGCTTTGTGTTTGCGGGTGTAAATATCGCATTTCAAGGTGTGTATCAAGCTTTGAATGGAGGTATGGAATCCTTGATCGTATCCTTGCTTAGACAAGCCATTTTGATTTTACCTTTGGCTTGGGGATTTTCAAAATTAGTCATTCAATATGATAGGGATGTATCTTTGATTTGGTATGCATTTGTGATTACGGAAGTTTTATCTTGTGTTGTGGGATGGGTATTTTTAAGACGAATTGAGAAAAAGAAGATGGTGTTTGATTAAGGTCAAACACTTTTTCTTTTGTGTGGTGTATAATAAAGTACATACGGAGGAAACATATGGAACAAGATTCTCTATTTTCGATACAAGAAGATACAAGGCCTTTAGCCGATCGTATGCGTCCGGAAACATTGGATGAATATGTAGGACAAAAACAGCTTGTTGCCAAGGGAAATCTTTTGTGGCAAATGATTGAACATGATCAAGTGACATCGATGATTTTCTGGGGTCCACCTGGAGTAGGAAAAACGACATTGGCACGTATTATTGCCCATCAGACAAAGAGTTATTTTGTGGATTTCTCAGCTGTTACTAGTGGCATTAAAGAAATCAAGGAAGTTATGAAACAGGCCGATACGCGTAGGGCCTTGGGACAAAAAACAATACTATTCGTAGATGAAATCCATCGTTTTAATAAGGCGCAACAAGATGCATTTTTACCCTATGTGGAAAAGGGAAGTATCATTCTAATTGGTGCTACAACAGAAAATCCTAGTTTTGAGATTAATTCTGCCCTTTTATCTAGGTGTAGAGTGTTTGTGTTAAACAGTCTAAATACGGATGACTTAAAAGATTTGATTATTCGTGCTATTTCCAGCTCAAAAGGATTAGGCAATTTAAAAATACATATTACGGATGAAGATATAGAAGCGATTGCCGCATTTTCAGGTGGGGATGCCCGCTTTTGTTTAAATACATTAGAGATGGTTGTTTATAATAGTCCAAGTGAATTGGATGGAATTCATGTTTCACAGGATATTTTGAAGCAGTGCCTTCAAAAAAGGTCGTTATTGTATGATAAAAAAGGGGAGGAACACTATAATATTATTTCGGCTCTACATAAAAGTGTACGAAACTCCGATGTACAGGCTGCTGTATATTGGTTAGCGCGTATGTTAGAGGCTGGAGAAGACCCTTTATATATCGCAAGAAGATTCGTTCGTATGGCTAGTGAAGATATTGGTATGGCAGATTCTAGAGCCTTAGAAATCTGTGTGGCAGCCTATCAGGCATGTCACTATTTAGGTGTTCCAGAATGCAATGTGCACTTAACGCATGCAGCTGTATATTTGGCTTTAGCTCCAAAATCAAACGCTTTAGAAGTGGCTTATAATAATGCGAAAAGTGATGCACTAAAAACATTAGATCAGCCAGTGCCTTTACACATTCGTAATGCGCCGACAAAGTTAATGAAAGATTTAGGCTACAGTAAAGGATATGAGTATTCACATGATTATGAATATCACATGACGGATATGCAGTGTCTTCCAGATGCTCTAGTTGGTAAAGAATATTATGTACCAAGTGATCAGGGATCTGAAGTGAAGGTGCGAAATCGTCTTGCGCAGATTAAACAAATCAAGGCTATGGTGCATAGAAATCGTATGATGAAGAAAAAATAGTTGAAAAAAGATATAAGATGGAATAGTGTATTTCAGTAGAAAGAGGTCATTATGAAAATAGAAATTCATAGTTTACAAGAAACACAGGAATTTGCCACTAAAATGGCAGATCTTTGTAGAAATAAACAATTAGTCATTACATTAGATGGAGATTTGGGTGCAGGTAAAACAACTTGGACAAAAAGCTTTGGGAAAGCTTTGGGTGTAAAGAATGTGATCAATTCACCAACTTTTACAATCTTAAAGGATTATAAACAAGAAGGTGGAGTCCCTTTCCATCATATTGATGCGTATCGTTTAGAAGGAAAATGTCAGGACTTAGGTTTTGAAGATTGTTTTGATGAAGGAATTACTGTAGTAGAATGGTCTGAATTTATTGAAGATCAATTGCCACAAGACCATATCAAAATTTCTTTTGAAGAAGGTATCGATGAAAATCGTACAGTGACATTAGAATATACGGGTCCTGTATCAAAAAGTATTGTGGAGGCATATCATGATTAGTTTATGTATGGATAGTGCTTATAAAGCATTAGTGTTAGGTTTATATAAAGATGGAACATTGATTGATGGTGTATCTATTGAAGCATTCAAGAAACAAAGTGAAACGATTTTTGTGGAATTAAATCAATTGTTTGAAAAGACAGGTTTAGACTATAAAGACGTAGATGAAGTGATCATTACAGATGGTCCTGGATCTTATACAGGCATTCGTATTGCGATGACAATTGCGAAAGTATTTTGTACACAAATGCATAAAACATTAAAGTGTATTAGTACAATGCAGTTGTTTGCGGGCATGGATGAAAGTGCCAATGTTATTTTGGATGCGCGTAGTAAAAGAGCGTATGTAGCACACTTAGAAAAGGGTGTTGTGGTTGGAAAAACACAAATTTTAGAAGTCGATCAATTGGAAGATTTCTTAAACGAACATCCTGGAACTTTATATGGAGATGGATATTTAGTGAATCAAGAAGCTGCAAGTTGTGATTTCTTGAAGAATTTTATGGAGGTACCAAGTCGTACAATTGAAAATGTACATGCCTTAGTTCCTCAATATTTAAAAGAAAGCGATGCCTATAAAGCATGATTTTTAAAGAAATGAAAGACACGGATCTTGTTCGTGTTTTAGAACTTGAACAAGCTTGTTTTAAACAGCCTTGGCTAGAAAAAGATTGTTTATATGAATTGAATGAGAATCCCTTTTCTCATGGCTGGATTTTACTAGATAAAGATACCATTGTTGGATACGCCTTTTTATGGGAAACCTTTGAAATGGCGCAGCTTGCTCGTATTGGAGTCGATCCTGACTTAAGAAAAAGAGGATATGGTAAAGAATTGATGATGCATTTATTTGATCGAGCTCGAGAAGTGGCTTGTGAATATATGACATTAGAGGTTCGTGCTAGCAATGAGGCAGCCTTGAATTTATATCGAAAAATGGGCTTTATTCAAGTCAATGTATCTAAAAGTTATTATCCAGATGGAGAAGATGCCATTGTGATGACATTGGCATTGTAGGAGGATTATATGATTATTATCGGAATTGAAAGTAGTTGTGATGAAACAGCCGTTGCGGTTGTCAAAGATAAAAAGGAAGTATTATCAAGTGTGGTCGCAAGTCAAATTGATGTGCATACAGAATTTGGTGGGGTCGTACCCGAAGTTGCGAGTCGTATTCATGTAGAAAATATTTCGTATTGTATTGAAAAAGCATTGAAGGATGCCAATATCACTATGGAAGATGTGGATGCGGTTGCTGTTACGCAAGGTCCTGGCTTAATTGGATGTTTACACGTGGGTGTGCAAGCAGCTAAGACTTTGGCTTTTGCCTACCACAAACCATTAGTTCCAGTACATCATTTGGCAGGGCATATTTATGCCAATGAATTAGTGGTGGATATGAAATATCCTGTATTGGCTCTAGTTGTTTCTGGTGGAAATACAGAACTTGTTTATATGAAGGATGAAACAAGTTTTGAAATCTTAGGAGAAACACAGGATGATGCGATTGGAGAAGCTTTTGACAAGGTGGCTCGTGTGTTGGGTCTTGGATATCCTGGTGGTCCTAAAATTGATAAATTGGCAAAAGAAGGAAAGCCAGTATATGAACTGGCAAAACCAAAAACACAGGGTCGTTATGACTTTAGTTTTTCAGGATTGAAGAGTAGTGTTCTACAATTTACGAAACGTATGGAAAGACAGGGCAAGACATTTGATATGGCAGATTTAGCTTGTTCATTCCAAGAATGTGCATTGGATGAAATTTTCTCTCGAGTAAGAGCCGTATTAGATGATCATAAAGATATTCGCCATTTCGTTGTAGGTGGTGGAGTAAGTGCCAACTCAAGACTTCGTGAAAAAGTAGAAGAATTAAGAAATGAATATCCAGAAGTTGAGTTTACCGTGCCTCCAATGTATTGTTGTACAGACAATGCAAGTATGATCGGTGTTGCAGGAACCATCGCCTATCTTTCTGGAAGAAGAGGGGATGCAAGTTTAACTGCCGATTCAAGTCTAGAAATCCAATAGGAGGTTTTATGCAAGAGCTACGTTTACTTCAAGAAAAAGATTTAGAAAGTATATATCCAATCTATGTACATTATGTAAAGACAAGCGTTGCGATTTTTGATGTTGTGTCAGATTCTTTTGATGTATTTAAAGAACATATGATGGAAATCGCAAAGACAAATCCATTTTATGTGGCACTTAATGATGATGTTCTAATTGGCTATGGCTATGTGCACCCGGCTTTTTCTAAAGAGGCGTATAAGTATTGTGTAGAACTTACCATTTATTTTAAAGAAGGAAAACATTATGGTTTACCTTCTAAAATGTTAGATCAGCTTGAAGCGGATTGCAGAAAATTAAACATGCGTTGGATCATTTCATGTATTACAGATTCGAATGAAGAAAGTATAGCCTTTCATAAAAAACATGGCTTTACTATGTATGGTGCATTGCCATCTTGTGGTATGAAATTTGATGTGTGGCATGGTGTAGTTTGGCTTTGTAAGAGACTGGATGAGGTTAAAAAGGATTTTTCTTGTGCAAGTAATGCAACTATCTTGGGTAATGTTTCAATTGGCAAAGATTCAAGTGTTTGGTATAACGCCGTGATTCGTAGTGAAGAAGAAGCGATTGAAATTGGGCAAGAAAGCAATATTCAAGATCAGTGTGTTTTGCATACGGATCGTGGTTTTCCATTAAAAATTGGTAATCGTGTAACAATTGGTCATGGGGCCATTGTGCATGGTTGTACGATTGAGGATGAGGTGCTTATTGGTATGGGCGCTATTATCTTAAATGGAGCTTGTATAGGAAGCCATAGTATAATTGGTGCTGGTTGTGTTGTGCCTGAAAATATGGTGATTCCACAAAAGAGTGTTGTGGTTGGAGTACCGGCTAAGATCATTAAAAAGACTTCAGAATCTCAGGTTTCTGACATTCTTTCAAATGCAGATCATTATGTAAAATTATCGAAAAAATTGGGTTAGTCATTTGGCTAATCCTTTTGTATATTGTAAAATCTTTGTAGTGAGGTTGATTATGGAAAACTTATTGAATTATGTACATTTAAGAAGAGATATCGACTTTTCTATTCGTCCCTTTAATGAGGTGGATATGTTAGTATGTGCCGATTTATCTTATGTGGATTGGGATGGCATTGTGGAAAAGGAAGAGGTTTCTTTAGAAGAAGCATGTCGTAAATATCTTTCTTTATATAGTGAAGAGGAATTAAAGAGTAAGTATACATTTTCAATGAATCTTCCACATTTGATTGATGCGTTGCAAGATACGATTCGTTATGGGAATATAAAGTTAAAGAACTATAAAAAAGTCTATAGCGATGAAGATGTGATTCAATTTAGTGTGGTAACACTTGTGTTGCCAGATGGATCTTTCGTTATTTCTTTTAGTGGTACAGATGGTAGTATTACGGGTTGGAAAGAAAATTTAATGATGACCTATAGCAAGGATCTTCCTTGTCAAATCCTGGCGAAGGATTATGTCAAAGAAACTATTGCGGATATTCCTGAAACGAGTTATTTGTTTGGATTAAAAAAGAAAAAAGTCTATCCAAAGATGTATTTGACGGGGCATTCAAAGGGTGGAAACCTAGCTATGTATGCCTATTTAAAAAATCCAGAACTACAGGGATATATTGAAAGTGTGAAAAGTTTTGATGGGCCTGGCTTTGCGGATGGTTTTTGGCAAGGTGATGAGGATGTATCTAAAATCACAAACTATATTCCTAAGGATAGCATTGTGGGTCGTGTTTTAGATCATAGAGAACAAACGAAAGTCATGGATGCCGAAGGTTCTGGTCTAGTTCAGCATGATACGCTTATGTGGAGTGTGGATGTAAAAGACTTTAATTATTGTGATGCCCTCACAAAAGAGAGTGATGATTTATTGGAATATGTAAATAAGTTATTAATGGATCGTCCACTGGAAGAAAAAGAGCGTTATTGTCATTTGATTGGTGAATTGTTTGATCGTATGGAAATTTATACGATTGCGGATTTAACTGAATTTTCATTTAAACAGGCATTGTCTGGAATTAAGGAGATTCGTCAATTGAATGCAGAAGAAATTAAGTTTATGTTTGAAATTGTGAAATTTATTGCGGTGCAATCCGCTCCAATATTAGTGAAAGGAAGAAAGTAAAATGAGAAAAATAGGTTGGATTGGTGCTGGCATTATGGGTCAGCCAATGGTTATTCATTTATTGAATAAGGGTTATGAAGTGCATGTGTACGCAAGACATCCAGAAAGGGTAGAACAAGCTAAAAATGCAGGTGCCATTTTAGAAGAATCGATTGTGTCTTTGACATCCAAGGTAGATGTGATTTGTACAATGGTCGGCTTTCCTAGTGATGTTAAAGAAGTATATGATGTGATTTTTAGTTGTATTGATGCGGGTAAAACTTGTATTGATTTTACGACTTCAAGTCCAAAGTTAGCTAAAGAATTGTATACAAAAGGAAAAGAATTGGGTGTTCATGTATTGGATGCGCCAGTGACTGGTGGAGATACGGGAGCAAAGAATGGTACTTTAACTGTATTGGTTGGTGCAGACAAAGAGGATTTTGAAACGAATAAAGAAATCTTTGAAGCGTTTGGAACACAAATTGAGTATTGTGGCAAGGCGAGTTGTGGTCAACATGTCAAGATGGCGAACCAAATCATGATTGCGAATACGTTACAAGGAATTTGTGAGGCCATGTCGTATTTGAAATGTAAAGATGTGGATGAATCTTTTGTATATCGCTTCTTGCGCAATGGGGCTGCTGGATCTAAACAATTGGAATTCCAAGGTAAGAAGATGTTAGAAAATGATTATGCGCCTGGTTTTTATGTGAAGCATTTTGTGAAGGATTTAAAAATTGCAGTACAAGAGGCAAATTTTCCTTTGTATGGTGTAAATCGCGTCATCAAAGAATATGTGGATCTAATGGATCGTGGCATGAGTGATTTGGGTACGCAATGTTTGATTGAGTATTTTAGAAAGCCACAAATTAAAGCGGTTATCTTTGATATGGATGGTTTGATGTTTAATACGGAAAAGATGTTTAAGGATGAGTTTAAAGAGAAGGCTAAAGAATTAGGCGTTTCTTGTCCAGACTATTTTCCGGAACCTTTAATTGGTTGTGATTCAAGAAAGGTTGCAGAGTTTGAAATGATGTATCCAGGTGTGACAAGAGTTATGGAAGAAATTCAGGAAGAGCGTGTGGATTATTTCTTTACATATTTTAAAGAGCCTGGTAGTGCCAATATGGTTGGATTACAGAATTTAATTGAGTATATTGAAGAGAATAAGATTCCTTATGCGGTTGCCTCAAGTTCGCATCCGCAAGCTATTAAAAAGTTCTTGTCGCATGCAGGTTTTGTGTTAAGTCCAAATGTGATTGTATCTTCTAAAGAGGGATATAAATCAAAGCCGGCTCCAGATGTTTTCTTGGCAGCAGCAAAAAGATTAGATGTAAAGCCAGAAAACTGTTTAGTGTTAGAGGATAGTAAGCATGGAATTATGGCAGCAGCCAATGCGAAGATGCATTCCATTTTTATTCAAGATCAGATTGCGCCAGATGACGAAATGAAGGAGTATATCCAAGAATCTTGTAAGGATTTAAATGGGGTAATTGATTATTTAAAGCGTTGTAAATAATTGGTTGCTACTTTATAATATTGTTGAGAAATTAATAGGAGGACGTAATGAAAAAAGAATTAGTCATTGTTCTTGATTTTGGAGGACAATATAATCAGTTGGTTGCACGTCGTGTTCGTGAGTGCAATGTATATTGTGAGATTTATTCATATAAAACAGATTTAGAAAAAATCAAAGCTATGAATCCAAAGGGAATTATCTTAACTGGAGGGCCAAATAGTTGTTATGAGGCAGATTCACCTACATATTCAAAGGAATTATTTGAATTGGGTATCCCAGTTCTTGGTCTTTGCTATGGCGCACAATTGATGATGCATGTATTGGGTGGAAAAGTAGAAAAAGCGGATCACCGTGAATATGGTAAGACAGAGGTTCTTGTGGATAAGACTTCTTCTAAAATCTTTGAGGGTGTATCTGAAAAAACAATTTGTTGGATGTCACACTTTGACTATATTTCACAGGTAGCACCTGGATTTGAAATTACGTCTCATACAGATAACTGTCCTTGCGCATCAAGTGAAAATGCAGAAAAAGGATTATATGCAATTCAGTTCCATCCAGAAGTATTACATACACAAGAAGGTTCAAAAATGTTATATAACTTTGTTCGTGGTGTTTGTGGATGCTGTGGTGATTGGAGAATGGATAACTTTGTTGAAGAACAAATTAAGGCTATTCGTGAAAAGGTTGGAGATGGAAAAGTTTTATGTGCCCTTAGTGGTGGAGTAGACTCTTCTGTTGCAGCTGTATTATTATCAAAAGCAATTGGTAACCAATTGACATGTGTATTTGTTGATCATGGTTTACTTCGTAAAAACGAAGGGGATGAAGTAGAGGCTGTATTTGGTCCTGAAGGTCCATATGAATTAAACTTCATTCGTGTAAATGCGCAACAAAGATATTATGAAAAGCTAAAGGGTGTTGAAGAACCAGAAGCAAAGCGTAAGATCATTGGTGAAGAATTCATTCGTGTATTTGAAGAAGAGGCTAAGAAAATTGGAAAAGTTGATTTCTTAGTTCAGGGAACAATTTATCCAGATGTTGTTGAGAGTGGTTTAGGTGGAGAATCTGCTGTAATTAAATCTCACCACAACGTTGGTGGACTTCCTGATCATGTAGATTTCAAAGAAATTATTGAACCATTGCGTGACTTGTTCAAGGATGAAGTTCGTAAAGCTGGTTTAGAATTAGGTATTCCTGAATACTTAGTATTCAGACAACCATTCCCAGGACCTGGTTTAGGAATTCGTATCATTGGTGAAGTAACTGAAGAAAAAGTAAAAATCGTCCAAGATGCAGATGCCATTTATCGTGAAGAAATCGCAAATGCTGGATTGGATCGTTCAATCGGTCAATACTTTGCAGCATTGACAAATATGCGTTCCGTAGGTGTTATGGGTGATGAAAGAACATATGATTATGCCATCGCTTTACGTGCCGTTAATACAATTGACTTTATGACTGCTGAATCTGCTCAGATTCCATATGAAGTATTAAATAAAGTTATGTCTCGTATTATCAATGAGGTTCGTGGGGTTAACCGTGTAATGTATGACCTTACTAGTAAGCCTCCTGGAACAATTGAGTTCGAGTAGAGGTAAATGTAGAATCCAACATCAATCCCCACGAATATGTAATTTTCATTTTCCATGGGAACTGATCTAAGAACTACTTAGAAAACTAAATAAGAAATAAAAAAT
>QRFC01003549.1_pt1 | contig 10360 bp, 8 predicted proteins | sample 1861061 | NCBI WGS metagenome assembly QRFC01 (sample SAMN09711282, study PRJNA482702) | Human gut metagenome, whole genome shotgun sequencing project. | reverse complement strand
AGGGACGCCACTGAAAAACTATTTTTATACACATTATATAGTAGATTAAAACAAATAAAAACACTTTATATTGTACTGCTTTATGCAAAATAAAGACTTTTTCAGTGGCGTCCTACAGGGGGTGTAGCAACTCTTAGAGTTCCTGCCCCCGCAGCCGTGGTTCAAAACATTTATTTTTCTTCGCGTCCCCTTTGAAACCATTAAAAAACTGCCGTTCCCCAATAATGAGGAAAACGACAGCTTTTCAAAAAGTATTTGCAAGCCTATTTAATAGCACCCTCAACCATACCATTCATAATCTGCTTCTGAGCAAGCAGGAATACGATGATCATCGGAATCATTGCCAGGAGTGCTGCAGTAAGGATCAGATCCCACTGCTTAACATAAGAACCAACAAACGCCTGTACAGCAACCGGAAGAGTCTTAACCTTACCATTCTGTCCTAACATCAGAGAAGGAAGAAGGTAATCGTTCCAGATCCACATACCATTCAAAATAGTAACAGTAACAATAACCGGTTTCAGAAGCGGAAGGATAATGCGGAAGAAAGTTCCCTCAGGAGAGCATCCGTCAATCGCTGCTGCTTCTTCCAGTTCATATGGAATACCTTTAATAAAACCAGTTAAGATAAATACCGTCATAGCACCACCGAATCCACAGTATGCAAATACAATACCAGGAATAGACTGAAGCATATTGATTCCAAGGAATTTACCTACATCACGGAATGTAGAAACCAGAGGAAGCATAACTACCTGGAAAGGAATTGTCATGGATGCGATAAATGTCATGTAAATAGCTGTAGACCATTTTGTCTTGTTACGGCAGATAACCCATGCAGCCATACCGCCGAATAAAGCAAGTAATACAAGGGAAACAACTGTAATGATCGCAGATGTTCCGAATGCACTCCAGAAACTGAAGTTAGAATTGTTGACAACGTTTGAAATATTTGTCTTAAACTGTGCAAAGCTTGCACCTGCAAAGCTTACAGGGTTGGCAACAATACCGTTTGCATTCTTAAATGTATTAATAAGTACCAGATAGAAAGGAGATAATATGTACGCTGCGATAACAATCGCAACAGCTGTAAGCACTACCTTTGGAGTTTTCTTCGTAACCATTACATTTCAACCTCCTTCTTATTGGAAATTCTAACCTGAATAATAGATACAGCAGCCAGGATAATGAAGAACAGAATAGCTTTCGCCTGACCAAGTGCATAATTGTTCTTGGAGATCGCTGTATTATAAATATTCAGAGCCAGCATCTGAGTACCGTTTGTCAGATAGTTTCCGAAGAAACTTGTGACAGAACCTGTACCATTTGTCAGAGCCATGTTAACATCGAACTGTTTGAATGCAGATGTTAAGGTAAGGAATGTACAGATTGTAATTGTAGCTGCGATCATCGGAATCTTGATCTTAAATAATGTTGTAACAGCATTTGCGCCATCGATCTGAGATGCTTCCAGTACATCTTTAGGTACCTGTGTCAGACCTGTTACATAGATCAGCATGATATAACCTGCATACTGCCAGATATAAACAACGATGATAGCCATCATAGCTGTGTTTGTCTTTGACAGAAGTGAAATATTATTTGTCATCTTGATCAGTACGTTATTAAATACGAACTGCCATACATAACCAAGTACGATACCGCCAATCAGGTTTGGCAGGAAATAGGAAGCTCTGAAGAATGAGAGTCCCTTAACCTTAGAGGTACAGAGTAAGGCCAGCATAAACGCTACTACGTTTACCAGAACCATGTTCAGAACTACAAACAGAATTGTGATGATCAGTGACCAGAGAAAACTTGGTTCATTGAACATTGCCTTATAGTTTGCAAATCCTACAAATCCTGTCATCTTGATTCCATTCCAGTCTGTAAAGGAATAAAACACACCAAGGCATAATGGAATAATAACTGTTACTACAAATGTAAATAACAATGGAAATACAAATATAAAGTTAACGATGCTTCTGTGATGTTTTAATGTCGGGAATAAATACATTCCCAGTAAGATGCCGATTGCACCGATGATCAGCGCCGGACCTCTCCAGCCTGCTCCGCTTCCGGAAATATCCTGGATCAATGATGCTGCCAGTAAAATAATACCGGCGATCAGGCATACCATGGAAATTGCTTTTTTACTAGCACTGTTTGTATTCATTTTGCCTTCATCCTTCCTATTTCTTATTTCAAAGCAAAAATCAATGCGTCTTAGACTTTTTTGCGTACCTGGATAAAGGTCTGTCGGACCTTTACTCAGGTATGCAGCGCAAATAAAAGTGGGCGGCAACATAAGCGCCGCCCATAAGTTTCAATTATTAGTTTGCGTATGCACTCTGGATAACCTGTTCCAGTGTCTTAACGAATCCGGCTTCATCAAGGCTGCCAGATGCATAGTCAGCAAATACCTGACCTGTATAGTTCTGTGCAAGTCCTTCTTTCTGCTCTAACCAATGCCAAGCAGATGTCTTTCCAGCAGATACATAATCAGTGATTGTCTGAGCAAATGGATCATCACCAACGATTGTGCAGGACTTGAACGGGCTTACGAAACCAGCTTCTTTAACAAGAACTTCCTGAGCTTCATCTGTTGTCAGCCACTGAAGGAATGCTTCTGCTGCTTCTACATTACCATCTTTATATACTGACCACCAGGATGGAGAGTTTGTAAGGATTGTATCAATTCCATCTTCAAATGCGTATGGAATCATACCAACTTCGAAATTACCAGCTTCTTTATAAGCATCTGCATCATCACCTGTCATAGTTGCACCGATCCAGGAGCCCTGAGTAACGAATGCATATTTACCAGATGAGAAGTTAAGGATCTGCTGATCATATGTACCGGATACAAGAAGTGCCGGATCTGAATACTGATTCAGAAGACCTACAAAGTTAGCGAAATCTGTTAAACGATCTTCGTCAACCTTACCGCCATCATTGAGCATATCAATATAAGTAGTGTCATCTCTGTCAAGACCTGAATCCAGATAGTTTCCAAATAAGTGGTTACCTGTTGACCAGTAAAGGTTAACTGGTTCTGCTGCATAACCTACAACTGCTGTCAGTCCAAGCTCATCTTTCTTGGAATCGATTGTCTCAAATGCTTCTTTGATTGCATCAGGACCTGTTAATGTAGAAGGATCAATTCCTGCTTTGTCAAGGATGTCTTTGTTATAAGCAAGACCGATTGCTTCTGTTGTATATGGGAAACCGATTGTACCCTGCTTTTCATCAACATAAGCTGCATCTGTGTCAGAAGCCCATTCCTGATCACTCATATCTACTAAAAGGTCTGTCCAGTTAGCGAAGTCTGTAGCACCACCGTTTACGAAGATGTCAGGCATATTATCTGACTGATAGTATCCTTTCAGAGTACCCTGGATATCGATTCCGCCGCCCATGGATTCGATTTCTACTTTAGTTCCTGTTTCTTTCTCATACATTTCAGCTAATTTCTTCAGCTGAGCGTCAACTTCGATCTTACCGTTTACAAGACGAATACTGTCACCGTCTGCTGCCTGTACGGATACTGCTGCCGGAACCATTGATGCGATCATAGATACTGCTAAAAGTGTTGCAAATACTTTTTTCTTCATTTTCGTCACCTCGTCATTTTTTTAACTGTTTCTTTTTACCTTTTGCGCATAAGGTTTTTTGATAGTTGTATAATACCACTTTGTTTCTGAAATAGCAATACCTTTTTCGCATAAGTTTGAATTTTTTTATCTTTCTTTTTCGTCATTTGTTAAATATGCACAATTTATTTTTTCTATCTTATTACACTATGTCCAAAAAAGTGCTACTTTGAGGTCAAAAAAGTGCATACTCTTTGAATTGTATCCTATGGCTTGTGCATGTTTTTCCTTCGTCAGACAAGTAAAAACTTCTGCGCAGAACATTACGGAATAATTTCCTGTAACATAATAAAACAGCATTTCAGGTTCTGCACCCGAAATGCTGTTTTATTATGTCTTATTCATTTTGTTTCCGTTTATGCTGCCTGTTCTTTTTTCTTACCGGTGATTGTAAGCAGATGGCTCTTGATCAGTACCGGACGTACTGCATTGTAGATCACTGCTACCAGGATCACAGAAACAACTGCATTGAATAATGTCGCTACAGCACTCATTTTTGCAAGTGCCTGTGCCAGTTCCTGAGGCTGTCCGAGAATATACTGTTTGTAGAAATATCCTACGATCGGATCTGCCACAACATTAAATGCAAGACCTGCTACAGAAGCAATCACACTCCATTTGAAAACATATTTCTTATCTGTACTTTCATTAATCTTTGCAATCTTATGTGCTACCAGACCTGTGATCAGGCCAATACAGAATTTCAGTATAAATGTCTTTGGTGCGCCTGTGATATATACAGGATCCATCAGGTCTGCGATTCCCATTCCGATGGCACCGGACAATCCGCCGTATACACCGCCGATCAGAAGTGCTGCCAGTACGCAGAATGCATTTCCGATATGGATGGATGTTGCATCACCGCCCGGTACAGGGATCTTAATCTGCAGGAATGTAAAAGATACATAGCATAACGCAGCCATAAGAGCTGTCTCTGCAAGTTTTGTAATTGTGCTGTTCTGAGTATTCATAATAACTGTCCCCTCTCATATGATCTGATAGAAAGCTCATATCAATAAGCCAGATTGCCTGTTTGATTCTCACTATCAGATTTTTATATATTGACGCATCAATATGTTGAAGTTATCATACGCGAAATGTGTCATTATTTCAATGACCAATTTTTTGAATTTTTTAGAGGTCAGATTGGATATTATGTAAAAGAATCCTGCTTGCAGGATTCTCCGACTGCGGCGGGTCGCTTCAGCGACATAATTCCTCTCCGTCGCAGTGCGATCCTGCCCGGAGGGCCTTTTTGTGTTATAGGAACATTACGGAGTAATTTCCTATAACACAAAAAAACCCTCTGTCTGCATGCTACTCACATGAAAACAGAGGGCTTCATTATTCTATTCGGTTAGATCCTTGCTACGCCTGATTTTCTTGCTGCTTCTGCTACAGCCTTAGCTACAGCGTCTTTTACGCGTGGGTCAAAGGCTGCCGGAAGAATATATTCCGCTGTTAATTCTTCGTCGCTTACCAGACCTGCGATTGCATATGCTGCTGCAACTTTCATTTCATCGTTAACATCTGATGCTCTTGCGTCCAGTACACCACGGAAAAGTCCCGGGAAGCAGAGTACATTGTTTACCTGGTTCGGGTAATCAGAACGTCCTGTGGACACCACTGCTGCGCCTGCTGCTTTTGCTTCGTCAGGGAAAATCTCAGGTACCGGGTTTGCACATGCAAAGATGATAGGATCTTTTGCCATTGTGCGGACCATATCCTGTGTCAGTGTTCCAGGTGCGGATACACCGATGAAGATGTCTGCGCCTTTGATCACTTCTGCAAGAGTACCTTTCTCTTTGTTGAAGTTTGTGATCTTAGCCATCTCTTCTTTGATCGGGTTTAATCCTTCTCTGCCTTCGTAAATCGCACCCTTTCTGTCTGTCATGATTACATTCTTAAGTCCCATAGACATTAACAGTTTGATGATAGCGATACCTGCAGCACCTGCTCCGGAAGTAACGATCTTCACTTCATCAAGCTTCTTGCCAACCAGTTTCAATGCGTTGATAACACCTGCAAGTGTGATAACTGCTGTTCCGTGCTGGTCATCGTGGAAGATCGGAATATCACAGCACTCTTTCAGTTTCTTTTCGATTTCAAAACATCTCGGTGCGGAAATATCCTCAAGGTTGATTCCGCCAAAGGATCCGGCCAGAAGGCTTACTGTCTTAACGATCTCATCAACATCTTTACTGCGGACACAGAGCGGAATCGCGTCTACACCGCCAAATTCTTTAAAGAGTACACATTTGCCTTCCATAACAGGCATACCTGCTTCCGGTCCGATATCTCCCAGTCCAAGTACCGCAGTTCCGTCTGTTACAACAGCAACTGTATTCCAGCGTCTTGTCAGATCATAACTCTTGTTTACATCCTTCTGTATCTCCAGACAAGGCTGAGCAACACCCGGTGTGTAAGCAAGACTTAAAGCATCTTTGGAATCTACTTTGGCTCTTGATACAACCTCAATTTTACCTTTTAAGTCATAATGCATTTTTAAAGATTCTTTTGCGTAGTCCATTTTGTTTTGGCTCCCTTCTGCACTCTTTTTTTGAGACGCCTACATTGTAACATTAACCTGGCTCAGATTCTACTGTTTTTCTGACCTTTTTTATCAAAATAACTAAAACCGCATCTTCCTGTAGAAAATTAGGAAGATGCGGTTTCAGTTATTGTACTTTATCATTTGATATCAGGTTCCAAAAGAAACTTATTATCATTATTTATCTGTATCAAAATGTACTTCTGTACCGGCAACTGCCCGTTCATCCAGAAGCTGTTTGAAGGTCTTGGTCTTTGCTTTCTCTTCATAGTTATCAGACCAGTAGTAGCCTTTCAGTTCGTCCATATACTCATAGTAATCGCAAAGATAGATATATACTGTGGAAACATCCCTGTCCTGTATTGCATATGTGTCCGCATTACTGTTTGCCACTCCGCCATATGGCATGATATCTCCATTGGCATCCAGCATAACAGCAGCATATTTTGTTTCCGGATCCTGCATTTTCATAGTGATCTCAAATGGTGTTTTTGTAATGGAGAGAACACCATCTCCATTTTCATCCACCACATTTACATCCTTTTCAACAGTATCGGAAGTATTTTTCTCTACATCTACGTTGAACTTCCAGTCACCTTTCAGTGTCCATGAGTTATATCTGTTATTACCTTCATTTGCCTCAGGATATCGTTCAAAATACTCATTCCACATCTCAGTGAAAAACTGATGTTCCAGATTCTTCTGCTCTTCTGTCAGACCTTCATAATCTGCATCGTCTGTACTGATTCCATGCTCTGCCATTTTCTGATTATATTCATCCCGCAGATCCTGAGGGATATCCGGGGTGGTATCCTGATTCTCCGGAAGAGTGCCCACAATATCTTTCAGATCTAGCTCCATGGTAAACCTGTCAGGTACTTTTATGTCTTTGACATAATCGCTGATTGCCGGACCTCCCACCTGAGGAAGCTTCGCGTCACTGTATTCATCCATTCCCAGTGCCTGGGCTAACTTATCAAAACTAAAGTCCTCAGAATCTACATCAATCCCTTTTTCTTTGAAAAATGCGTTACGCACCTCATAAAATTTTGTCCATCCTGCCTCATCCACTGTCATATCTTCTACAGGAATACGCAAAACTCCTGCATAGGTGTTATCATCCAGCATTTTTCCATCCAGATAAGCATTGAACAGATTACTTTTTTCATCCATGTAATCATATTTCACTGTAGAATTCTCGCTGAGCTTAATATTGGGTTTTCCATCAGATGTAATGAATGTATCCGGGAATTTATCTTCTGTGTGGATTGTCATGGACAGGTACAGAGCCATTTCATTACAGTATACCTCTGAAAGTGTGACAGTGGTTCCATCTACCGTTTTGCTGTAGGATTCATTGTCTTTCGTTTTATCTGCATTGTTATTTTCTGTTATATTCTGATCCTCAGACTGTGCATTTTGAGAATTACTGCTGCTCTCCTGACTTCCATCAGCATCTGCAGACAGTGTATCTTCTGCAGATGCTGTCAGCTGCTTTGCGTATTTCGAATAATCACCATAAAATCCCAGGGAATTGCCGAGCTGCTTAAACACATTTCCGACCAGAGGAATGTTCTCTGCAAATGCAGGATTTGTGATACACACTGCGGAAAACACAGCTGCCGCTGCGGTCAGTCCCAAAGCTGTTTTGTACACTGTTTTGAATTTCTTATGCGATTTTACTGTTCCTGTGGATTTCTTTCCAGAACTTCCTGTTGATTTCTTTGTTGATTTTTCTGTTGATTTCTCTGGCAATCTTTGCACAATATTCTCTGCATTTTCCACATTTTCAGAAGCTGCTGCCATTTCCCTGATTCTAGCAAATGCTTCGTTTTTTGCATCTTCTGCCTGCTTTGGCAATGGAAAATCTGCCTGCATGATTTCCTCTATCGCATTATCATTTCTGTTATTCTTTTCTTTATCAAAATACAACTTCTTCGCCATAATCACTTCATCCCTTTCTTGCATTTACCGTTATGCTTCCTGCTGTTACCGATCCTGTTCTCATATTTCCATTCTGGTTTTCGACAAGCTCTTCTGTTATACCTGTAAATTCTCTGTTTTTCTTTTTCTTCTGCTGCAGTCTTTTCTTCTGAATATTATCTTCTGCTGAAGTATATTCCTGCTTTAGCTGCACCCGGGCCCTGACCAGTCTGGTTTTTACTGTGTTTTCATTCATATTTAATATAGAAGCAATGTCTGCAATCCGAAATCCCTCTACATAATACAGAACCAGTATGATCCTGTAGGATTCGTCCAACATTCCAAGCATTTCCTTGAACTCAAATTCCTCAATGGACATATCCTGTCCGGGGACTTCCGGAAGTTCTTCGGCTCTGCTGAAGTTTTTATAATGTCTGTGGATTTTATTGCATTCATTGATCAGAATACGGATCATCCAGGTTTTGAAATATTCCGGATTTTTCAATGTATGTATTTTTTCAAAGCAGGTAAGTATGGTATCCTGCATGGCATCTGCGGCATCCTCATCATTATCAAGGATTCCCCTCGCCACCTTGTACATTGCCAGAGAATTCTTTTCCATCAGTTCCAGAAATGCATCCGCATCTCCTGAGATGGAGCGTTTTACCAACTGTATCAAATGCTGCTCCTCCTTGCTTATATGTTTCTGTAAATGGTTTTCATTCGAATGAAGTTTTATTGTTTTTGTTTTACACTTATTAGATGGGAAAATGTAATGAAAAGTTTCAAAAAGCTGCCACTTTTTTGTGACAGCTTTTCAATGATTATTTTGATGTTATATTTTCATTCTGTTTATTTCTCTTCCTTAGCATTCAATCTCTTCTGATACATAGACTGGAGCAGGAATTTTCCTGTCTCTGTTTTGAATACTTTTTCCAGCATGTTTCTCACATTGTTTCCGGAGAAATTACTCTCATCTGCATTTACCAGATAATCTGCCTCTATCATGATCTGATAATCAATACCATCGATTCCGGTTATTGTATGATGATGACTTACAATATAAGAAACACGATCTACAAATTCTTTCGGCAGATCTGAATCTACAAAAAATTCCTCTATCAGTGCCGCACTTTCTTCCTCCTGATGTTTACCGTTGGCATTTCCGTATTTTACTCTGCAGAGAGGGCAGGCAATATCATGGACAACCGCAGTAACCTCCACCAGCTTCTGGTGCTCCGGTGACAGATTTTCGCCCTCTGCGATTGTTTTTGCATATGCGTATACTTTCATGAAATGGTTGATGTCATGAAGATCTCCCTTGGAATACTCTACCATTTTCTTTACAACTTCTGCTACTGTCATGCTTTGTTCCTGCCTTTCTCTTACGGGTTTAGTTACTTGTGCACTCCGTTCTCAGTAACCGGGTTTATCTTATTCTGAAAAACAGCAGAATCTTTCGATCCTGCTGTTTACAATTATCAATTATTTGCAGAGTTCCTCTGCCATAGCCTCAATCTCTGCTTCGTTTGCTTCGCTTAAGGAAGAAGTGATCTTTACATTATTTTCAAGCCATGTGATATTTTTGCTCTTTTCGAACATTCCCTGCATGATTCTTGCTGCTGCAGGCGCCCAGCTTCCGTTTTCGATGAGACCGATGGTACGGTTCTGGTAGCTGCGTTCTGTAAGGTTCTCAATGTAGGTACGCATAAACGGGAAAATATCTCCGTTGTATGTAATTGTGGCAAGTACCAGTTTGCCGTAACGGAAAGCATCTTCTACTGCTTCTGCCATGTCATCTCTTGCAAGGTCAAATACAGTTACTTTCGGGCATCCTTTTTCTTCCAGTTTCTGTGCCAGAAGTTCTACTGCTTTCTTTGTGTTTCCATAAACAGATGTATAGGCAATCACAACACCTTCGCTCTCTACTTTGTAGGAGGACCAGATATCATATTTCTCAATGTAATGTCCCAGGTTCTCTGTGAGGATCGGTCCATGAAGCGGACAGATTGTCTGGATATCCAGAGTTGCGGCAGCTTTCAGGAGCTTCTGAACCTGTGCACCATATTTTCCAACAATTCCGATATAGTAACGGCGTGCTTCGCGGTCCCAGTCTTCTTCTACATCAAGTGCTCCGAATTTACCGAAACCGTCTGCTGAGAACAGAACCTTATCAGTACTGTCATAAGTAACCATAACCTCCGGCCAGTGAACCATTGGTGCAAATACGAAA
>QRFC01003541.1_pt1 | contig 10371 bp, 9 predicted proteins | sample 1861061 | NCBI WGS metagenome assembly QRFC01 (sample SAMN09711282, study PRJNA482702) | Human gut metagenome, whole genome shotgun sequencing project. | reverse complement strand
AATATATTTAGATCAAATTAAAGGGTTGCTAGGTGATGACGGTAAAGAGTTATACGATTACATTAATAGTTTGGACGCTATGACCATTTATGATAAATGGACAGAAGATGCAGAACTAATGATACAATTTATATCTGATCCCTTACCCACAGATATTATAGCCAGAAGCGCGTTGGAAGCGTGGAAAAATGCTGTATGAAGTATTTTGTATGCGACTTTGAAACGGAGGTAAACATAGAAAGGACTTACGTATGGGCATACGCTTTTGTAGGTTTATGGGACGATCAAGATCATGTTATAATGGGCACTAGCATAGACAGTTTTATAGAAGAAATTTTTAAACCCATTTATAATAACGGAATATTTTTTTTTCATAATTTAAAATTTGATGGTGAGTTTATTTTATATTGGTTACTTAAGCACGGATTTGCGCATACAACTGAAAAGAGATTAAACAATGGTGAGTTTTCGACCCTTATAACGGATATGGGCAAATTTTATATATTAAAGGTAAGATACAATAATATTACAATTACTTTTCAAGATTCATTTGCAATAATCCCTTTATCAGTTGCCCAAATGGCGAAAGCGTTTGGTATGGATATATCTAAATTACATATAGAATATACAGATCATCGGGAAGAAGGTGGACAGCTAACCGATGATGATAAGGAATATATAACCTATGATATTTTAATTGTACAGAAAGGATTACAGTATTTTTTCGATCAAAATCTAAATAAAATAACGTTGGGTAGCGACGCTTTAGCGGATTTTAAATCGATTATTACACCTAAAAATTTTGATAGATATTTTCCAAAACCGGCATATGATAAAGATATCCGTAGATCATATAAAGGTGGTTTTTCCTACGTAAAAGAAGATATTGCAGGAAAAACAATAGGTAACGGTATTGTTTTAGACGTAAATAGTTTATACCCATCAAGGATGTATTATTGCGAATTACCATATGGGGAAGGGAAATATTTTGAAGGGGAATATATAAAAGATGTAGTGTATAATTTGTATATACAATCTATTACATGTATTTTTGAAATAAAAGAAAATTATTTGCCAACCATACAAATTAAAAACAGTCGATCCTTTGCTAATAATGAATATTTAAAGAATAGCAATGGGCAAGAAGTGCTTTTGACTTTAACAAGCGTAGATTTAAAGTTATTTTTTGAACATTATAACGTGTATAATTTGGAATTTCATGGAGGATGGAAATTTAAAAGCAGTACGGAGATATTTAAGCCGTTTATTGATAAGTGGATGGCAATTAAAATAGAAGCGTCTCGAACTGGAAATCTAGGATTACGAACATTAGCTAAACTTATGTTAAATAACTTATACGGCAAATTTGCATTGAATCCAAAAGTCACAAGTAAAATACCATATTTAGATAGTGAAAAAGATATTGTACGCTATCATTTAGCTGACCCAACCGATAGAGAGCCTATCTATATTCCCGTTGCCACTTTTATTACCGCACATGCGCGATATTATACAATATCCAGCGCGCAAAAAGTATATGATCGATTTTGTTACGCAGATACCGATAGTTTACATTTAATTGGTACAGATTTGCCAAATTTAGATATAGACGATGACAAGCTAGGAGCATGGAAGCTAGAAAAAACATTTACCAGAGCTAAATTCGTTAGGCAAAAAACTTATATTGAAGAAGTGAACGGAAAGCTGGAAATCACTTGCGCGGGAATGCCGTCTACGTGCTACGATCAAGTTACCTGGGACAATTTTGAGAAAGGCAGCGTATATGGCGGTAAGCTTATGCCAAAACACGTGCCGGGGGGTATTGTACTTGTCGAAAAAGAATTTACCATTAGAGCCTAACAGGTTATGCAAGTATTGTAAATATTTTGAAATAGTCGATGAAGAAGGATGGTTTGTAGATCGTAAAACATATTATTGTAATTATTACGAAGTCCCGGTTATTATTGATGGTTACTGGTATGTTAAAACAGCCTGTCCAAAATTTGAAAGGAAGTGATAGTATGTATATTCATCCCCCTTTATTCCTATTAATATGTGCAATGTGTGCCAGCCTAGGGGCTTTTGCGACTGCTTTGTTTGATTATTTGTTCAACCATCGTGAAAAATAATATTTTACTATTGACAAACGATAATACCAAGTATATAATAAAGGTAAAGGGGCACTGTTAGTAATGGTTACACAATGGGGAGGGCCAACGGGTAAAACCGCTTTCTGTTGCATCGTCGTGGCTGACGTTTAACCATACAGCAGATTGCCTCTTTTCCATAAAGGGTGGTTACATTGGGGCTATATTGGGATATCAATGAAGTTTTGAGCTATAACGCCTTATTTAATCTAATATATGGGATACGCGGATTTGGCAAAACTTACGGTTGCAAGCAATACGCTATTAAAGACTTTTTAAAGAATAAAAATCAATTTTTATATTTGAGAAGATATGATAGCGAATTTTCAGAAAACAAAAATTTCTTTTTAAAAATGATTCCGCATTTTTCTGATCATGAATTTTCTGTTGATGGTTATGAGTATAAAATAGATGGAGAAGTATGCGGATATTCAAAATGTCTAAGCACTAGCATGAAACAAAAATCAAATGAATACCCATATGTGGATAAGATAATTTTTGATGAATTTCTAATAACAGGCACAACCGAAAGATATTTGCCGGATGAAATAACACTATTTTATAACATATATGAAACCGTTGCAAGGGGCAGAGACATACAGGTTTTTTTCCTTGGAAACTCTTTGTATCAAGTAAACCCCTATTTTCTAGAGTTCAATATCCATCCGGGGCCTATGGGTAAAATTATTTGTCATAATGACATATTGTCGCAAAATGCTGGATCGTTAGAATTTATTGAAGCTCGGAAAAACAGCCGTTTCGGTAAAATTGTTCAAGGGAGCCGGTATGAATCCAGTTCAATTGATGGGGATTTTTACGATACATCTAACAATTTTATAGCAAAGAAAACAGGCAAATGCAAATTTATTTGTAATATTAAAATTAACAATCGTATATATGGAATATGGCAAAATGACTACTTGTACGTATCGAAAGATATCCAGCGAAACAATATTACTTATTGTTTTAAACTTAGTGATCACGATAACAATACAATAATGGCAGACAGATTGAAAAAAAGTCCGATATTATCATTAGTTTGTAAATGCTATATAAATAATGATTTACGATTTGAAAGCCCTGTAATGGAAACAGATATAAGGGAGATAATGAAGCTATATTATAGGAGGTAATAGGATGACCAAGGAAGAGCGGGAAAGCCGTATCCAGCAGATTCTTAACGCTAACGGAGATATTCCGATAATCACCGAAGCCCTAATGGCTATTCGGGATGAATTTGATGATTATGATAGCCGATGGGCTGAACGCGATACCGAAAGGGAAAAATATATCGCGGAGGCCGAACAGCTACGGGAAGAAAATCGTAAGCTGAAAGAAAAGAATTACGATTTGTTTATGCGGATCAGCGGTGATGAAGTGAAAGAGGATCAAAAAGAAGATATTAAAGAGGACGGAGAAAATCTCACCTTTGAAGAGCTTTTTGAAACGAAAGAGAGGGGTTAACTATGGCTATTAAAACACAGACGTTGAAAGCGAATGGTGCGCAGATCCTTAACACTATCCGGGCGAACGCGAATTATGATTACCAATCTCGCGTACCGGAAGCCACGCAGGAAAACATCAAAGAAGTGGGCAACGCAATTCTCAGCTATCAGGCTACTACCAACGCTTTTCTCAGTGCGTTGATCAATCGTATCGGTCTAGTCCTTATTACTTCCCGTATGTATGAAAATCCCTTGCGGGAATTTAAAAAGGGCAAGCTGGAATTTGGCGAAACCGTGGAGGAAATCTTTGTAAATATTGCGCAGGCACAGCATTACGATCCGTCTGTTGCGGAAAACGAAGTCTTCAAGCGGGAAATTCCTGATGTTAAAGCGATTTTCCACCGGATGGATCGACAGGATTTTTATAAGGCCACTATTTCAAATGATCAGTTGCGCACTGCTTTCTTGTCCTATCAGGGGATTGAAGATCTTATTGGCCGCATTGTAGACAGCCTTTACAGCGGTGACAATTACGATGAGTTCCTTTGTATGAAGCAGTTGCTCATTGATTACGCGAATAACGGCTATTTCTATTCTGTCACGATTCCGGGAATCGATACTGCCGACAATGCCCGCCAGTCTATTTCCCTGCTACGGGAATATAGCAATAACCTCACCTTTATGAGCAACACGTATAATTCAATGGGGGTTGCCACCACTACGCCCCGCGCCGATCAGCTAATCATTCTTGATACGCATTTTGACGCTGTGGTGGACGTTGAAGTCCTTGCACAGGCTTTCAATATGGATAAAGCGGATTTCCTTGGCCGCCGTGTGCTGATTGATAATTTCGGGGAGCTCTCCGGCGCGGTTGCCGCTTTGGTTGATCGTAACTGGTTTATGGTGTTTGATAATTATATGTCTTTCACCGAGCAGTACAACGCGCAGGGTTTGTATTGGAATTACTTCTTCCACCATTGGCAGACTTTGTCTACCTCCCGCTTTTCAAACGCCGTCTTGTTTACCACCGACGCCGTGAAGGGTTCCATTACTGTAACGCCTTCCGCTCCCACTCTTGCTAAGGGCGCGCAACAGCAGTTTACCGCGGTATTTTCCGGTACTGGATCGCCTATGCAGAAATTTAATTGGAGTTTGGGCGGTAATAGTGATGAATCTACCAATATTACTAGCGAGGGCTTGCTTACCGTAGGCGCGAATGAAACCGGCCCCCTGACTGTCAATTGTATTCTTGCTCAGGATACTTCTATCACAAAGGCGGCCACTGTGACTATTTCGGCCTAATTTCTACTATAGCCGGGGAGGGTTTCCTCCCCGGCGTTATAGGAGGTAAAACATGGCGCTATTTACTCCTGAAACAATTGTCCATTTGTGTTCTAATATTCCCTTAAATAACAGTTATCAAGATACAATAACCTTTTCCGATCAAAACGCACAGCTAAATTATTTCTATAGTAAGGCTGTACATTCTTTTGATACGTTTACTTATCAGCGACACGATCAAGCTATAAGGGTTCCGGTCAATGCGGAAACCATGAACGGCGTAAACTATGCTATTTATCGTAATGCAAATTTCGGGCCTAAATGGTTTTACGCTTTTGTCACTAAAATTGAATATGTAAATCAATCTACCAGCCTAGTGTATCTTGAGCAAGACTATATACAGACATGGTATTTTGAATTAACTTTAAAAGAATCCTTTGTTGAGCGTGAAACAGTCGCAGACGATACTGTGGGATCTAATCTTTTGCCCGAACCAGTCGGGGGACTGATTTATAAGCGGAATAGTACGTTATTGGATTTGTCAAGCGATATGGACGGAAATTTATCCTTAACGAATATTGGCTATGTATTGGCTACTACTATCAATCCGGATGGATCACAAGTAGACGGCTATATAACTCAAAAGGTATTTACAGGGGCAAATTATATTTTTTATCAAAACCTAGAATCTGCACAGCTTGCTTTAGATCTTAAAAACTGGCCGGAGGGGAAGGAAAATTCTGTACTGGCTATTTATACTTTTCCCGCCACCTATGCCAACGTTACAGAAGATAAACGTTTAGTTAGCTGTAAAACAAATACTTATTCCACAACAAAGCCAACATCTAATGGGGCTTATACTCCACGTAATAAAAAACTGCTTACATATCCATATGATTATTTATGTATAGATAATAATCAAGGGCAAACTAAAGAATATAAATATGAATTATTTAGTTCTTCTAACGTTCAATTTAGTTGCACTGGCAGTATTGCCCCCGGCGTTACCTTTTATTTGTGGCCTAATAATTATGAGGGATTTGGAAGTGCCTATTTTGAAATGCTCACATTATCTAACTTTCCTATGTGCTCATGGAATTATGATACCTATCGCCAATGGTTTGCCCAAAATATGAACGGTATGACGGCTTCTATCTTATCAGGAGGTATAAGCACTTTTGCAAGTTTGGCCACCGCTAACGTCGGCGGTGCAATTGGCGGTTTAGGAGGCGTTGCTCAAGGAGCTTTAGACGTATGGGCAAAGGATGCAGATATGCAGGTTTTGCCTCCAACTTTTAAAGGAGCGTTAAACGTAACAAATGGCAATTATGCCATTTCTAAACAATGCTATACTGCATATGATATCCATTTGGATCAGCATGTAGCGGAACGCATCGATTCATTTTTTGACCGTTTCGGATACGCTGTGCAGGAAGTAAAAACGCCCAATATTATGAGCCGTCAAAACTGGAACTACATAAAAACAAACGGTTGTGTGCTAGAATGTAACGCGCCGCTAGACGCGGTTGCCGCTATTAAAGCAATGTTTGACCGTGGCATTACATTTTGGCATACAACAGATGTTGGAAATTATTCGTTGCCAAACGGGGTGGTATAATGAGACCAAAGAATGGGGATCCTTTTAATTTAGCGGTAAAATCAAACGATTTAACTTTTGTTAATACTTTTTTACGCTTGGAAGAGATCGCTATAAATCGGTTTAAATGGAAAGGGCTACCCCATAGCGTTGACGAGCGTTTTTTAGAACTGGTACTTTTTAACAAAGGTTATTGTCTATTTTTTGATGATGAAACTTTTGGCTATATGGCTTTAACCTGCAATTTTGAAGGCATATTTAATCCTTATAATATCCCTACCAGATATCATGCTTATGCGCCTAGCGGGTTTTATGCCGACAGAGATATATCTAATTCCGTTTTGATATATAATAACTATTTGCGTATGCCGTCATTTTCTGTAATTTGGGAATACGCCGAACGCATAGCGGAGGTTCAAAGGGTTATTGACATCAATGCAAAAGCACAGAAAACACCTGTACTTATCCTGTGTGATGAAGAAAATTTGCTATCAATGAAAAATTTGTATATGCAATATGAGGGCAACTATCCTGTTATTTATGGTAGAAAGGGTACTTTGATTTCTGATGATTTTAAAACATTGGATACGCATAGCGAATATAAAGGAGATGAACTTTATAAACTTAAATTACAATATTGGACGGAGGTTTTGTCCTATCTAGGCGTGTCAACTTCATTGGATAAGCGGGAAAGGATGCTTGCGGGTGAAGTTGCCGTGAATACTAATGAAATTGAAATGACACGTCTAACCGCTCTAAACGCTAGGAAACAAGCTTGTCGAAAAATAAACGATATGTTTGGATTAAATATTGACGTTGAATTTAATTTGATTTCCACCGCAGAAATTATTGGACTTGATAACCCGGAGGTGGAGAAAGATGAAGATCAGGAAGGCCCTGAAAAAGATAGCTAACGTATTTATTACAATAGTTAAATTTATTAAAAAGTTGGTGTTATATTCCAATGAGTAAATATACTATGGAATTACGGTATATTCTTGAAATAGGATACGATTTCGGTTTGAATGATTATCCTATTTTTAACGAGTCTTACCGTAAAACACTTAACGATAATATTATAAATTCATATTATTTTTCGGAAATTTGTGAAGAAACAGTTGCTAGATGGGTAATCCGTTTTAAAAATAAAATGAATGTTATAATGCCTTATTATAATAAATTGTATGAATCGCAACTAATTGAAATTGAGCCGCTTACTAAAATAACCGAAACTAAAACAATAGTAGACAAGGCTACCGGGAATAATTCTGTAGATGGAAATGAAACTTTGACAGGAGAAACCAACAATACAAATTCTAACACATTTACAGCAGATGACAGAAATTCGCATACCATTACAAACCAAAGGACAGGTAATACACAGCAGATTAAAAGCGATACGCCGCAAGCTATTTTGTCTGTAGATGACATTGAAAACAATCTATATGCGTCAGAGGCAACCTTTAATAAAGACAATATGAGCGATAACGGCACAGACGTTGGCACCGTTACACAAGAGCACACAGACAATGGTACAAGTAAAAGCGAAATCAACAATATCAATAACACTTCTTCTAAATCACAATATACAAACAATATCGACAGGACAGAAACAACAGAACGGGATTATAATATGCTACAAAGTGAAATGCTGTTGAAATATCGAGAAACCTTTATAAATATTGATAAAATGATTATAGAAGAATTGAAACCGCTGTTTATGACTGTTTTTTAAGGAGGTAAATATGTACGAATTAACCCCCTTTGCATTTTGGTGTCAAAAGGTTATGCCCGCCGTATTAGATGACAGCCTGTCATTTTATGAAGTTTTGTGTAAATTAACTGCTAAATTAAATGACGCTATCGAAACTATTAACGGGCATAGCGAGTTGATCACGACAATGCAAAGTGAAATTGATGCTTTGCAAACGCTTACGGCACAGCACACCCAGCAAATTGCAGATCTTACGAAAAAAGTACAGGCGAATGCCAATAATATTATCGCTATCAATACCCGGACAAAGGGACTTTCTACGAAAACGGACAGCGCAAACAATTGGTTTGGCCTCAATCTGCAAACCGATGATAGTTATGTATATCGCCTTGCATGGTCAACCGATGCTCCCGCCGCTTCTGTGTTGCGAACGTCCCGCCCCGGCTCCGTATATTATCAGATCGGCGGCCCTCAGGATGACTGGACATGGGCGCATGTGCAGAACAACACGGAAGGGACGCAACCTGCTTTTACTTCGATTTCACGTACAATCTACAACCAGATTACCAACGATATCAACGATGTGGAATCCAGTGCCGCCCAGAACGCACAAGCCATTAAAGCGTTGCAGGATTTGACCGGCGACCATTCCACGGCAATTTCTAGCCTACAGGATAGCGTGGGTAAAAATACACAGGCTATTACCGATTTGAATAATGGGTTGAGCAATACTAACGCAACTGTAGCAAAAATAGAAAGTAGCTTGGAAACCCTTGATACCAGAACCAAAGGTATCTCTACTAACGTTTCTGGCGACGGTGCTTGGTACGGTATTACGCTAAATACGGATACCGGTTTGAATTACAGGATTGCATGGTGTAATAATGCTACAGAGGACATGCTTTCTACGTCAAGCCGCGGATCTGTCTATTTATTTAATCAAGGAATTTCAGCTTTAACAGGGGCCATGGGTTGGAGCCAAACCGCAACAAATAATGTTGAAGCATGGTACAAAGGATTATCTAACGGTACCGTCACCAATATCAACAATAAGATTAACACACTTGAAAATAAAACTAAAGGATTTAGTACAGTAAATGACACTGTATCCGGGTGGTTCGGCTTTAACCTTTTGGTAGGATCGGATAATTACCGGATCGGATGGTCACCCTCCGCGCCGATAGAAGCTGTTACGGAAGCATCTGCCCCCGGCTCTTTGTATTTAACACAAACTGGATTAACTGGAAATACGTATGGGTATTCCCAGACAGGCACACAGAAGGTTAAAACGCTGTATAATGGATCGGATACCTCTTCTATCGAAAATGAAATTAAAACCTTGCAAACTAATCTTGCTAGCGCGACTAATACAATAACACAGGTGGGCAACCTTGCAAATGAAATCAATACCAGAACAAAAGGTATATCTACAAAGACAGACAGTTCTGATAATTGGCACGGTATTAGCCTATCTACAGATGATTCATATATCTATCGTGTTGCATGGTCGAATGAAACACCCGCTTTGCCAGTATTGCAACAGTCTAGCCCTGGTTCACTGTACTTGCGTATTGGCGGCCCTGCCCCGGATATCTGGCTATATGCGTGGGATCAGGATGGAACAGACACAGCTATGCCGTTAGTTACTGAAAAAATCTAGGTAAAATGGAAGAGGGTTAACAGCTAAACTGTTAACCCTCTTTCATTTTTTTGCTTAATATATTCATATCTAATGATACTCACATCTCCTTTACATTTACTACCCACCATGCACGATACAACGGCTTACTGTGTGCATCTATAAATTCCCTTGCATCGTGATCACTATAAAACGTTTTTGTACGATAGTGCTTTTTACCTTGATCGTCTACCTCGCAATACTTGACTACCACTTTCATCTTTCCCGCTTCCTTTCTATTTACGTAGATTAAAAATTGCAAACTCATCCAATATTTCCGCTTTACTGGCATATGCCGCTTCATATGCTCTCGCAAACAGTTCGGCATCTACAAATCTACTAAATTCGCCAGCTGGAAATTTTGCAGTACCCTTTGATTCAACATCATAACGGCTAACAACTACATAGTATTTCATTTCTCCCGCTTCCTTTCTATTTACAATGTTTTCTTTTGTTGATTCTATTATAACATTTATTTGGCGATTGTCAATATTGTTTATCGATAAATT
>QRFC01003539.1_pt1 | contig 10375 bp, 7 predicted proteins | sample 1861061 | NCBI WGS metagenome assembly QRFC01 (sample SAMN09711282, study PRJNA482702) | Human gut metagenome, whole genome shotgun sequencing project. | reverse complement strand
TTCAGTTGCCGTAGCCCGCTACGGCGCCCTCATCCGGGCAAAATATCCCACAAATTGTGACGCACATCTTGCAGAAAGCCTTTTTCAGACACGCTCTAGAATGCAGTAAATAAATATTTTCAGAGAGACTGGGTAAATATATGGAAAATGTGATTCGGAAACTGTATGGTATGTATATGGATAATGACAATAGAGAAAAAAATGAAATGTCAGTAATGCATGATGATTTATGTAAAGAGAAAAAAGAGAAGGCATACCAGTGCTATCAGAAATTGAGAGTTCAACTGACAGATGAGCTTGCTGAAGAACTGGATGAACTGATGAATAAACATATGGAAATATATCCACAGGAGCTGGAAGAAAGTTTTGCCATGGGATTTAAAACAGGGGCAAGGCTGATGTGCGAGATTTTCAGTGAAGAAACAGAATGATTGTAAAGCAGATATGGCAATTCTCCAGATAAAGTATGATTTTAGAGGATTGCCATAGGTTTGATAAGTGGGTCTGACATATAATTTTTGATAACATGATCAGGATAATTTATGGTTGTTGAACGTTATCAGAAATTGTGAGGTTGTCAGACGTAATTTCATTCAGGAGATATTCTATAGTATGCATATGTTCGTTCATAACTTTTTCTGCAAGAGGTGCATCATTATTGGTTATTGCCTGAACAAGCCGAGTGTGCTGGGAATCAATCTCCGGTGCATCGTTATTTTTCTGCATAAGATAGGAACGTATTCCAACGATCATATTTTCGGTAATCTGTGCAGAGGCATTTAAGACACTCAGTATTAATGGATTGGCAGAAATCTGAGCAATTTTCAGATGCAGATCACGATCCAGATCACCGCGGATTTTTTCATCCTGAGTGCTGTCCAGTCTGGCAATGATAAGCTGGAGTTCAGCAGCATCCAGCGGTGTACAGTTTTGGGCGGCGAGAAAAGCAGCTTTGCTTTCCAGTGCGCCTCGAAGCTGCAATGCATCCTGAATTTTGCTGTTGTACATTTGAAATATGATAGACAGAGGTTCAGTAAGACAGCTGTGAAGATCAGTTGCAATATAATTGGCACCGCCATGTACGCTGACAGTAATCCCGAGCAGGGAAAGAGCCTTCAGGACTTCTCGTAATGCTGGTCTGGAGATTCCGAATTCTTCTGCCAGAATACGTTCAGCAGGAAGTGCATCGCCGGGTTGTAATTCTCCGTTTTGGATATTTTCGATAATTTGTTTCAGAACATCGTTGAATGTACTGGTTTTATCTATTTTTCTAAACATTTATTTTCCTCTTTCTTGGTACATCGTTTCGTAAATAACTATACCAATCGCGTAAGATGCGGATTCGAGTGTGCAGGTATAAAAACGCAGGCGTACGGGCTACGCTGAGGCTTTTATACCTGTGCAATCGGATTCGCAGACAAGTGAGTGGTATAGTTATTTCGAAAACGATGTATTAACCTTTGTTGTGTTATACAGCTCTATATCAGATAACTGTTCCGCAGAGATTTCTTTGATTATTAAATAGTTACATACATCTAATATTATAACGGATTGAAAGGGAGATGCAACTGATTCCTACAAAATTTCTAAAAGTGTAAAATTTTTGTGTTGCTGAGAACGGAGTGAACAGTAACAAATTTTTGCAGTTTTTTTATAAATTTTATAATTATATTAGAAATTAGACAAATTTCTCTCACATTTATAGGTTATGATATTTACATCTTAAGGAAATGACGTACCTTAAGAGAAAATCTTTCCTTTCCCTAAAAAGTGTAAAATGAACGTGAATCACCGCTTAGCCGACAAGATCGACGGAGAAGCGGTGATTTTATTATGTCACTGAAGCAGGATTCTTTCTTATAAACCTCTGTAACGATTAAGACAGGCATAAATTTCCTGAATACGGGGAGTAGCGTAACCACAGGAAATTTTTTGATTCTCCGTAAAGAAGGACAGACCATGTAAAGAGAGATTTTTCCAGAGAAACTGCACAATCTCAGGCAGGGTACGTCTGCCGTCTGCCAGATGTTCAACTGCATATTTCAGCAGGAGACCTAAGGCAGCGGTCTGTTCTGCGTCAATAAGCTGTTCTGTATAGCGGAGATCAATCTCCTGTCTGCCGAGAGAGAAGCCATCTGTTCCGGAGATTCTGGTTTTCAGGCGCTCAGGTTTTGCGGCACCGGAATCGGAATGATTTCCACGGCTGTTATGTCTAAGGTGCTTAGAAGATTCGGCAGGTCTGCTCATAATGCGATGGCTGTGCGGAAGCTGAAAATCAGTAACTGAAACAGCAGGCAGAGGATATTGGCTGCATAATTTTTTGACAGAAGCTGTAATATCTTTTGGAACGTAATTGTCCATCTGGATAATTGTATCTGCAATATGAAAGAATGCCCCGGAACTTCCGGCAACAAGAATTGTAGAAATCTCTGCTTTTTTATAAAGATCCTCTGCACGCTCCAGAAACGGAGTGATCGGCTCTTTCTCACGCTGAATAACCTGCTGCATGAAAGCATCGCGAACCATGAAGTTAGTTGCGGAGGTGTCTTCGTCAAGAAGAAAAAGGTGGCTTCCGGCTTCCATGCTTTCTACGATACCGGCTGCCTGGGAAGTGCTTCCACTGGCATCCAGTGTAGAGAAACAGCGGGTATCTTTCTTGTTTGGAAGATCATTTATAAACATGGAAATATCCACATCCTTGATAAAACGGCCATCTTCTGAACGCAGTTTGACAGCAGTTGCATCTGTGATCACGTATTCACGTCCATCTCCGGGGATATGATTGTATACACCAAGTTCAAGTGCATTCAGAAGCGTGGATTTGCCATGATATCCACCGCCTACGATCAGAGTGATTCCCTTTGGAATCCCCATGCCTGTGATTTTTCCTTTATGGGGAAGATTTATGGAAATGCGCAGACTGTCCGGAGAAGTAAAGGGAACGGAAGCTTTCATAGGGCGGGAGGAAATACCGCTTTCTCTTGGGAGGATGGAGCCGTCGGCTATGAATGCGCAGAGATTTTTTGCGGGCAGCGTCTGACGGATAAATTCCTGATCCTCTGCAAGCTCTATATAATTCTGTAATTCCTTTGCATTAAGGCTGGAATAGAAAAAGGATTTTTGAATGCATACAGGCAGAAAATCAAAAAGGATTTTCTCCAGTTCAGTGGCATTGATCGTGCGGCCATTAGCAGGGAAGCCCACAAAAAAGCGGGCGGTTATGCCTTTTTCTGTTATTTCACAGGCTGTCCGGGAAAGAATCTCCTGACCACAATGACTGACAGTGAGCAGGCCGCTTTTGCCGGAGCCTTTTGCACGAAAGCTGTACTGACTGACCTGTTTTTCAAACTGACGTGTAAGATAGTCGCAAAGAGTAGTCCCGGTAAGTGTATCTTTATAATATTCGACGGGAAATCCGGCATCTCTGTGTGAAATCTGAATGCTGACATGAGAGGGAGAAGCAAAAGGATCTCCCTGCACATGGTCGATGGACAGAATATAATTTCCAAAATGATACAGACCTTTCAGCCCTTTATATGCCGGATAACTTTTGCGGTTTATGGAACGAAGCTGCTGACGCAGTTCCTCTGAATTTTTCATGACAGAACCTCCTGGTATTGCATATATTTTTATAATAATCCTCGCAAATAATGAATTTGAGAGGAGAAACATTAACCTGCCATCAACTATAGCGGAAATGAATCATAATGTCCACTGACAAATAAATATTAATCATATGGAAAATTTTCAGAGGATGTTTTATAATGAAAAACAGGTAATTATTCAATACCATTACATAATAGCGAACTGATGAATAGTTACCGTTATCAAAGCAATACTATGAATGACAGTCATAAAGAAAGGCGGAACAGTAAATGGAACGTAGAAATGCATGGCTTTCTTATACAGAAGCAGAAGAAAAAGAACTGGAGCAGGTTGCAAAAGCGTATCGCAATTTTCTTAATGTGGGAAAAACAGAGCGTGAATGTGTGACGCAGATCATCAGAGAAGCACGGGCAGCAGGTTATGAATCTCTGGAAGAGAAGACTGCGAAGGGTGAGAAACTGAAAGCAGGAGATAAAGTTTATACAGTCGGAATGAAGAAGATCATTGCACTGTTTCATATCGGACAGGATGATATTTCTGAGGGAATGAATATTCTGGGAGCACACATTGATTCTCCACGTCTTGATGTCAAACAGAATCCATTATATGAGGATACGGATCTTGCATATCTGGATACCCATTATTATGGCGGTGTTAAGAAATACCAGTGGGTGACTCTTCCCTTGGCAATCCATGGCGTAGTGGTAAAGAAAGACGGAAGTACAGCAGAAGTAAATATCGGTGAGGATGAGGATGATCCGATCGTATATATCACAGACCTTCTGATCCATCTTGCAGGAAAGCAGATGCAGAAAAAAGCGGCAGAAGTGATCGAGGGAGAGAATCTGGACATCCTGATCGGCAGCAGACCACTGAAAGACCTGGAAGATGATAAGAAGAAAGAGGCAGTAAAACAGAATGTACTGAATATCCTTAAAGAGAAGTATGATATGGAAGAGGAAGATTTTCTTTCTGCAGAGCTGGAGATCGTACCGGCAGGAAAGGCAAGAGAGTGTGGTCTGGACAGAAGTATGATTGCTGCTTATGGACAGGATGACAGAGTGTGCGCATATACTTCTCTGCTTGCAATGCTTGGGATGGACACCCCGAAACACACTTCCTGCTGTCTGTTTACTGATAAAGAAGAGATTGGAAGCGTAGGTGCAACCGGTATGCAGTCACGTTTCTTTGAGAACGCAGTGGCTGAACTTCTGGATGCAATGGGATGCTACAGTGATCTGAGATTGAGAAGAACTCTGAAGAATTCCAGTATGCTTTCCTCTGATGTAAGTGCAGGCTATGATCCGGCTTATGGGGAGGCATTTGAGAAAAAGAATGCAGCTTATCTTGGAAGAGGTATCGTATTAAATAAATTTACCGGAGCAAGAGGTAAATCCGGCTCGAATGATGCAAATGCAGAATACGTGGCAAGAGTCAGAAATATTTTTGACAGCCATGAAGTTGCGTTCCAGACAGCTGAACTTGGTAAAGTTGATGTAGGCGGAGGCGGAACAATCGCTTATATCGCAGCGCTTTATGGAATGGAAGTCATTGACAGCGGTGTGGCAGTGCTCAGTATGCATGCACCATGGGAAGTGACAAGTAAGGCAGATATTTACGAAGCTAAGAAAGCATATAAGGCATTTCTGCTGGAAGCATAAAAAGTCAGGCAGATGCGGAATAAAAATATGAAGAAATCGTGGAAGCTGTATCGTTTCTGATAACAGAGACTTGCAGATTCCGCAGATAAGGGCAGAGCTTTTGGAAAACTGAAGCGCTGCCCTTTTAACATATAAGTGAGGTTATGATTGTAAAAGGTATTTCTGATATCTTACGAAAGACAGGTTGCGATTCTGTAAGATCTGGATTGGAGCAGGATATTTAATAGACGGGAGGGAAAGATGGAGGAAGCGCTGATCAGAGTAAAAGATTTGTGTAAAATATATAATCCCGGCGAGAATGAAGTACGGGCGCTGGATCATATTAATCTGGAAATTAATAAGGGTGAGTTTGTTGCTATTATCGGACAGTCAGGTTCAGGAAAGTCTACATTTATGAATATGCTGGGTTGTCTGGATGTGCCTACATCCGGCGAATATTTTCTGAATGGAACTGATGTGTCCACAATGGAAGACAATGAACTCTCAGAAGTCAGAAACCGGGAGATCGGATTTATTTTTCAGGGATTTAATCTGATCTCAAATCTGACTGCAATTGAAAATGTGGAACTACCGCTGGTTTACAGAGGGGTAGACAGAAAAACGAGACATAAGCTGGCAGTAGAGTCACTGACCATGGTAGGGCTTGAGAAACGTATGGATCACAGACCAAATGAAATGTCAGGAGGACAGCAGCAGAGGGTGGCTATTGCAAGAGCAATCGCGGCCCAGCCACCGGTGATCCTGGCAGATGAACCTACAGGAAATCTGGATTCTGCATCCAGTAAGGAGATTCTTCAGATTCTTAAAAGTATGCACGAGCAGGGAAAAACGGTCATATTGATCACACATGATAATGGGATTGCTGCTCAGGCAAGGCGTGTAGTCAGAATTATGGATGGAAAGATAGAGTCAGATTTTATCAATAAAAACTATGGGAAAGAAGAATATATAAAAAATCAGCTGGATGCATAAACCCGGTTACAAGGAGACAAATATTATGAAAAAAAAGAAAAGTAAAAAGAAAACTATTATTGGAGCAGCTGCTGTTCTCGTTGTTGCCGGCGGAGTTACAGTAGCAGGTCAGAGGAATTCCACAGAAAATCAGATCCCGCAGGTTCAGGTGGTAATTGCAGAGAAGGGTGATGTTGAGGAAATTGTAGATGCTACAGGAACAGTGGGAAGTGAAGAGGAGAAGACCTATTATTCTCCTGTAAATGCAGAGCTGAAAACGGTTTCTTTTGCCCAGGGAGATGTGGTGAAAAAGGGAACAAAACTGATCGAGTTTAATACAGAGGATCTGGAGAAAGATAATCGGAAAGCAGAACTGAATCTGAAATCAACAAAGTATGATACAAAGGATACAAGAAATAAATCTGACAAAGCAGAGAAGAAGCAGAAGGATGCCAAAAAGAATGTTCAGGAGCTTGAGAAGAAAATAAAGGATAAAAAGGCTTATGTCTCGTCTCTGAAATCACAGATTTCAGCGGCAGCAGCAGCGGCACAGCGTGAAGCGGCAGCTCAGGCATCCGCACAGGCAGCAGCTCAGGCTCAGGCACAGCAGCAGGAAGCTCAGGAAAAAGCCCAGGCAGAGGCAAAGAAACAGGAGGAAATCCAGAGTAAATATCAGGCCGCACTTTATACATACAAGACGGAGACTCTTCCGCAGTACCAGCAGCAGCTCTCAGATCTGAATGCACAGTATAATCAGGCACAAAGCGATTATAATCAGGCAGACACCACATATCAGATGGCATTTGCAACATGGCAGGCAGACCCTTCAGATGAGAATACACAGGCTCTGGATAATGCGGAGGCTGCAAGAACACAGGCACAGCTCGCAATGCAGCAGGCACAGCAGACTTATAATGATCTTAAGCAGCAGACACCGAAAATGCCGGTACTTTCTGATTTCACAGAAAGCAGTCCAGATTACTCATGGGGAATTTCAGACGGTTCAGATGCAGATGACAGTGATGGGGAAGATTCTTCCTCCTCCGGATATGATTACAGTGGAAGTGATGGCGGGACAGTAACTGCGGATACTTCTGCTCTGGAAAGTGCACTTGAGACAGCAAGCGATGAACTTGCAGAGCTTCAGTCAGATCTGGCTTCTGAGAAAGCTATCGCAGAGGCAGATTCCACAAGCCTGACAAAAGAAGAAAAAGAGAAACTGAAAGTAACGGATAATCTTTCCGAACTGGACGCAAAATCAGCCGAGGAGCTGGTGAAGGAAGGAAAGAAAGGAATCACCGCAGAATTTAACGGAATCATATCCAAGGCAGATATTAAGCAGGGAGCAGCAGTTACTCAGGGTATGGAACTGTTTACTATTGAGAATACAGACAAGGCAAGTGTGGATGTGACTCTCTCTAAATATGATTATAATACAGTGAAAGAGGGGCAGTCTGTTGAGATTACCTTGGGGGATAATACTTATCAGGGTACTGTAACAAAAATGAGTCATATTGCGGTGCAGAATGAAAAAGGAACGCCGGTCATTTCAGCAACAGTAAGCATTGATAATCCAGATGAAGATATTTTCCTGGGAGTAGATGCAAAGGTTAAGATTTATGCGGCTTCTGCGAAAAATGTGGTGACTCTTCCTGTGGAAGTGGTCAATATCGGAAAAGAAGGCTCCTTCTGCTATGTGATAGAAGATGGACTGGTGACAAAGAGAAATATTACCACAGGAATCAGCTCAGAGGATTATGTGGAAATTACGGACGGAATCAAAGAAGGAGAAGAAGTAATCGCAGATCTGGGTGATTACACAGAGGGAATGGAAGTACAGGCAGTTCCTGAACAGACAGGAGAGGATGCCGATGAGTAATCTGTATGAATATATCAAGATGGCAGTCCATAACATTATGGCAAATAAGGGACGTTCTTTTCTGACTATGCTTGGCATTATCATTGGCATTGCTTCTGTAATTGCCATTGTATCTGTGGGTGAAGGAACCAAGAACCAGATGAACAGTGAAATTGATGATATCGGCGGCGGGCAGATTGCTATCAGTGTCAGCGATGAGGCACAGACAGATGAGGAGTGGATCACTGCGGATGATGTGGAAGCAATCCGGGCGGTAGACGGTATAGAAGGAGTAAATGTTTCGGATTCATTCAGTGGAGAAACTACCACAGGTAAGGGAAATTTTTCTCTTATGCTGACGGGTGAGGGACCGGATGCAAAGCTGTTAAATAATGCCACCATGAAGCATGGAGTATATTTCGGGGAAAATGAAGTTCAGGAAGCAAAAAATGTCTGTGTGCTTTCCGATGCAGATGCAAAAAGACTCTTTGGCACAGATGATGTGGTTGGAATGACTGTAGATGTCAATTGTTATGGACTGACCAAAAGTCTTCGTATCTGCGGGGTGACAACCCAGAAAGAAAATGGAACCTTTGTCAGTTATACTTATGAGGGAATGCCGGTGACTATTAATGTTCCCTATACTACAATGAATGAATTCACCGGTGTATCCGATTACTTTTTCTCAGTAACAATGCAGGCAGATAAGAGCTTAAACAGTCAGGATGTTGCTGACAAAGTGGTAAAACTGATGGAAAAAAGACATCAGTGTGCAGGAAAAGATTACTTTCAGGTACAGAGCTTTCAGGATATTATGAGCTCTATGAATCAGATGCTGGATATGGTGACTGCTTTTATCTCCTTTGTGGCGGGAATTTCCCTTCTGGTTGGCGGTATCGGCGTTATGAATATTATGCTGGTTTCCGTAACAGAACGTACCAGAGAGATTGGTATCCGTAAGTCACTGGGAGCGAAAACCTCTTCTATTATGATGCAGTTTCTGGCAGAGGCGGCAATTCTGACGGTGATTGGAGGGGTGATAGGAATTGTTCTGGGTGTGATTGGCGGATATGTGATCTGTTCAATCATAAGCAGCAGTATGGGAATGTCCATCACTCCGGGAATCAGCCTGAGTACAATTATGGCGGCGACTTTGTTTTCCTGTGCAGTAGGAGTATTCTTTGGAATTTATCCTGCGAAGAAAGCAGCAAAACTGAGCCCGATTGAGGCTTTGCGGCGGAATTAATGAAAACAGGACTGCAATGGTATTTTGGTGTACCTGTGTACTGATATCATTACAGAATAGTTGTAAATTGTTATAATTTTGCGAATCAAAAGAAAAAAATAAAAAATTCAAAAAAAGTGTTGACAAATGCTCCAGTATAGAGTAGAATACTCATTGTTGTGAGGGACACGAGATAAGAACTTCACAAGGATGTGCGTTTAGCTCAGCTGGATAGAGCGTTTGGCTACGGACCAAAAGGCCGGGGGTTCGAATCCTCTAACGCACGCTAATAAAAAATAAGACAGTGTATATGCACTGTCTTATTTTTTATTCGAGTCCGGGTCGGACTCGAACGGGTTCGATCTACGCTTCGCTCCGGTCGTTGCTAAACGCGTGCCACTGGCACGCAGCAACCTCTAACGCACGTAGAACCGCTAGAAATCAAGGCTTCTAGCGGTTATTTTTTTGATTGTCCAGTCCTGAAATTACTTCCATGAGAAGCGTTGGAAAATGTTCTGAAAGGAACTTTATAAAGGTTAGGCATGGACGTGGAAAAGGGCTATACAATAAATAAATGAAAAAGAAACGCTGGTTCCGGTAAATACCGGTTCCGGCGTTTCTTTTTATAATTTTCGGATCATTGCGCTTCCATGCAGATCGCATACAGGATCTGCAAACAGATGGTTTTTCAGACAGAATTCCCCGACCGCTTTTCGACATCCGGAAAACTGTGTACTGTACACATCGTGGATCAGGAGAACTCCTCCGGTGGCCAGGCGTTCATAGAACAGAGGAAGTGCGGCTGCAGTTGGAGCATAGAGATCTGCGTCCAGAGATACAAAACAAAAAATTTCATCTGTGACATCGGAAAAGGTATCCGGAAACCATCCTTTGTGGATCACAGTACGTGTAGGATCAGGCATAACATGAAGAACAGAGTCAATATCAGTAGAAGAAAAATCACCTGTTTTGGCACGGGACAGATTACCGGAGGCTTCTATTGTGATATCCTTTTCTGAAAAGCCCTCAAAAGTATCAAAAAGATGGATTTTTCGGTCTGGAAAGGCTGCACTG
>QRFC01003529.1_pt1 | contig 10386 bp, 3 predicted proteins | sample 1861061 | NCBI WGS metagenome assembly QRFC01 (sample SAMN09711282, study PRJNA482702) | Human gut metagenome, whole genome shotgun sequencing project. | reverse complement strand
CGCTGCCCCTGCTTCGGTTCGCTGCATCCGCCACTGGCGGCGCTCACCTTTGCAGCATCCAGTATTATCTGCGCTTTTGGCTTGGCATCTGCCGCACCTTGCTCGCCGTATCGGCACTTAGAATTATGCGGTATTGCCCTTAATCTAACTGCGGGTTGCAAAAACTTGCCCCCCATGCCGTGCGGCATCTCTTCGTTGCTGTTATAGTTTCTATTATATCATATGCTTCGCGTGTGTCAACGGATATTTTGACGAATATTATGCCGGCATCTCTTCGTTGCTGTTCACACCTTTTCTCTGCCGCTTTTCCTTCCCATCCTTCTTCACTTCATCCAGGCATTCCCGCTCACCTACCTTCATTCTCACCTATTATCCCAAGGTCTATCTGAAATCAAAAACGCCGGATATTTCCATTTCTCATCTGCACCCCAACAAAAAAGCAGCGGCCAGCAATCTGCCAGCCGCTGCTTACCTTATTATAATAGCGTTCCCGGATGTTCCACTCCGCTTCATCTCAATTACTCTTCGCTGTCATCCGGGATATCTTCCTCAAAAGCATCCATCCAGCTTTCGTTGTGCCACTTATCTTTTTCACCTTTTTCCTTGGCGGCAACCTTCTGCCGTTGTGCCTGGTCGTTCATTATGGTGCCGATCGGGTTCAGCGCGCGTTCTTCAATAATGTGGTAGAACAGCCCCATCGGGTTATTCACGTTGGGGTCCTTGGCGGCCTTTGCCCAGAACACATCAAAGTCCAGTTCATGCGCCATAGCTTCCATCAACGGGGTCAGGCTACCATACTTTTCAATCACTTCATTCATGCAGGCCAGGTAATGCAGCCGCATTTCGTCTTTCAGCCCATTGCGCAGGCTGGAAGGCGATGGCACGCACCGCGCTGCCAGGTGGCGGTAAATTTCGTGGTAAGCGCCGCGCTGGCCGCTCGTCAACGTCTTTTCCAGGTATCCATCATCTACAAACTTTGCAAACTCTTTTCGCATATCCTGCCGTTTTACAATCGTTTCGGGAATCAGCTCTACCTTGGGCGGCTCCGGCTCCGGCATCATTTGCTGCACCGGCTCGTCCATCACATGGTACTCAGCTTCCAACAGCTCCTCTTTGGGTTCTGCTGCCGGCTTTGCCTTGCGGAAAATATAAATGCGATAGTTATCCATATCCTCGCGCAGCACCTTGTTCAGGTACCGCGCCGGGCTGCGCATCGTCTGCGACCGAGGAATGATCTCCTGTGCATAGCGGGGTGCCACACCGGCCAGCCAACTGGTCAGCCCGCCGCAATCCAGGATGATGGCATTCATCTTTCCAAACACCGTTTTGTTGCCGCCGTCCTGCTCGCCATCGCCTGCCTGGATGGTGCAGCAGGCATCTGCCAACACATCAATGATCACTTCCACCGCATGCAGCTCTTCGGGCGTAATCTCCGCGCGCAGCTGATCCATGCGCGCTTTCACAACAATTTCCTCCCGCAGCTCGGTGCGGTGGCGTCCAAAGGAATAGGGGATCGTTGTTTCCGGTGCCGAAACATAATCAAAGGTGATCACGCTGGGGTCATCCAGCAGCGAATCTTCAATCGCCACGGTGGGGCGGCCCTTCTTTTTGCTCTTTTTGCGCACTGTGCTGTTGATGCTGTCCAGGTTGGCCTGTGCAGCGGCATCATCCACCGGGTCAATCGTTACCACCAGCGAAAGAACCTTCTGCCCTTTTTTTTCGTACACATCGTAATTAAAAATAATATCCGTCTTTTCGTTAATTTCCGCCTTTGCCTTTTCCAGTGCCAGGCGGCGGAAATCCGACCATCGGTTGGCCGTATACGAAAGCTGTTCATACAGCATGCTCAGGTTCCATACCAGCGGTTCCCCTGCCGCTTTCTTTTTCAGGTACAGGCTCTGGTAGCTCTTGCACAGCTCGTAAATGCGGATGGAATAGGTGGACCGCATCAGCATGGTGTAGGTCACATCCATGGTGGTATACAGGGTTTTCAGCTGCACCAGGTGCGGTTTCAGCACCGGATCCAGCGTGATGGTCATGCGCGCGCGGCCCTCATCAATGCGCACTTTATCGATCCAGCGGAATGTTTCCACCGTGGAAGTTCCGTTATTCTTGATCCACTGGATGGGCGCGTTGGCCAGCTCCTCAATATTTTTGCGCACCTGCTTGTACAGCGCCCCGCTGTGCGGGTCCATGCCGGTCATCTTGATAAAATCATAAATGCTCAGCTCATAAGAGGGCAGGTCCGTATCCTCCGGCTTAATCATCGAAAAAATATGCAGCATCAGGCGCTGCTGGCTCAGCGTCAGGTTGTTGCGCGTCATCTGTACAAGGTCATTGGATTTGCGAACGATGGTCTGGTCCCCGCGTTCTTCAAACGTAACGACAAACGGATCATCTTTTTTCTGTTTACTTGCCGCCATAAGCAGGGGCCTCCTATATCGGTTGCTGTATCCCGGGTGGTCACGCACATCATGCTAAACATTATAGCACATCCTGTTGTCCAGCGCAAGAATTGCAAATTTACACAGGGTTTCACCGCCATTACCCTGTGCAAAATGCAACACCCGCGTTGTGGTTTGCCATATATCCTGTGGGGGTTGCAGCCCGGGTGCAGGTTACACAGGGTTTTATTGTGCTTTTCTGTCCTGCTGTTTCAGAGTTCTGTAACCTGACGGAATGGCAACACCAATTTTTTCCCGTTCTCCCCCATCTCCCGGCTTACCTCTGGTTGTTATTATGGCTTAGTTGTTTAGTTCTATATTAGTAATTAGGTAGAGCCTGTGTAATTTAACAACGCAAACCTGTGTGTTCAACCAACTGCAGCCTGTGCATTCCACCACCATTTTCCTGTGCGGAAAGCAACCTGCGTAAAGTTGCAAATAAGCCAAAAACAGCCAAACCTGTGTAAATTGCAACACGGGGAACGGGCCTATCCTGTGTGGTTTTCCAACAGGTACGCGGGTCACGGCGGGGCAGGGGAGCGGGAATACCCTGTGTAAAATGCAACTGTTTCGGGGGTAACCTGTGCGTTTTTCCAACGGTAAGCGGCATAGGGAAACAAGGCAATCCTGTGCGTTTTTCCAACACGTTTCGGGAATGGTCGGCACAGAATGCGGGCAATACCCTGTGCAAAATTGCAACAGCTCATAGCTGCTTCAAATAGATCAGTTGCAAATTTACACAGGGTAGCACCCCTTATATTATAAGGTAAGTGCCGCACAGAATGGCGCGTGAGGGGTTGCAGTTTACACAGGATAGATTGAAAGCTGGGAGCTGGAGGTGTATCTGAAAACAAAGAAAATGACGGATATTTCGCAAACACAGCAGGATTTAAGGCAGAGAGCCGCAGGAATCCTTTGTGGATTCCAAGGCGCTTTAACGCAAAATCCCGCTGTGTTTGTAGAAATAGACTAAATTTTCGACTTTTCAGATACACCTTAGTCCTATCTGAAACGTCAAAAAGCTCGTCTGTTTCAGCAAACGCAGCCGGATTTTGTGCTTGCGAAAGATCCGCTATTTTCGTTGCTCTCAGATGCACCTCAGGAGCTGGCGCAGATAGAGATCGGCAAGGGGGAACCGGGAATCAGGGGCAGGGCAGGGGGGACAAAAAAGCGAATGGCATATCTGCAGCAAACCCGCACCCCGTTGTAAAGGGAAAACGGCGTCCCGTTGGCGGGCGTGCAATCCACCAAACACACACCCGCCGCCGCAAACACCGCAAACCGTTTGCAGGGGCGCGGTGTACCCATCGCGCCGCAAAAAAACGGGAACCGTGCGCCGCAAACCTGCCATCCCTCCCACAAGGCGCCCAACCAGCCGCCAGGCCCCGCCGCAAACAGGCGCATGCGAAACAAATAATTGCGCAAAAACAGGGAAATGCAACAAAAAAGGCGAATTTTGCCGCAAAGTTGCGCTCTGTGTGCGCAGAGGATCATAAACGCGCGGTCAAAGTATATAAAAGGGACCGCTGCCAAAAAGAAAATCAGGAATAAATTATACAAAGGCTTTGAATACATTGTATAATTGGAGGAAAACGCAATCAGTAAAAGTGCCGAAAAACAGGAATTTACGTGGATTGTATTGCCTTTCTGGTATAAAGGTGCTATACTTTAACACTGAAAAGTAAATGCGCAATGAGAAGATTCGATGCGTAATTTTTTTGAAAACAACATGGCAACGGTTGCGCAAGCGAAAGAAGCTGGCTTCTTTTATTGTTCCACAGGGATCCCCTGTGGAACAATGTGCTTTCATTAAACCAGCGCGAAAGGCGAGTGAGCAGATTGAATAGAACAGGAAAAAACACAACAGGTTGGGCGCGCCGGCTGACAGCGCTGCTTGTCACCGCTTGCCTGGTTATGGCAATGGCCCTGCCTGTATACGCCGAGGTGGATCTTCTGCCCGACGCACCTGACGAAGTAGAGCTGCTGGAGGATGAGCAGGGAACGGCCTCCGGGGAGGATACCGTTCCGCCGGAGCAGAACGCCGCCACCCCGGTGCCGGATGCCGTCACCCCGGAACCGGAACAAAGCGCCGAGCCGGAGCAGCCCGCCCCGACCGAAACGCCGGAGCCCACGGCAGAACCCACCCCGACCCCGGAACCGGCAGCCACCGCAACGGCCACCCCTGTGCCGACCGTGACCCCCACCGCCACCCCGGAACCGACCGAACAACCGCAGAAGATGTACGCCGCAAGAAGCGTGGATAACGTGCAGGCAGTTAGTGAGACGGGAGTGCCGGATACTTACACGCTCTATTTTGCAGTGCCTCGTAAGTGGAGTGGTTTTACAAGCGTTAAAATTTATGCAGTAGATACAAACAACGATAAAGAGCCGCCGTATACGCTTGATATGCAGGAAGCTGACATAACGAAGGACGGAAGAAAAATTTATTCTGCGGACCTGAATAAGAAAAAACACTATCGATGGGGAGGATTGAATGGACTAGAATTTCACGGATATAAAGGGGATACGCTTGAAGATAGTGTGGTAATTGCTGATGTAAATACACGTACGTGGTGGAAGACGTTCGATCCAACTCGTGACGATTATATCGGCGGCAACTACTATGATCCTGAAGCAGAGGGCGAGAAGTGGTCTACCTATACGGTTACGGTTCGCCATAATCAGTTCGCTGGCAAAGAGATGTCCTTTGAAAATAAAACCGGTGAAAAACTAACGAACGTCCAAGCCTGGTTTTATGAACCGAATGATAAAGGAGAGCTTATCCAGGTCGGTAAACCAATAGCCTCAAATAGTGCTGGGGCGGATTCTGGTATTGCTCCTAATTCCACAGCAACCTTTACCATTCCTAACGAGCTTTGCTCTTATGTTAAGTTTACATGGGGTGAGGACAATCCCCAACAATCCAGCAAATACTATAACTTCTATGGTGAAAAAGTTAGTGATGATAAAAAATCCTTTACATACAGTGATACAAGTAAATGCTTTATCTATACTGGCGAAGACAACGAAAGATGGGGTATAGAAAAGTCTGTCCTTATCTATTACGATGCTACTTTCTCAAAGCTGCCAACAACAGGTACTAATGATACTGACGGCAACTATTCAATCCCCAAAGCCGATCAAAGTACGGAAAGTACGGTTTACTACTGCTTAAAAGGAAAAGACAAAAAAAGCATAGGCGGCGAAATGAGCCGGATTAAGGGCACAGATTACTATGCAGCAGATGTGCCGGATGGCTATACCCAAATTGCATTCTCTTCGTATCCGTTGAGTAGCGATAAGATCCTTACAAACTGCGGCAACAATACAGATTGGGTAGACATCCCTTTAGATTATAAGGATAAGGAACAGTGCTTCTATGCGGATACGAATGACGATACAATATATCACAGTGGCCCACGCGGCGGCTACTGGGCTCCAAAAGACACCACCCCGCGTGATGCCGAAACGTGGAAAAATCGTGATGCCGAAACGGGGAAAGAAACTCCAATAGTAGATATTGCATCCGTTCCTTTTACGGAAGAAGCAAACACAAAATATGTTACCAGTACGCTGTATGACTATTATACAGATTACGAGTTGAACGGCAAGAACCGTGATGGCTACGGTGAATATAAGGGTGCAAGTCACCGCAACTGGGTAACCTTCCGTGAATTTGATCAGGCGCTGAGCGATTATTATGAGAAAGCAAAAGCCCCATACCCGCTTTATACCGGGCATTTCCAGCCTGCGGAAGGCACTGAATTTAGCCAGATTGCAGATACATTAAAGTTGTTTGGGTACGACAACTTTATTCGTTTTAGGGCAATCAATAACTCTCAGTATAATGAAGATCAAAACAGTGGAAAAGAACATTATGACTATGCCTATCAGGGCTTGGTTGCGAATACAACTAACGCAGATGGAGCACCGTTGTTAAACGGAACAACATCAGCAGTAGAACCGCACTTTAACAAAGAATTCCTCTTAGGAAAGAATAGTAAAAATGCAAAGCTTGGTGAAGTGTATGAGAATGTAAAGTTCCCATTTACTAAAGTGCAAAATCTTTTTGGTAATGAGACGGACGTTGATTATTGGTGCTTTGACAGCAAGGATACAACTCTGTATCTAAAACAAGATTCGGGACAAAATTCGGATTCAAAATATTTTCTCCAAAGTAACAAAAACAGAGAGTCTTCAAAGAATGTGAATGCGTCATCGGGCATTGATAATGTGACAAACACATATGGCTACTTCCCGTTCAATGAAACAGCAAACCCTGGTGTGGCTTCTACCTACAATTACGGCTTTGGCACCAAGCTGCAGATGGATTTTACCCTGACGGATGACGGTATGCTGGAAACAGACGATGGAAATGGAACAAAGGTAAAAACCAGCATCAAGTTCTTCTTCTCCGGTGACGATGACGTTTGGGTATTCATTGATGGCAAGCTGGCGCTTGACGTTGGCGGCGCCCATGGTAAGGTTTCCGGCCTGCTGGAATTTGGCAAGGCAGATGAAAAGAATAATAGTGTAACAGCCTATGTCAGTAAGGTCAAAAAAGGCGGAACGTCAAAAGAGGATCAAGATAAAAAATTTGTCAAGCGCGTGAAATATAATAACGAGGACATTGAGTTCTACGCGCAAGGCACTACTCTTAATGACCTCGCCAAAGGCCAAAAGCACACCCTTACCATGTACTACATGGAACGCGGTATGTGGGAGTCCAACATGGCGGTGGCGTTCAACTTCCCGGATAATAACGAGCTGCAGGTTCAAAAAGTGGTCGATCTGAGCAACGTTACTGATCAGAAATTCAAAGAATGCTTTGAAAAACAGAAAATCTTCAACTTCACCATCCAGAACCAGGCAACCCATTATGGAGAAAAAGAGGCCGCTAAACCGAATCCAAGCGATACCGAAAAGGTGAATTTGACTGCGAAAGAAAACAAGATTGAACCCGCAACCCCAGATAAGGTAGATGACTACATTTTCAGGTTGGATAAAAACCCCAAGCCAGATCCCGGGAATGAAAACGAACAGGTCCTTCACTGGTACGCACGCTATATGGATACGCAAAGTGCAGCGCGTGAGAAACGTCGTGGCATCCTGACGCTGGGAAACCCCATCAATATCGAAAACATGCGCTTCCTTACGTTCCAGGTTTACGTTTCCCAAAAAGATGGTAGTGACCTTTCCCTCAACAACCTGTATCTGGAATTGCTGGATGAACAAACACCTATCCACGGCCAAAAAGGCAGCCTTGGCACATCAGGCATTAACGGCGCAACGTATGGCTCGGTCGAACTGAAGACAGACCAATGGGTCACCGTAAAGCTGGACCTGCACAAGATGAAAGAGCAGGGCGGTTCGGACGGCAAATTTAGCGGCAACGTTACAACCATCCGCGTGGGCGATAACTATAGCCGCAACATCTATTTCAGGAACTTTACCTTCATTCCCAAAGCGAAGCCAAGTACGATGTCCGGCTTTACAACCAAGCAGGAGGACATCCCGGATTACGGCTCCGTCAAAAGCGGTCAGCTGCAAAACGCCGAAAACGCACAGTACACCTCCAACATGGACAACGACACCCAGTTGGTGGAAGGCGACGGAAGCTTTGTTCTGGAAGCTGGAGAAATCGTTACCTTCAGCGACCAGTTCCGCCGCGGCAGCTACATTTCGCTCAAGGAGGAACTGAACGAAAACCTGTACGACACCACATGGACGGTGTACGAGAACGGGAAGGCGGTTACTTCGATGAAGGGCGATGACACGGTAGAGACCGTGAAAGTTGACAACCCGTACAAGTCGCTGAAGGAGCAGACGGGAAGCGGCCCCGATGATGGCCGAACGGAAAACAGGGGAACAGGAGAAGAGCAGCCGGGGGAGAATCAGTATGACGGAACCAAACCCGCCGACACCATCGTCTTCCGCTCCTATAAGAACCCGGACGAAACAAGCTCCACGCTGACAAAGCTAAAGGTAAAATACGTCAACACCGTCAAAACCGGCGGGCTGACAATCCAAAAGAAGGCCGCAGACGGCGAAACCTTGGACGGAACCTACAAGTTCAAAGTTACCTTTAGTGATGTTGGCGGTGCTGCTCTGGAAGAAGATGACATCATAAAGTATGTTGAGATCGACATGACCGATGAGGATAAATACCCAGGCCACACCGCGACCATCACCGGCATCCCCGTTGGCACCCGCTATATCATCCAGGAAATCGGAAGCACCGATGGTGCCAAACTGCAAAGCGTAACCGTTCCGCCTGGTTGCGATTCCGCCCAAAAGATCGACAACACCATGGTGGAAGGCGTGATTAAGGAGCCAAACACCTGCCCAATTACCGCAATCTTTACCAACACCCAGCGCACACTGATCAACATTGAGTTCGATAAGCTCTGGAAAGATGCAAATGGTACGGACGATCTTAGCACTGCGAAGCGGCCGGGACAAATCTACATCCAGCTCCAGCGCCGCCTGGCAACCAGCACAAACGAAGAAGACTGGACACCGGTAAAGTACCCGGCTGACAACACGAAAGACTATGTTACCATTGAATACGGTGAAAGCGGCTGGCGGCGTACCTTTAGAGGTTTGGATCAGTACAAAATCAATACGGATAATAATAACCACATCGATTATGTGTACCGCATTGTGGAAGGTACGGTAGAGAATGACAAATTTAAAAAGGCAGCGGCAGACGGAACCATTACGATTGGCGGCAACACGTATGTTGTAACGGCTGAAGCAACACAAAACAGCGAAACGAACAGCGAAACAAACAGCGAAACGGACAGCACGGGCAGCTCAACAGGCAATACAGCCACAGCCACCGATGGAACCATCACCGGCGGCAGCGGCAAGATTGAGCTGACCAACACGCTGCAGAACCCGAAGTTTGTACTGGATATCATCAAGAAGGACGCGGAAAAAGACAAAAATGGCGAAGATGTGCCCTTGGATGGTGTTGAGTTCAAACTGGAAAAGCTGGTCGAAACAACCGAAGGAGAAACGCAGGTAGATACTACCTATACCGGTACAACGGACGACAACGGCAAGATAATCTCGAACCCGTTCAAAAATCTGGAACCCGGTACATACCGCCTGACGGAAACCAAGGCACATCCGGGGTACAACCTGTTGGCACAGCCAATTGTGATCAAATTTACCCAAGGCGGCGAGTGTTTTATTGATGGGGAGAAAATTACGGACACAAAAACGTTTGTGCAGTCCGACAACACCTACACCATGAACCTTACCGTTCTGAACCGTAAAACGCCTGAGCTGCCCCACACGGGTGCAGACGCGCCAAGTCTGTGGCTGCTGATCGGCATGCCGCTGGCGGTGGCAGGGCTGTTGATATTCACATTCCGCTACAACAGGAAAGGGGGCCGGCGACATTAACCATCCCCCGGAAACCCAGCAACCCCCAGGGTACAGGGCCTGCCCGCCAGTGCGCACCCGTTTACGGCAGGGCGCAGCCATAAGCCGGGGTGTATAACTGAAAAGTGGAAAATATCGCCTGTTTCTATAAGCGCAGCCGGATGTTGCGTTAAGGCTTAAAAAGCCTTGGGATCCGGAAAGGATTCCGGTGGCTCTTTGCCTTACATCCTGCTTGTGGCTGCGAAATATCCGTTATTTCCTTTGGTTTCAGATGCACCTTAAGCCAAGTGGGCAAGCGGCCCAGTTTTTCCTCCTTTTTTCTTCACGGCACAGTGCGGGCGGCGCGGCAGCGTTTCCCCGCTGCAGCGCCCCGCACTGCACGCCGTGCTGATGCAGAACCCTTAAGCCGGGCGGCCCCGCCGCCCATCCGATGATGATTTTTTTAAGAGAAGAGGTACTGAAATGAAAAAAGCAAAACGTTTTCTCACAGGCCTGTTGAGCGCCGCCCTGGCCCTCAGCCTGTGCGCCATGCCAGCAATGGCAGCGGAGG
>QRFC01003528.1_pt1 | contig 10387 bp, 10 predicted proteins | sample 1861061 | NCBI WGS metagenome assembly QRFC01 (sample SAMN09711282, study PRJNA482702) | Human gut metagenome, whole genome shotgun sequencing project. | reverse complement strand
AGAACGCAGAAAGGCTTCGTGAGGTGTTTCTTGATATGAACGAAGTCTCATATCGCACAGAATCCGAAACCGAAACTGTCATCGTAACCGATGAATACGGCGCTATTGTTCTTGACAAGAACGGGAAGCCGATTACTGAGCGCAAGACAACGCTGTTCATATACGTCAATGTGTTAAGCATGGATTACCGCGACGGCGCGGATATGTACCGATTCAACGCTGACCAGAACGAAATGCTTACCGAGCTTATGCAGCCTGACTACTACCCGCTTTTTGCAGAGCTGCTTGGCGATGCCGTGGGCGACGGCGGAACATACGGCTTGGGTTTAGACATCAATCCTGATCTCCCATCGACCGAGCTTGGCGCGCAAATCGTTGCGGCTGCTAAGAAATACATAGGCCGCAGTTATTCCAGCATGGATTGTTCCAGCTTAGTGCGGGCTGCATACCGTGACTGCGGCTTATCCTCCATGAACGGGTTGACGTCCACAGGCATGGCCCAAAAGTGCCGCGACATGAATGTGCTGTTTACTGACGCTTCCAAGCTTCAATCAGGCGACCTCATCTTTTTTGCCCGTAAGGACGCTTCCCGCGGCGAAGGTTATTGCACGGACGCCCGGCGTTGCGGAACGGGCAAATGTAAACGCTGGCTGCAGATACACCACGTCGCCATCTATATTAACGATGAATTTCTCATTGACAGCACAGGCGGCAATAACAGCGTACAGATTCGCAATCATTGGGGCAAGAACGGCTCTGAATGGGAATGGGTATGCTTCGGCAGACCGACCAACTGACAGAAAGGAAATAAAATGAAAAGGCAGAATATCAAAAGAACGGCATTACTTGCTGCTCTCTCCGTTTCGATTATAATATTCGGTGCCATTGTATTTACGCCGCACGAAAACGATGATACTTTCGTCGAGATTAAACCAATATTCACGCCTGAAGTTGTGCATATGGAGCTTCCCATTCCCCTGTCTTCACCTGTTGCTACTCTTCGGCCAATACCAATGTCGGAGACAATCGAAAGCCCCGCTCCCTCGCCGCCGGCAGCGCCTTCCCCAAAGCAGGAGGGCGAATGCTTCTTTACGCTGGATATTCTGAACGATACCATATCCGTAGCATACGGCGTGGAAGAATCAACGCTCAAGAAAACTCCCGGCTGGCTTACGACCTCCGTATTGCCCGGTGATAATGGTATGTGCGTTGTCTACGGCCATCGCAACCGTAATCATTTGAAGATACTCGAAAAAGTCACCGTAGGCGACATCATTACGGCAACCAAAGACGGCATAGCCTACACCTATACCGTTTCAGATGTTGCCATCTACGAAAGCACATCGGACTGGCGGCTCCCAACGCTGGACGGAAGTACGCTTGTGCTTGTGACCTGCTATCCGTTCAGATACTCGGGACATGCGCCGGGCAAGTATCAGGTTATGTGCCTAATGGATTGAGTTAATGGGGCAAAGCAAATATAGTTTTGCCCCATTATTTTTAGAGCATTAGCCTAGTTTTCTCCAAGCATTCATACCAACAATACCATCACTGGTAAGTCCTGCTGATGTCTGGAAGTGTTTGACTTTGTTTTCAAGCGTCGAGTCAAAAGTTGTTGATGTTCCAAGTTCAGAATACCCTCTAGCCGTAAGTCTAATTCTCAGAAAACGCACCGCATCATTAACGTTACCCCCTTTAACCTGCGGAAGAAGCGAATTCCAAGTTGTAGCACCAATGATGCCATCATCTGTATACCCTTTTGCAGTCTGGAACTGCTTAATTTTTGCATCGGTAACATTTCCTTGCTTGCCATCCAGGGTACCGCAGTTGTAGCCGAGATTACTCAAGCGGAATTGTGCTATCTTCATGAATTCAAACTCGGTATTGGCGTTACTGCCATAATCAATTGCAAGGATAAATGTTTCGCTATTATTGTGGAAATAGTTTCCCTGCCCGTTTCCATTAAGAAAACTCATTACGTTTATCCGGATGTGTCAACAAATAAAGCCACCATCGAAGTAAATAGATTACATTTGGCACTACACAGCCGGCTACCGCAGGCGATGGCAATAAATCTGAATATCAAGCGCCCGCAACACACAGTATTTTAACCCCCCATAGCAACCATCAGGTAATTCCCTACGGCTTATTTCTAAGGCCGTCTTGCAGTATTAAAAAGCAAGTCATGTCTGCCAGAACATGACCTGCTTATAATTACTCTTTAGACTTCACACAATTTGGCCCATGTGTTTGCGCCACATACGCCATCTGATGTAAGACCATTTGCCGTTTGGAACTGCTTGAGTTTGTTCTCGCTCCCGGTTCCAAAAAGACCATCCGGGGTTCCGACATTGTAGCCATTAAGATTGAGCAGTGCCTGAACAGCTTTTGCTCCGCTTTGCTGGCCAACCTGCTTTTTCACAATGGGGAAAAGCAAGCTCCATGTTGCAGGGCCCACAAGACCATCAATACGGGTACCTTCGGCAGCCTGATAACGCTTTACATCATAAGTAAGCTGTACATCAAATGTAGAATCTACGGTACCGGAAAAAAGGTTCTCTACAGCCATCCGCCGTTTTATCTGGTGAACTGCTGCCCCGGTATCTCCCTGACGGTAGATTGTATTGCCATTTCCGCCAGTACTGCCACCGCCGGTACCAAAGTACTGACCGGCGCCATCAGGAGGAGTAGCAATGCAAAGCGATGCCCATGTGTTTTCGCCTACAATGCCGTCAGAAGTAAGATTACGTAGTGTCTGATACGCTTTTACGGCTGCCATGGTACCTGATCCAAATATTCCATCAATGAGAACACTATGTTTCTGATAGCACAATAGCATCTGAAGTGCTCGAACCTCATCCTTTGTTCCTCGTCCCATTTTGAGAATAGGGAACAGCTTCTTCCATGTTATAGGCCCTACGTTTCCATTAGCCGTAATACCATTTGCCTGCTGATATGCTCTGACGCATGCGTCGGTTGCGCTGTCATACGTACCGCTGACGGCCAAGTGATAATTTAGAGATAGGCGTTTCTGAAGCTGCTTTACAGTAGTATTGCTATCTCCCATTTCGCAAAGAGTAGTAGAATCACCATTCTGGTCTATTAGAACCTCATTTTCAAAAGGTTCATCCAAAGTAAGCGACTGCCATGTCTTTTCACCGCAAACACCATCAGCATCAAGCTGACGCGCCGCCTGATATGCTTTTAGGACAGTTTCAGTGCCAGTACCAAACAGGCCATCAGGAGTACCTACAGGATAATTCTGATAGTTGAGCAGCGCCTGCATGGCAGGGGCCCCGGCCTGAGAGCCTGTACGTTTCTTAAGCACAGGGAAAAGCCGCTTCCAGGTGCCGGAACCAACCAAACCATCCGCAGTAAGGCTATTTGCAGTCTGGAAAACCTTGACCTTGGCTTCAAGCACATCATCGAAGAAGTTATTCACTATGAAAGAACTATCTTCGGCCCAGAATCTGCGCCGAATCATCTCTATTTTGTCGCCGCTATCACCTTTGCGGTATACGGGGCTGGAGTAGCTACCGGAGTGCTGAACGACTTCGTCAGCAGATGTACGAATGTCGGGATAACCGGGCAAAGGGCCGTAAGTTAGTGCATCCGCAACAACAGGCAGCTGAATAACATCGGCTTCTGTTATGTTATAGTCAAGCCAGTCAAACTTGCCCCATGCATTCCAAGCAGGATCAGCAGAGAACTGTGTAACAACAACACCATAGGCTGCACCTTTTGCTTCGATGACACGATCTTTGCCGACGTATATACCAACATGATATATACCCTTGTCGTTTTTCTTGAACACTGCCACGCCAGGTGTATGGGGCATGAGGCTCATATTGGTGGATTTATCTGAACACCAATTCCTATACATACCACCAGAATAACTGTCACAATTGCTAACACCGCGCTTAAGAAGGAACCACTCTATAAGACCGGAGCAATCGGTTACCAGTTTCCCCATCCAGCGGGAACAATCACCAAGATAGTATGAAGAACCGTTTTCAGGATCTGCAGAAGCTCTATTTTCAAGAAGCTGCTGGGTACAAATCTGACCATAGGTTCCAAGGACGTAGCCGCAGCCTACTCTTGACTTGAGAAAATCTATAAAGTCGGATGCATCCTGAGGAGCTATTCCTGTGTTGTTAGGATCTTCAGTGCCGGTAGGCGGTATCATGATGCTGCAAATGTTATTTCCATTGGTAGCGTCATTTTCATTGAAAAAAACACTGTCACCAAGAGCGAGGATTGAGTGGCGAAGTTTACTAAAGGTACCACGCTTTATAAACTGTCCATGCACAGTAGTCCATTCACTTATGGATGCTATGCCAAACAAATTACACAGTTCAGCCTGTGTTGATGCGTTTAGAGATTTTACCCCACGATGAAATAGCTGGTCATTTAACAGAGTATTCCTGTCCAAACGAGAGATATACAGCGGGTCAATATTAGTTAGTTCATACGCTAGTTCACAAGCAAGCCGCCATGTTGCAGGTATTGGTTTAGTAAGAACAGACTCGCCTGCTTCTAGGTCAACCCCCATCGGATTCGAGGCTATATCATTTGTATGGATATGTGTTAGCCCTGTATATGCATTTTCCATATAAAGGACTTCGCGCCAAGAACCCCATGGTAGGGAATAACCGCCGACAGTGCGGTCAAAACTCATACCTTTACCATTAAGTACCCTACGATACCTAAGACGATTGAGCATTTCTTGTGCCACTGCTACCATAGCATCAGCATTGTTTTCTTCAGCAATAATCGCTCTTGCAATAATTTCGGCATCACTTCTCGTGTTGTCAGGACCGGGAGTTTTAAGTGTAGCAGTTTGATATTCGGGAAGAACAATTCCTGCCCATTGCCGTATCATTGTATCTGTAAGTGTCATTTGAATTCCTCATTTCATTTATTAGTCTCTGCCAGCATTATTTGAAGAATAACAGAATTTAATGAAATAAGGGAGTGACAGTACCGCGCCACCTACTTAATATACTCGGTCATCAAACGTTTATGATATTCGTCTTCAAAGTCTGAAAGCCGGTTTATAAAGGATGGAACGAAATATTTTATACTGTCGATAGAATAAGGGGCGACAAGATAGTCGCGGCAGGCTTCGTTTTTAGTATAAAAAGCTCTACGATCATTACTGTAATACAGCTTAATGTGGCAACAAAAGGCTGCCTCGTCTGGCGATGGTGCTTCAGCTATAGTATCTCCGTTTTCAATTTCTGTGTAATAATCAAAATACACTCTTTTATACAATTCCAACGAAATGTAATTATTTTCGCCTGTGCCACAAAGCTGCGGAGCTGACACATAAAAGTTCTCACCCATATATACTTGTTCCGCTACTGGACCCGTTTCGTAATATGTGTCGGTATAGGATAAATCGATATTGCCGGTAGCTGCGTTTAACCACAGGCAATTTGTATATTGAGAAAATATAAGCCACTGATTGCCGTTATAGCTGAAGCTTCCCAAATGCCAACCCATTACTGCATTCTTTGCCGAATAACCGGATGGCTCCCCTTCAAATATAACAGCAAAACCATAATTTCTGAAGTATTTCAAAATGAGACAGATCTTGTTATGGGACGGAACCTCAGTGATATAGATGCTATGCAGGGTATCATAAGATTCAAGCTTTTGTATCTGTTCGATGCCTTCTATACCGGCATTTGAAAGGAAACTGATAACGTCAAAGCTGTTATCATCATAATAATTATTCTGAACTGAATCGGCAATATCCCTTATTTCCTCAATGGCATAGCTCCTGCTTCGAAGTCCGTATGTTTTTTCGCTGTTCTGGTTTTCGATATAATAGCAGAAGTTGCTGTCCGCAGGGTAAATGTCTTCCGTATGGGAAGACAACACATAGCTGTATTTGGACATCACGCTTGCGTCGGCAGGGATAAAGCCTTCCTCTCCGATATTTTGTGTTTCGGATGGGATGGAAGAAATATACATACTATCCTGTGATTCCTCATTAGGCAATGACGGGAAAGCGGGTGTAGGTATTGGGTTATTGGCTTGAGCATCAATTACAGTCTGAGAAACGCACCCGCACAGCATGAGGCAGCAGAGGATAGCTATCAAAAGGCGCATGGTAAGACCTCCCGCAAAATAGTAAGTATAGTATAGCATGAATATGTGAATAAACTTAAAACCAAAGTTTGTCATCAAAAAAGGCTAATGGCTCCATTATGTCACTTTAAACGAAAGATACAATGCTTTACTATTTGTGATTAAGGGATCCCAAATAGTAAATTCAAACGAAAGGAATACGAAAAAATGTCTGTTGTTTCTGTTGAACAGATGAATAACGGTGGAACCCTCCATCAAGGTGATACTGGAACCGCAGTAACTCAGCTGAAAAAGTATCTAAATACAGCTGGTTATACTGTTTCGTCCTCTGGTAATTCTTATGATACCACAACGGTAAATAAGGTTAAATCTTTCCAGAATGATTATGGGGCTATTGTTGATGGCATTGTAGGCAATAAGTCTTGGATGCTTTTGAAAAAGTTTTATGATTCATATACCAATCCCGTTTCAATCAACAGCGGGCCAAATTACAAATATGGTCCAAATGCACCAATGGTATCTGATATTAAAACCTTTCAGACTAACCTTTCAAATATTGGTTATACTGCCATTGGCACAGCAGATGGAATATTCGGCAAAGCTACTTTAAAAGCAGTTCTCCAGTTTCAGCTTCAAAATGATATGAGCATAGATGGCATTGCCGGAAGCTCAACAAGGCAGAAAGCAGCAACAATATCCGCTTATGCTGATAACCGTAAAAACTGGGGAAAACCTTACATCGGCTACAAATGCGCCGATAAGAAGGCATCTATGTCTGAATCAGAAGTAGTTGCAAGGTGTATCTATGGAGAATCAGATAGCAGCACTACTGGTCAAAAGGCTGTTGCTCAAATTATTGCTAATCGAGTTCGTTTGAGCGGCTATCCCAATACGGTTAAGGATGTGGTTTTTCAGAACAGTTCTCAGTTTACTTCCATGTATAAGACTAATGGCGAAACAACTGCTCCTAGAAGGACATCTACGAAATGGGCTAATGCTATTTCAGTAATAGGCTCTGCTTTCTCTTCAAGTAAAACGTACCATTCGGAGTTACGTAGTGGCAACTATACGAATTTCAAGTCATCTGAAGCGGGTATTCCGAGTGGGGCAACCCCCTATCCGGGGAATCCTATTGGCGGTAACTATTTTTATAAATAAATAACCAACAGTGCAGAGCACAAAGCTCTGCACTGTTTCCCCATATTAATCAAAATAAAGCTCGAGGCTCCGAAGATCATCGGTCGGCTCCGAATCGGCATTTCGATAATAAACTGTTATATAGTGCGGCGCAGCTTCGCCCATTATGGAAGCGCTTTCAATGCTGTAAAGCTCCATGATAGCGCAATTTGAGCGCAGCGACCCTATCAATAGCTCACGCCATTCGTCGTTTGTATGCCCCGCCGGAAGAATGCCCCATTGAGACGCAAATGGCCAGCCGCTGTATATGAGCAACTCCAAGGCCGGGACGCCGTCCTTAATATCGAATACGCTGACCCATTTATCTCCCATGGTTGTATTGTGGTCAACCTGAACTATGACTTCCTCAACGCCGTCGTTATCGATATCTGCAAAATCGGCTGTGAGCCAAACCCCATCATACGGCAGACAAGGTATATCAATATCCACTTCTTTCCCGCCGGAATCCTTAAAGCGAAGCGCCGGTTCATTATCAGGGAGCCTGACCAGCGTTGCCAATATACGGCCGGATACCCCGTCATATATCAGATGAGCATCGGATTTGGCGTCGCTCGGGCGGGCATAAATCGTGTTCGAGCCGGCTTTGGCACTGTGAGAAGCCTGAGACACCATGGTAGGCATAGTTCCGCCGTGTTCATTGCCGTCAAGCTCCGGGAATACCCTGCTCCACGTCACCCGTTTTACGGCCCAGCCCTGACCGGTGAACGCACAATCCACATACCATGAGCCATCGTAATTTGAAGTGGCTAAATCATACTGCCTTACGCGCAGCAGGGGTCTATCGTCATCCCCGCGGACTATCTGTGCCCCAAGGCAATTATCATTGATATCTTTAAATTGACTTAAATAATCGGTTTTATCCGGCAGGTCGGATATATCCGGAAAAATATAATCCAGCGGCAGCTCAACTAGTTTATCATTTTCAACCTTGAAAATATGTATTTCTCTGCTGGGGCCGCTGCTTCCGGCAAAAGCCATCTGTATTAACATTTCATCCTTGCCGTCACCATCAAAATCGCAAACGGGCACATCGGTCGGTTCAAGGCTGTCACGTCCTATTTCATGGTCAACGAACCACCACCATCCGGGAATTTCTTCTTCTAAGGTTTTTCCTCTTCCGCGGGTAACTGTCAGCTTTGCATAGTCCTTATCCACTATCGACAATGTCGCAGCGTCCTCAATACCGTCTCCATCAAAGTCAATGATCTTTCCGTCAGCCGGTTTTTCAGTATCCCGCTCCGCCATATCCTCTGTTTCAACCTTATCGGCAGCAGGCAAGGAAGCACTATACTGGCACCCGGACAGCAAAAAACAGCATAGCAATACAATTAAAATTCTCATTATCATGTTGACCTCCTGCGCGGCTTTATTGTTTTATTATATATTGCCTTTCAAATTATGTCACATTCATCCGCCATAAGTAAAATAAAATTAACATTTTGCAGAATAATAAAAAGCGCTGCGCCGATAGAGGCGCAGCTATATATAATCTTCCGGCCCCACCCCTGCCACTATAAAATGAAGATATTACCCGTCGGCTGTTTCGCGGCTCCTATCCGACAACACTTACTATTTACTTTTTCTTCTGGACTCCGCTTTCGTGTACCCCTAACTGCGCCTGCTTGTAGAGTTGATTCCCCAACACCGAGATTCCGCAGGACAGCACTCCTTGAATAGTTGAACGGATACTCCAATCTATAAGCACATTTAAATACAGCGCCACAGCGAGAGGCACGAGAGCTTGATCTATCTGTGCCGTAATCTCAAAGTCCAATTACTTCACCTCTTATGCATTGACTTAAGATCAGCTTTGGATCTGGTTCAAACACGCGACTATGCGATTGATGGCTTTAGCTTGAATTCGCTTCAGCGTGCGTTCAGAGCGCCCGTTCATAATACCCCACATTCTTTCGTGTTCTACAATGGTTTTAGCCCAATCGAGGCCATCTATCAAATGAGTTTGAACGAGAAAGCGTTCTTCGGTGGGAAGTATTTTGAGCCACCCTTCAACAGTGCTTTTCTTTGTATACAGTATGTGATACTGAGCTTTGAGAGCGTCGATATTATCATCGGAGCTGTGGATCTCATCGCATTGCTGCAGGGCATTCTCAATGATTATCACCTTCGCGCATACCTGGCGGTGATTCCTCAAGTCATCTATTACATTTGCGGTTGACCACATATTGTTTTCCTCCTTTGTTCAATCATAGCAATCGTTTGTGGTTAAGAACAGTGACAGTTCGGTACCACTGGATTCTCTGATCGAAAAAGAATAAGGACATTGAATTGAAATTAAATACCGGTCACTGTTCAGCAACAGGAATACGGTCTGTGCTAATTCTATTCACTCATGCAAATCACCTCACAATACTTCGCAAATATAATTACGCATAAAATTGCGTAACACAAATGCACTGTGCGACGTTTATACTTTTTGCCAAATCTGACAACCTATTATTGAGGTGAAGCGTCGTGCGTAATGAAAAAGAAATGTATAGCAAAATCTTTAGGAGAATCCGTGAAGATAGAAGATTGACGCAATATCAAATGGCGGAATTGGCTGAATGCAGCCTGAGAAATTATCAAAATATTGAAGCCGGGATTAGCCAGCCCAGCTACCGCACTCTAAACAATATGGTTAAAAACCTGAAGCTCGCTCCTTGTGAGCTGTTTTTGAACAAAGAAGCACTGGAATACGATAGCACGATATGCGAAATAGCAGTATTAGCACGCACGTGCTCTAAGGAACAACGAAATGTAATGCTTAAAATCATCAAAGACGTTATGGAGGTATGGCCTAAGTAATAAGGTCATATAAGAGATGAACAATATTGCAACGTATGAAGCAATTGCTGAGGTATTCTTTAAGAATAAGCACCGGCTGTACTATATTGCATACAGTTATGTGAGTTCGGCATATATTGTTGAGGAGATAGTGGCTGACACGCTATTAGCAGTATTAGAAAAAGCGCCGATTTTTACAAGCGAAAAACAATCGCAAATTGCAAGTGCAAGTTGGACACCTGCACGGTAGAAATTAGTTAATCAGAGCATCGGTCAGGATGGAAGCCTCTGGCTTCCGTTCTGGGCGATG
>QRFC01003526.1_pt1 | contig 10391 bp, 7 predicted proteins | sample 1861061 | NCBI WGS metagenome assembly QRFC01 (sample SAMN09711282, study PRJNA482702) | Human gut metagenome, whole genome shotgun sequencing project. | reverse complement strand
TCCGAGCTTTTCAGTTGCACATCTTCATGTGCTCCCGTCTGGTGCTTTGTTCGTTCATTGTTTAATTTACAAGATACACGCCCCGCACCCGCGGAACAGATTTATTATACCGCGGATCATCCGCTTTGTCAAGACTTTTTTGAACTTTTTAAAGTTTTTTGGAAGCCTCAACGCCGCGTCACACACAGCTTTGATAGAATACCAGACCTGGCAGGAAATGTCAACCCCCTTTTTGCAAAAAACCTAAAATTTTTGAATATCTCCTATCAGGTGACAAAATGGCCGCCGTATGCTATACTATGGAGACGACCTTATCTATAAAGGAGGAGCTTCCTCTTGCACATTCTTGAGATGCAGGCCGCCTACGGGCGGCTGCGGGGCGACAGTCTCCGGCTGGAGCCGGGGCTGAACCTGATCTATGCCCCCAACGAATCCGGCAAGTCCACCTGGTGCAGCTTCATCCGCACCATGCTGTATGGTCTGCCTACCCGCCAGAGCGGCCCCCTGGCGGACAAGAACCGCTTCGCCCCCTGGACCGGGGAGGCCATGCAGGGGCGGATGGACCTGGAAACCGGCGGCCAGCGCTGGACGGTGCTGCGGGACACCCGCCGCGCCAGCGCCCCCATGCAGAATTTCGCCTGCACCTATACCGGCACGGCCCAGCCGGTGCCGGAGGTAAACGGCCAGAACCTGGGAGAAACTCTGCTGGGCGTACCCCGGGAGGTATTCCAGCGCAGCGCCTTCATCGGCCAGAGCGGCCTGGCCGTCAGCCAGGACCCGGAGCTGGAGCGCCGGATCGCCGCCCTGCTGTCCACGGGACAGGAGGACGTGTCCTATTCCGAAAGCTATGACCGGCTGAAAAAGCAGCTGAACCGCCGCCGCCACAACAAGACCGGGCTGATCCCCCAGCTGGAGCAGGAGCAGGCCCGGCTGGACGACGCCCTGCGCCGTCAGGCGGAGCTTACCGCCCAGCTGGAAAACGCCCGGGAACAGCAGTGCACCGCCCAGACCCGGGTAGAGGAGCTGGAGCAGCGCCGGGCCCAATGGGAGGCCCTGGAAAAGCAGGAGGCCCTGCGGCAGTGGCGGGAGACCCAGGAGGACCTGGCCCGCCGCCGCCAGCAGCTGACGGCCCTGCAGCAGCTGGACGGCGATCTGCCGGACCGGGACACCCTGGCCCGGATGCAGGCTCAGCTGGAACTGCTGGAGCAAGCCGGGGGGACCCTGACCCAGGCCCGGCGCATCGCCCAGCAGCGGCAGACGGAAGCCCAGGAGGCTCAGGAAGCCTGGTCGGCTCACCCGCTGTATCCCAACGACGAAAACCAACTGCGGCAGCAGGCGGAGAGCATGATGGCTCCCGCCGGGCCGGGGAAGGCCCTGCCCATCGCCGCCGGGGTGCTGCTGTGCGCCGCCGCTGCGGCGTTGGCCCTGCTGCCGGCTCCGGCGAAGCTCATCGCCGCCGCCATAGGCGCAGCCGCCGCCGTGGGGCTGTTCCTATATTATATGGTATCCCGCCGCCGGGCCGTCGATGCCGCCCAGACGGTGCAGACCCGGAAGGCGGCGCTGCAGCGGCAGACGGAGGAGTATCTGCGTCTGCGGGAGGACGCCCGGCAGGCGGAGGACGCCGCCCGAACGGCCGCGGCCTCTGCCGAGGGTCTCACCCAGCAGCTGCAAGGGCAGCTGGTAACCCTGCTGGCCCAGGTGCAGCCCTTCTGGCCCGAGGCCAACGGCGCAGACGGCGTTCGCGTGGCCCTGACCGCCGCCCTCCGGCGCCGGGAAGCCCTGGACGGCGCCGCCCTCCAGGTGCAGAAGGCCCAGATTCGGTGCGACGCCATGTCCCGGCACCTACCCCAGCCGCCGCTGCCGGACCCGGAGGAGACCCTGCCCCGGCCGGTGCTGTCCCGGGAGCAGATAGACGCCGCCCTGCCCCAGGTCCGGAATCAGCTGCGGGAGGCCCGCTCCCGGGTGGACAGCCTTACCGGCCAGCTGCGGACCATGGACAGCCCCGAGAGCTTACAGGCCCAGCGGGACCAGTGCACCCGGCGGCTGGAGGCCCTCCAGGCGGAGTACGACGCCATTGCCCTGGCCATGGAGGCCCTGACCCAGGCCAACACCGTCCTGCAAACCCGGTTTTCCCCGGCCCTGGGGGCGGAAACGGCCCGGATTTTCTCCGCCATCACCGGCGGCCGGTACGACAAGGTGCTGCTGGACCGGAACCTGTCCCTCAGCGCCCAGCCCGCCGGGGACGCCATGCCCCGGGCCCTGTCCCTGCTGAGTCAGGGTGCGGGAGATCAGCTGTACCTGGCGGTGCGGCTGGCCATCTGCCGGATGGTGCTGCCCCGGGATAAGGCCGCGCCCCTGATCCTGGACGATGCCCTGGCCAACTTTGACGACCAGCGGCTGGCCGCCGCCCTGGACTGGCTGGCAGAGGAGAGCCGCACCCGCCAGATCCTGCTGTTCACCTGCCACCGCCGGGAGGGTGACTATCTCCGGGACCGCGCCCACGTTATATCCCTGAATTGAGGTGTTTTATGTTTCTGCCCCTGAATAGCTTTGAGAATATCTGCGTATGCTTTCTGCTGATGATCATCTACAGCACCGCCGGATGGATAGGCGAGATGATCTATCACTCCATCGTCATCAAGCATTTAAGTGAAAAACGCGGATTTCTCAACGGATTTCTCTGCCCCATCTATGGACACGGCGCGCTTTTGGTGTTATATGTATTAAATGGCGGGCTGAAGAACCCCATTCTGACGTTTCTCGCGGGCATGGTGCTGACCACGGCCCTGGAGTACTTCACCAGCTGGATGATGGAGACCATCTTCCACATGCGCTGGTGGGACTACTCCAACTGCAAGTATCAGATCAACGGCCGCATCTGCCTGACCAACTGCATTTTCTTCGGTCTGGGCTGCGTGCTGCTGTGCCATGTGGTGAATCCGCCGGTGCTGCGGTGGCTGATGGGCATCGGGCCGGAGTACACCGTGCCCGTGGCGTCCTTCATCTTCGGCCTGTATATCATGGACAACGTTCTGTCCATCCGCAGCGCCTTCCAGCTGTCCCACCGGCTGGACAAGCTGCAGAAGCTCCAGCAGGAGATCCGCCAGCACCTGGACGAAAAGGCCCAGCTGTACGGCAATCGGGTGGAGGAGCTTACCGGCCGCCTGATGAACGGCCTGGAAAAGGCCAGCGACGAATATCTGCAGGAGCGGGTGCTGCGCCTGGCCCAGCTGCGCAGCGGTGCGGATATGTTTGAGCGCCGTCTGCTGCGCTCCCACCCCAACCTGCGCTCCAAGCGCCACGGCAGCAAGCTCATCGACCTGCTGCGGCAGAAGAAGGACGGCGTCGTCAAGAAATAATTTCTACAACATAATTATAAAGGAGAATTGATTATGAGCGATTGTACCCACGATTGCAGCAGCTGCGGTGAAAGCTGCGCCGAGCGCCAGGGGGGCAGCCCCTTCCAGATCAAGCCCCTGCGGGAGGGCTGCCGGGTCGGCAAGGTTTACGGCGTGGTGTCCGGCAAGGGCGGCGTCGGCAAGTCCATGGTCACCAGCCAGCTGGCCGTCACCATGCAGCGCCGGGGCCACAATGTGGCGGTGCTGGACGCCGACATCACCGGTCCCTCCATCCCCAAGGCCTTCGGTATCCATGGCCGGGCCGCGGCCACCGAGGATGCCATCCTCCCCGTCATCACCGGCACCGGCATCCAGCTGATGAGCGTAAATCTGCTGCTGAAGCGCGAGACTGACCCCGTCATCTGGCGCGGCCCCGTCATCGGCGGCGTGGTGCAGCAGTTCTGGGGGGACGTGCTGTGGCAGGACGTGGACTATATGTTCGTGGATATGCCTCCCGGAACCGGCGACGTAGCCCTGAACGTGTTCCAGACCCTGCCGGTGGACGGCGTCATCATCGTGGCCAGCCCCCAGGAGCTGGTGAGCATGGTGGTGCAGAAGGCCGTGAAAATGGCCCAGATGATGAACATCCCCATTGTGGGCCTGGTGGAGAACATGAGCTATATCACCTGTCCCGACTGCGGGAAGAAGCTCTATCCCTTCGGCGAGGGCAAGACCCAGCAGGCCGCCGATGAATACGGTCTGCCCCTGCTGGCCAGGATGCCCATCGACCCGGAGCTGGCCCACATGGTGGACCAGGGCCGCATCGAGGATTTCCAGGGCAATTGGCTGGACGCCGTGGCCGACAAGCTGTAAGCAAATTTCGGGAGGCCCTGCCATCGGCAGGGCCTCCCCCCTTGTTTATTTCTCCCTATCCGCCGCCGTTTTTCTTGTATGGTTTGCCGGATTTCATTCTTTTCTTGCCTTATTCTCCCATTTATGATATAAAAGAATTATCAAGAGAGAGAAAAGGAGCGACCCCATGAAGCATATCAAGCGCATCGCCGCCGCAGTGCTGGCCCTGTGTTCCCTGCTGGCGCTGACGGCCTGCGGCGGACTGCAGGAAAAGGTGGAGTCCAAGCTGTGGGAAACCGCCGCCCCCATCCTGGTCCAGGGGAACATGGACCTGCTGTATAAGGGCGTCTGCGACGAGAACTATCTGAAGCTGGTAAACAGCACCCAGGAGGACTGCCTCCCCTATTACGAGGAGAACATGGCCCTTCAGGCCCAGGCCATTATGGCCGCCTTCGAGATCAACGACGTCAACAACAACCAGTCCGACCGCTTTATCGACATCATGAAGCAGGTCTATGCCAAGGCGGACTACACCATCGGCGCCGCCAGCCAGGTGGACGACAGCCACTTCCTGGTGGACGTCACCGTAACGCCCCTGAACTTCCCCGCCCAGGTATACGACAACCTGGGCATCGGTCTGATGACCTTCTTCAACACCTATGGCGAGCTGACCGATGAACAGCTCAACGCCATGTCCGACGAGGAGTACATCCAGTATGAGGAGACCTGGGCCACCGGCATCCACAACGCCTGCCGGGTGTCCGTGAAGGACGGCCCGGACACCCTGGACCCCGTCACCATCCAGATGGCCGTCAGCAAAACCGACGACGGCAAATGGTCCATCGACGACGACTCCATCCTCCGGTTCAACGAGGCCCTGATGTTCTATCCTGAGAGCTTCGAGTAATTGGTACAAATTGCAAAGCAAGTCCCCGGCACCTTGCCAATCTGTCAAAAAGCCTCGCAGAGTTTGCCGCCCGCAGGCGGCAAATCAATTGAGATCATTTTTTGCCGGGGCGTGTACCTGGCAAAAAATACTTCTCAGTCTGCAAGTGTGGAATTTGTTCGCCTATGGCGAACAAATTATGCGCGCGGCAGACTGCAAGCCTTTTGTCCAAAATGGGCTTCGCCCATTTTGGATAGAATAGCAAGTCCCCGGCGCAGACGCGCCGGGGACTTGCTATTCTATTCTATGTTATGTGCCGCTGTGGGCGTGGGCCTTTTCCGGCTCCTCTTTCTCCGGCGGCAGGGGCCGCACCCGGATCTCCATGACCCGCCGGTGCTCCACCCGGGTGACGCACACGTCCAGGCCGTCGGCCTGGAACCGGTCGCCTACGTCGGGCACCCGCCCGATCTCCTCCATGACCCAGCCGGACACCGACGAGGCGTCGTACTCCTGGCCGGGCTTCATGTCAAACAGGTCGTACAGATCGTCCAGGTCCGCCGAGCAGGCCACCAGATAGCTGCCGTCGGACTGCTTGCGGAACTCCTCAACGACCTCGTCGTGCTCGTCCCAGATCTCGCCCACCAGCTCCTCCATGATGTCCTCCATGGTGACGATGCCCTGGGTGCCGCCGTATTCGTCCACCACCACCGCCATGTGGACCTTATTCTGCTGCAATTGCCGCAGCAGGTCCGATATCCGGGCGGTTTCCGTGGTGTACAGCACGGAGCTCTTCAGCTCCGACAGGCGCTTGACGCCCCGGCAATAGGCGGCGTAGAAGTCCTTCTCGTGCAGGACGCCGATGATATTGTCAATACTGTCGTGATAGATGGGCAGCCGGGAGAACCCGCTGTCTGCGTACATGGCCGCCGCCTCCTCCATGGTGGCGGTGTCCGCCAGGGCCTCCAGGTCCACCCGGGGGGTGAGGATCTCGGAAACCTCCATGTCGTTGAACTCGATGGCGTTGCGGATGAGATCGCTTTCGTGCTGGTCCAGGCTTCCCTCGGTTTCGGCCTGGTCCACCATGCCCATCAGCTCCTCCTCGGTGATGCCGTCGTCGTCCTGGTGCCGCAGCAGCACCCGCAGCAGCTTCTTCCACTGGGTGAACAGGAAGTTCACCGGCGTCAGCAGCACCGCCATCACCCGCAGCAGCGGCGTGGCAACGATGGCCCAGGCCTCGGGCCGCTCCTTGGCCAGACTCTTGGGAGTCACCTCGCCGAAGATCAGGATCACGATGGTCAGCACCGTGGCGGACACCGTGGGGCCCTTCCCCGGGCCGATGAGCTGGATAAACAGCACGGCGCCGATGGTGGTGGCCACGTTGTTGACGATGTTGTTGCCGATGAGGAGGGTGGAGAGCAGCCGGTCGAAATCGGCTGCCAGGGCCAGGGTCCGGGCGGCGCGCTTGTCGCCGTCGTCGGCCCGGGTTTTCAGGCGGATGCGGTTGAGGGATGTAAAAGCGGTCTCCGTGGCGGAGAAGTAGGCGGATAGGGCGACCAGCGCCACCAGCGCCGCCAGCATTGCGACAGTACTACTGTCCATAGAAAGGTTACCAACTCAGCTTTCTGTAATGAAATTTCAGGCAGGTTCACAGCCTGATGGTTCAGTATATCATATTCCGGTCCTTTATGCAACAAATTCCTTTGAATTAACGGCCTCTCCCCGGCATTTCCGGAATCTTTATGGCTGCTTAACGAAAATCAGGCCGCAGAGCGGGGAACTCTGCGGCCTGATCGGCAGTGTATTTACTTGGCGTATTCCACGACCTTGGTCTCCCGCAGGACATGGACCTTGATCTGTCCGGGGTACTCCAGCTCGTTTTCGATGCGCTTGGCAAGCTCCCGGGCCAGAATGACCATCTGATCCTCGGACACCTGCTCGGGCTTCACCATCACGCGGACCTCGCGGCCGGCCTGGATGGCGTAGCTCTTTTCCACGCCGGGATAGCTGCCGGTGATCTCCTCCAGCTTCTCCAGGCGCTTGATATAGTTCTCCAGGTTCTCCCGCCGGGCGCCGGGGCGCGCAGCGGAGATGGCATCGGCCGCCTGGACCAGGCAGGCCACCAGGGTCTTGCACTCCACGTCGTTGTGGTGTGCCTGGATGGCGTGGATGATGTCCTCCTTCTCCCGGTACTTCCGGCAGAACTCCACGCCCAGGGCCACATGGGTGCCCTCCATCTCGTGGTCCACGGCCTTGCCGATATCGTGCAGCAGGCCCGCCCGCTTGGCGGCCTGCACATCGGCTCCCAGCTCCGCGGCCATGAGGCCGGCAATGTGGCTGACCTCGATGGAGTGCTGCAGCACGTTCTGACCGTAGCTGGTGCGGTAGCGCAGGCGGCCCAGCATCTTCTGCAGCTCCGGGTGCAGGCCCCGGACGCCGGTTTCCAGCACGGCGCGCTCGCCCTCGGCCCGGATGGTGGCCTCCACCTCCCGGCGGGCCTTCTCCACCATCTCCTCAATGTGGGTGGGGTGGATGCGGCCGTCGGCAATGAGCTTTTCCAGAGCCAGCCGGGCGATCTCCCGCCGGACGGGCTCGAAGCAGGAGACCGTAATGGCCTCCGGTGTGTCGTCGATGATCAGGTCCGCCCCGGTCAGGGTCTCCAGGGTGCGGATGTTGCGGCCCTCGCGGCCGATGATGCGTCCTTTCATCTCGTCATTGGGCAGGGGAACCACACTGACGGTGATCTCGGCCACATGGTCGGCGGCGCAGCGCTGGATGGCGGTGGCCACGATTTCCCGGGCGCGGCTGTCGGCCTCGTCCTTGGCCCGGGCCTCGATCTCCTTGATCTTCAGGGCCGTTTCATGGGTCACTTCGGACTCCACCTGGGCGATGAGGTAATCCTTGGCCTGGTCGGCGGTGAAGCCGGAGATGCGCTCCAGCATCTCGGTCTGGCTGCGCTTGATGATCTGAATTTCTTCGTTTGCCTTGTCAGCGGCGGCATGCTTGGCTGCCAGCGCCTCCTCTTTCTTCTCGATGGCGTCCATCTTGTGATCGAGGTTTTCTTCCTTTTGCTGCAGGCGCCGCTCCTGCTTCTGCAGGTCGGCCCGCCGCTCCTTCACTTCCTTCTCGTACTCGCTGCGGGACTTCAGAATCTCTTCCTTGGCCTCCACAAGGGCCTCTCTTTTCTTGCTTTCAGAGCTCTTGATGGCTTCGTTGATGATGCGGGTGGCCTCCTCCTCCGCGCTGGAGATCTCCTTTTCGGCCACGCGCTTGCGATAGCGAATACCGAGGAGGAAAAACAGCACTGCCGCCGCAACAAAGGCGGCCGCTGCTACGATCCAACCGGTAGGTGTCATGGTTGGTGTTCCTCCTATTCATAATTTGTGTATGCAAACGGATGACTCCGTTCCTGGCAGATAATAACCGGGAGAATCCCCTGTCCCCCCGATGATAATCTTCATTAATTTTAATCGGATTGCACAAAACTGTCAAGAGCATATTCGCATGTTCCCTGCTATTTTTTCGCTCAGGTGTCTAAATCTGCACATATGGGGCGCTGACGTAGCCCAGAATGTCGTCATACAGCACCACATACCACCCCCGGTACTGGCCGAACACCGTCACCGTCTCCCCGCTGGGGATCCGGGCCAGCACCTGCCCCGACACCGACGGCTCCCCCCGCAGGTTCACCGGCCCGCCGGACTCCGTGGCGATGACGCCGGGCTGGCTGGGGCCGGGATAGGTGAAGGGCAGGCCGAAATACTCGGCCATGCTCATGGCCAGGCTCTGGCCGATGGCGTCGATGTGGCTTTCGATCCAGCGGGCGTCGGCCTCATTGTCGTGATACCCGATCTCCACCAGCACCGCCGGAGCCCGGGGCTGGCGCACCTCCCCCAGACTGGTGGTGGACCGGGTCACCACCCGCTCCGGCAGGGGGTAAATCTCCTGCAGATTCCGGGCGATGATCTCCGCCCCCCGGCGGCCGTTCCGGCTGGTGGGATAATAGAAGGCGATGATCCCCCGGTTCTGCCCCTGGCTGCCGGGACCGGAGGCGTTGGAGTGCAGGGCCAGATAGAAGTCATAGTCCCCGCGGTTTGCCTGGCGGATGGAGGAGGCGGCGGTCATATCCGGGGTGTTCCGGGAAAACTGGATGCCGTTGGCCAGCAGATACGGCTCCATGGCGTCGGCCACCAGGTTCATGAAATATTCCTCCGACCCGTTCCCGGTGACATAGGGGTTATATTCCTGGGTGGAAGGACTCAGATAAATTTTCGGCATGGGCATTCTCCTTTCCTGGTCATTCTATGCCAAAATACCGGCTCTGCGCACTGGTAATTTCCCACCGGGTGTGGTACAATGGCTTCACATGAAAAAAAGGACGGTGCCCATTATGAAAGCTGAACGACCCTATCCACAGATCGCCATCACCCCCAAGGGGGAGGCGGCCCTGACCGGCGGCCACCCCTGGGTGTACGAGGGGGAGGTCACCTCCGTTTCCGGCGCGCCTGCCGACGGTGACCTGGTGGACGTGGTAAGCCGCCGGGGCAGCTGGCTGGGCGCCGGATTTTACAACAGCCGCTCCCTGATCCGGGTGCGGCTTCTGTCCCGCAACCCCAACGACCGGTTCGACCCGGACTTCTGGGCCCGGCGGGTGAAATACGCCTGGGACTACCGCAAGACCGTCATGGCCCCGGAGGAGCTGACCTGCTGCCGGGTGATCTTCGGCGAGGCGGACCATTTCCCGGGCCTGACGGTGGACCGCTTTGGCCCGGTGCTGGTGGCCCAGGTGCTGTGCCTGGGGCTGGACCGGGTGAAGGACGTGATCTTCTCCCAGCTGGTCCGGGTCCTGCGGGAGGACGGCCAGGACATCGCCGGGATATATGAGCGCAACGACGTTGCCCTGCGGGACAAGGAGGGCATGGCCCAGGGCAAGGGCTGGTATCCCCTGGCCGGGGAGCCTCTGCCGGACTTCACCCGCACAGACATTGTGGAAAACGGCATCCGCTATACCGTGGACTTTGAAAACGGCCAGAAAACCGGCTTCTTCCTGGACCAGAAGTACAACCGCCAGGCGGTGGCCCGGCTGGCCCGGGGCAAAACGGTGCTGGACTGCTTCACCCACACCGGCTCCTTCGCCCTGAACGCCGCCCGGGGCGGCGCGGCCCGCGTCACCGCCGTGGACGTGTCGGAGTTCGCCGTGGAATGTGCCCGGGAAAACGCGGCCCGCAACGGCCTGTCCCAGGTGGTGGACTGCGTGGCCGCCAACGTGTTCGACCTGCTGCCCCAATTGCAGAAGGGGCAGTATGACTTCATCATCC
>QRFC01003520.1_pt1 | contig 10411 bp, 8 predicted proteins | sample 1861061 | NCBI WGS metagenome assembly QRFC01 (sample SAMN09711282, study PRJNA482702) | Human gut metagenome, whole genome shotgun sequencing project. | reverse complement strand
TCGCTTTCGTGAATATTCTTATTGGACTCATCTTTTTCGGGTATGGATTCCTCTATAACGAGATCGGGCAACGCGTCAAGATCCAGAACTGCGGCATACTTCACAATCAAATTTGCCAGCAAAGCGGCGAAGCCGCTCCATTCATCTACCATAGGCAGTCTCCCTCTCTTTCTCCGTTCTGTGTGTATATGCCGCCAGCACTTCCTGCGGAATACGATCCAGCACGGCGACGGCATCCTCATAATCCCGGTGCAGTTTGGCGTCGACCAGCTTTTTCAAGGTACTTTCCTGCGTGGCCTTGTCCAGCGACCGCGCCAACTGCTCCGTTCTCTTTTTCAGTTTTTTGTTCTCGGCGGTCGTGGCGGTAAACGCCGTATTGTACTTTTTCAGCGTTGTGTGCATCTGCTCCACAGCCGGGATATACTTGTCCAAAAATACACCGATTTCCGTCGCTTTTCCCTTGGCGTTGAACGCATTGACACCTGCAAGCAATTCTTCCAGCTTGGCCTTCTGCTTGGTCAGTCGGGTCATCTCCTTGAACACCCTCGGCGGGATATGGTCGCGCCCGGTCTTACTGGCGCTTTCGCCCCGCTCCAGATCGGGATATTTCTTCACCATATGCTCCCAAAACCTGTCCTGCCACTGCGTCAATTTTTTCTTATTACCCACGATTTCCTTGGCGCTGAGCCGTCCGTCCTCTGTCAGCGGGACAAAAGAAAGGTGCATATGGGGTGTTTTCTCGTCCACATGCACCACGGCGGATATGATTGTTTCTGGCTTCTGGTTTTGCTTGATGAAGTTCAACGCCTCCTGAAAATAGGCTTTGATCTCGTCTTTCTTCTTTCCTTTGAAGAACTCTGGCGTTGCGGTTACAAGTGCTTCCACCACGCGCACGCTGTCCGAGCGTGTACGGCAGCCAGCGTCCTTGATCTGTCGCTCTGCCTCTGCCCGGTATTTTTGTTCCGGCGTAATCAGGTGAAAATTCAAGTGGCTGCGGGATGTGTCCACATCGGGATTGCTGGCGTATTTTTCCTTGGTGCGCTCGTTGTGCGCCTCAATATTGGAAATCTCCGGCCCTTTGTACTTGGCAAAGCGGAGAATTGCAAACTGCGGCTTGCTCATTTATCTATCCCTCCGTTTCCAGATCAGGTCATAGCCCAGCGCATCAGCCAGCTCCACGACCTCTTTGTAGCGGATGCTCTCCCGCTGCAATTTTGCGGACAGATTGGAGACGCTGTCGCTCCAATCGTATTCCTCGGCCAGCCGGTCAACGACCTCCTGCATGGTAAAACCGGCGCGGACGATCTGCGCCTTGATTTCATTGCGTACACTCATATTCAAAAATCCTCCCAAATTCAGATCATGAAACAGCGAAGCAGGTACGCTCTCCGACGCATCCGCTTCGCTATATCGTGAAAAATTCTATTGTCGTCAAATCCGCTCAGAATCGCCGTTATGATGTCCTGTTCACAGGTGACACCTATCGACTTTTCTGCTCCGTGTGGCTTTGCGCTAAACCGTGTGACTCCACACGTTTCAGCACATCTGCGTTCCTGTTCCGAGAAGCACGGTTTCGTGAAGCCATTTCTGTCAACGGTCAAAAACTTTGCGGATTTCACTTGTCTTGATTCACGCCCCCCAATATAGGCTCTGCCGGTCAGCATTCTTCCTATATAGCGGCGTTTGGGGTAAAACGCTGCGTACATACGTACACGGCGCAGCGGGCAAAATCAATCCTGCCATCCGTCCGGTACGTACGTACGCTCTGAAACATCGGAAAACCCGTTGATATCGGGTCTGGCAACCGCCTCGATACCGAAGAAGCCCCATACCCGCCGACCGGCGGCATTCGTAATCTTGTTGCAATATTCCAGATTGTACTTGCTTTGGTTCGCAATCACACTGTCGCTGAAGCTGCGGCGTTTCAGCGGCGTTAGGTTGTTTTCCTCACACCACATCCGGTAAATCTCGTACAAATCTTTAGAGCTGATGGTACAGTCTGCTTTCAGCCGGATATAGCCCTCAGATTCTAGAAAATCAAAGACATTGTTGTTATCCCGCTTGACCGCCTCACGGTTATCCCGCGTGCGCTGGCTTTCCGTGAACTTGAAGTTGTTGGCTACAAGCCTCTGCAAGCCCTCAAATGCCCAAAGGAAAATACCATCGGTCTCTGCTTTCATCTTTTCGGCAAGGTCTGGGTCATCCACCCGTCCGGCAGACTTTTCCTTGGTGGTCAGCACAAGCTGTCTGCGGTAAAATCCGTCACTCCGGTCGTAAAGCGCTTGCAGATCGCCATTGGAGAATGCCAACAAACGGGCAAACATCCAGCCCTGATAGCTCTGCTTGCCCTTGCGCTCCAAATCCATTTTGCCTTGAGCGGTCACGATGGACTTGACGTAGTTGGTCTGCCGCAGCGCTTCCATCCGCATATCGTCATCCACACACAGCAGAATGTGTTCCAGGTCGGCGCGGGCAAAACGGTTTTCGGAAATTTTGCCAATACTGCCGTCCTTCATGTTGCTGCCGAGAAGCGCACCCAGCACAGCGCCGATCTGCGATTTTCCTTCGCCGCCGTTTCCCTTAATCACCATCATGCGCTGCCCTTTGTTGCTGGGAATCAGACAATAACCGATGAACTCCTTCAAGGTGGGGATGTCCTCCACATACAGCAATCCATCCAAAAAGGATAGCCAGAGGGCAGGTACTGGGGCATCCGGACGGTACGCCACCGGAAGTCTGCTGCGTACAATATCAGGTTTGCCCTCAGTAAAGCTGCCGTCCAGCGCCAATGTGCCGTTTGCCAGATGGATTTTGTCTGTCTCCGGCACGAAATCATCTACATGAGCCGCCAGCTTCATCACTTCCAGAATGTTTGTGATTTTGCGGGGGATGTTGTTCACGGCGCAGCATTTCAGTTCTTCGTAGATCTCGCCACGAAGCGGCAGATCATCGGTCACTCTGCCGTCCGGCGTAAAGAAAGCACCGTTGGCAAAGATGATTTTCCGGCTGCTCAGAAATTCATCACAGAACAGCGCCTCATTGATATTTGTGCCATCAAACCAGATGGGCGCGTCTAAATTAGCCGATTTCCGTTTCGTCACGGGCATCCACCTCCTTTTCCGTCCGTTTCAGGCGTTCTTCCAGCCGGTCGATCATGCCATCTTTTTGAAGCATATCCACAGTTTTCACACGAGCCTCCAACTCTGCAAAGGTTAAAATATCTGTCAAATCCTCGATATAATCGAGCATCTGGCAGGCTTCCACGAAACGGTCATCAAGAGTATCCTCCGGTGTTTCGGGTGCGTACTGCACCTTCCAATGCTCCAAAAGATGCAGATAATCGCATAACACCCGCCGACAGTGCAGTTCCTCTCTCTGGAACGCCTTTGCCAGCGGGTATTTCGGTTTCCGCAGTGCTGCCGCAGCAGGGGGCTTGTCCGGGTCAATCCCAAAGTCATACGCCAGCTTCTTCGCCGCACCATGGCTGCTCAGGTTGAACAGCCTTGCAACAAGGTCGATCACGTCACCAGTTGCCCCGCAACCGAAGCAGTAGAAGTAATCCTCATTCAGCTTCATGCTGGGTGTACGGTCATTGTGGAAGGGGCAACAGGCCATGTCGCCGCGTCCGATTTTCAGGCCGTAGTGTTCCGCAGCTTCTTTCAATGAAACTGCCGCTTTGATTTGTGTAAATAGATTGATACTCGTTTCCTCCTTTGAAAAATATTTGAGTGTTGCCGTTCTGCCCGATGCCGTTCCTGCCCGAGAATCTCACTCCGGCGTTTCGTTCTCCTTGGTACGCGGAATGCGGTACTTCTCCGGAAAACATATCCCATCGGACGGTCATGAAATTTTCAAGGTGCTGCGTGGTTTACGTCTAAATTTTAGTAAGAAAACAGGCTCTTTCCCGTATATCCAAGAGGTAGGAAAAGTCGGATGAAAGTAGGATTTTTCCACGCTTTTAGACAAAAACGAAAAAGCATGATATAATACAGAAAAGGTGAAAGGGAGGCTGCTGTATGCAAGTCAAGCTGACAATCGGAGAGCGGTTGAAAGATTTACGAGTAGAGCGAAAGCTGACCTTGGAGCAGCTTGCCGCCGAGGTGGGCATCTCAAAATCCGCACTTGGCAAATATGAATCAGATAACGGCAAGGACATCAGCCCGTACAGCATTTTGTTGCTGGCGGACTATTACGGTGTTTCCTGCGACTATCTGATGGGGCGGGCGGAAATAAAAAATCACCCAAACACAGCTCTGCATGAGCTGCATCTGGGTGATGATGTGATAGATGTATTGAAAGCTGGCAAGTTCAACCACCGGCTGCTGTCGGAGCTGATTTGCCATAAGGATTTCCAGCGTCTCATGTTGGATGCCGAGATTTACGTTGACCGGATCGCGGATATGCGTGTCAACGATATGAATGCCGTGCTGGAAGCCGTCCGGCAGATGGTTCTGATGGAGCATGGAGAGGCAGCTGACGATCTGTACATCCATACCCTGAAAGCAGCGCAGATACAGGAAGAAGAATATTTCGGGCATCTCGTTGCGGACGATCTGAGCAGCATCCTGCGGGACATCCGGGAGGAACACAGGACGGATGCTCTGACCGCGGACGATGAGCTGTCCGCTGCCGCTGTGCAGAGGCAGTTGATGGAGGCCGTACATTTTGAGGGCAGCTCTGAGGAAAAGAAAATCCGCGCGTACCTTGCGACACTTGGTATTGATTACGACACGCTCACAAAAGAAGAGTTTGTTTCGCTGATTGGAATCCTCAAGAAGTCCAAGCACATGAAAAGCCCTATCAGCCAGCGCGGAAAAGCGACTATGACCCACGGCAAGGGAAAACAGAAGAAACGCTGAAACAGAGAGCGGCGCTGCGGCGGGACGGGGGCTGTATATACCTCTGCTTCCTTCTCCGGCCAGTCGGATTTTGCTTTTTCAAAAATCCTGCATTTGTGTCACCTTGGTGTCACAAAATCCGCCTGTCCTGCTGACGCAGGAAAGTGTCTGCCAACCGCTATCTGCCCGTACAGCAGATGGCGAAGCCAGCCCCTTTCCAGCGTCAGCCGGAAGCAAAGGTATAACACACTAGACTTTGCAAGCAAAATCGTGTGCCAACAGGGATGCTCGCGCCCCTATTGGAAACCCAGCGTCAAAGAGGATTCTCCCCTCTGAACTCCCCATATTTTCTTTGCAGTGAGTACCCAAACTGTAAAAATACAGTTTGACGCCACTGCTCAGAAAATAGCAAAACTGCCGCAACATTCATCTTTCATCGTGATGAAAATTGCAGCAGTTTTTTGCTTTATTCCAGCTCAAATGCGCCGGTATAAAGCTGATAATAGGTGCCTTTTTCAGCAATCAGCTTTTCGTGATTGCCTCGTTCGATGATGTGTCCATGGTCAAGCACCATGATCACGTCCGAGTTCTGAACCGTGGACAGGCGGTGGGCGATCACAAAGACCGTCCGTCCTTTCATCAGCTTGTCCATGCCTCCCTGCACCAGCGCTTCGGTTCGGGTGTCAATGGAGGAAGTTGCCTCGTCCAGAATCATCACCGGCGGATCAGATACCGCAGCACGGGCAATGGAGATAAGCTGCCGCTGCCCCTGACTAAGACCGCTGCCATCACCTTTCAGGACCGTATTGTATCCCTGCGGCAGCATACGAATAAAGCCGTCCGCATTTGCCAGCTTTGCAGCCGCGATACATTCCTCATCGGTGGCATCCGGGTTTCCGTAGCGCAGGTTTTCCATCACCGTTCCGGTAAAGAGGTTCACCTCCTGCAAGACAATGCCCAGGCTGCGGCGCAGGTCGGCTTTCCTGATTTTATTGATGTTGATGCCATCATAGCGGATCTTGCCGTCGTCGATGTCGTAAAAACGGTTGATCAGATTGGTAATGGTCGTCTTGCCCGCGCCCGTTGCACCAACAAAGGCAATTTTCTGTCCCGGCTCCGCATAAAGGGAGATGTCATGCAGAACGGTCTTGTCCGGTGTATAGCCGAAGTCCACATGGTCAAATACAACACGCCCCTCCAGCTTGGTATAGGTCAGCGTTCCATCGTGATGCGGATGCTTCCACGCCCACATTCCGGTATGTTTTTCAGTTTCCCGCAGCTCACCGTTCGCTTCCTCGACGTTCACCAGCGTTACATAACCTTCGTCTGTTTCCGGCTGCTCATCCATGAATAGGAAGATGCGCGAGGCACCTGCCAGTGCTGTGACAATGGAATTGAACTGGTTGGAAATCTGGGAGATGGGGTTGTTGAAATTGCGTGAAAGCGTCAGGAAGGAAGCGATTGCGCCCAGCGTCAGCGCCCCCGTTCCCTGCAAGCCAATATTGGTGAAGCCGGAAATCGCCATATAGCCGCCCAATATCGCAATAATGACATACTGCACATAGCCCAGCGCATTCATCATGGGCATTATGGCATTGGCGTAGCCGTTGGCACTGGCGGCGGCAGAGGCCCACGCCCGGTTCTTTTCGGCAAGCTCTTTTTTTGCGGTTTCCTCATGGCAGAAAACCTTAATGACCTTCTGCCCGTTCACCATTTCCTCCACATAACCGTTGACATCCGCAAGCGTCTTTTGCTGCATCACGAAGAAAGCACCGATCTTTCCGGTGATCTTCTTGACGAGCTGCAAGATGAGCAGCATCACCAGTACGGCGACCAGCGTCAGATAAAAGCTGACATAGAGCATACAGACAAATACCGCCACGATGGTAAAGACCGAGGAAATGAGCTGCGCCATGGACTGCGCGATCATCTGGCGAAGGGTATCGGTGTCGTTGGTATAAAGGCTCATAATATCGCCGTGGGTGCGGGTATCAAAGGCGCGGATGGGGAGGCGCTGCATTTTTTCAAACATTTCGTCCCGAATCTTTTTCAGCGTTCCCTGTGCGATGGTTACCATGGCACGGTTATAAAAAAGCGTGGCAAGAACACCGATCAGATAGACTGCGCCGATCACGACCAGCACTTTCAAAAGCTGTGTGAATACCGGGGCAGAGCTTGTGAGCAGCGGCGCGATATAATCGTCGATCAGGGATTGCAGGAACAGCGCCGAAGCAGCGGACGCAATTGCGCTGAGCAAAATACAGACCACCACAAAAATGAGCTGTCCCTTGTAGTCCTTCATATAAGAAAGCAGCCGCCGCAGTGTCTTGGTGTCAAATTGCTGCTTCTGCATCATATCTCCCGAAACCAGTCCGTTTTTCTTATTCATGTCCGCTGTCTCCTTTCTTCTGGGATTCATACACTTCTCTGTAAATATCACAGGTTTTCAGCAATTCATCATGCGTTCCGCACGCTGCAATTTTACCATCGTCCATAACAACGATTCGATCGGCGTGCTGTACGGAGCTGACGCGCTGTGCAATGATGATTTTGGTCGTATCCGGGATAAACTCCGCAAAGGATTTTTGGATGGAAGCATCCGTTTTGGTATCAACAGCAGAAGTGGAATCGTCCAGAATCAGAACCTTTGGTTCTTTCAGCAGAGCGCGGGCAATGCATAGCCGCTGCTTCTGACCGCCTGAGACATTGGCGCCGCCCTGCTCAATATAGGTATCATATTTGTCAGGGAAGCTCTGAATAAATTCATCCGCGCAGGCAAGGTGGCAGGCTTCCTCGATTTCTTCATCCGTGGCATTTTCGTTGCCCCAACGCAGATTTTCTTTGATCGTGCCGGAGAACAGTTCGTTCTTTTGCAGCACCATGGCAACGGCATTGCGTAATACGTCCAAATCATATTTACGCACATCCACGCCGCCCAACAATAACTGACCGGAACTCACGTCATAGGGCCGCGGAATGAGCTGTACGAGGCTCGACTTGGAAGAGCCCGTGCCGCCGATGATGCCAACGGTCTGCCCGGAGGCGATAGAGAGGTCAATGTCGCTCAGCACCTTCTTGTCCGCCTTCGCCGCATACGCAAAGCTTACCTGCTCAAAGCGGATGGAGCCGTCCCTGACGGTCATTTCCGCGCCGGTCGGGTTGGCAATATCCGTTTTTTCCTCCAGCACTTCCGCAATGCGGTGAGCAGAGGCAAGGGAGATGGTGATCATGGTAAAAACCATGGAGAGCATCATCAGCGCCATCAAAATCTGCGTGGCGTAGGAGAACAGCGCCGTCAGATCGCCGGTGGTCATGCCAAGTGCCGCACTGTTTCCGCTTGCGACAATGGCTTTTGCGCCGATCCATGAGATCAGGATTATGCAGGCGTACATGAAGAACTGCATGATGGGCGAGTTGAACGCCAGCAGTCGTTCTCCGGCAGCAAAATCCTCATAGATACTCTGAGAAATGCCTTTGAACTTTTTGATCTCGTGATCCTCCTGATCATAGGATTTCACCACACGGATGCCCCGGACATTTTCCTGCACCACATTATTGAGTGTATCGTAAGTGCAAAAAACGCGGCTGAATATTGGACCGACCTTGCGAATGATCAAAAGCAGCAACACCGCCATAATGGGAATGACCGCAAGGAAAATGAGTGCAATGGTCGTGTTGATGTGGAAGGACACGATCATGGAAAATACCAGCATGACAGGGCCGCGCACTGCCATGCGGATCAGCATTTGATAGGCATTCTGAATATTGGTCACGTCGGTTGTCAGGCGGGTGACGATGGAAGCAGTAGAGAACTTATCAATGTTGGAAAAGGAAAAGGTCTGCACGTTGTCATACATATCCTGTCTCAGATTTGCCGAAAACCCTACGGAGGTTTTCGCCGCAATGTGTGCGGAAAGAACGCCTGTCAGTAATTGCAGCGCAGCAAAAATCAGAATGGCGATGCCAAATTTCCAGACGGCTGCCATGTTTCCCAAGTCGATTCCCTGATCGATCAAATCTGCCATACGGAGCGGGATCAGGATTTCAAACGCTGCCTCCAGAATGGAGAGCAGGATCGTGAGAATGGAGCCTCGTTTGTATTCCCGCAAGCTCCCCAATAAGGTTTTTATCATGCGTATCCTCCTATTCGTTTATATGTAGTACGCTACACTTTGGAGCTATATAAAAGCCGATTGTGAACCGGCTTTTACGTCAAATGTTCTGCAACGGTCAGCAGCAAATCTCTCAGGCGCTCACGATCCTCCGGGGAAAGGGGGGCTAACAGCATTTCCTCGTTTTCCAGCTGATTCCGCTGCATATCCTTGTCGATGGCCTCTGCCTGCGGCGTCAGTTTGACATACTTATTGCGCCCATCTTCGCAGGGCCAGCATGTTACATAGCCATTCTGCTCCATGCGGGAAACCAAGCCCACAACGGTCGGATGAGCAACGTCCAAAAAGGTTTCTATTTCTTTCTGGGTTGCCTGCCCGCCCCGGCTGCTCAGATACAGAAATACCCGGCATTGGGACATCGTTAAATTGAATTGCTTTAATTCCGCATCGGCTCTCGCCGCCAGCTTATCATTGATGCGCTTGATGAGGTATCCGACATCGTTCTTCATCACTGGGATTCACCTCCATATGTAGTATGCTACACATGATAACAAAAAAGCGCCCTGATGTCAAGGGTATTTTTTGAAATGTTACAAACAGAGGAAACCGCCGCATGACCTTAGCCACACAGCGGTTTCTCAAAAGTATTATTTGATCATTCCATAGTATCGTAATGCTTCTATAATAGCTGCTTCTTTTTCTGGCGGACACTGTGGCTGCTTAGCATCCTCAGACTTCGGCTTGTTGTAATTCTCACGCTCAATGATGCCGTATTTCTGCTTTACCTGTGCGATATAAAGACTACTGACCTTCAAACCGGTATGTTCCAGAACATACGCCTTGATTTCCTCATAGGTTGCCTTGCTTTCAGCCGAAGTCAAATCCAACTCGTCCATCTTCACTTCGATCTCGATATGTTCCTTACCCTGAAGTTTGGACAATAAGCATACAGTCTCCACATGTGCGCAGCGGGGGAAGAGGTCGAAGGCTTCGGCGGTCTGGAGGGTGTAGCCGGCGGCGGTGAGGAGCTTCAGGTCCCGGGCCAGCGTGGCCGGGTCGCAGGAGACGTAGACTATGCGCTGCGGCGCCATGGCAGAAATCGCCTCGATGACGTCGGCGCTGACGCCCTTGCGCGGCGGGTCGACGACGATGACGTCGGGCCGGGTGCGCCGGTCCGCCAGCATTTTCGCGGCCTGCCCGGCGTCCATGCAGAAAAATTCGGCGTTTTCCATGCCGTTCTGTGCGGCGTTGAATTTTGCATCCTCGATCGCCTGCGGGACGATCTCCACGCCGATGGCCTTTTTTGCATGCCGGGCCAGACAGAGCGTGATCGTGCCCGTGCCGCAGTACAGGTCGAGGACAGTCTCGTTCCCGGTCAGACCAGCCAGCTGCACGGCCTTTTCGTACAGCCGCTCCGCCTGCGCGTGGTTGACCTGATAAAACGCCGGGGCGGACAGGCGG
>QRFC01003510.1_pt1 | contig 10439 bp, 7 predicted proteins | sample 1861061 | NCBI WGS metagenome assembly QRFC01 (sample SAMN09711282, study PRJNA482702) | Human gut metagenome, whole genome shotgun sequencing project. | reverse complement strand
AGCGTGCAGATAGTCGGTCGGAAGATTTGCGGATGTATCTGTAAATATTTTTATCATAATATGTGATTCTCCTTTTGAGGACTGTGCGTTTATAATCATTATCATAATCCTGCGGTGCGATTTTTTCAACCTAACGCGGTATAATGCCGTTCTACCTGTGAACACAGTGTAGTAGAGAAGCTTTACACAACTCTACTGTTTGGAGAATTTGCCGTTTTATGCGTAATTATCGGCAAAGAATATTTAAAATAATCTGTCTGAGCTTTTAATTCTCATAAGCTTTGCTTTATTTCTTTTTAAGTATAACTGAAATAAAATTAAGGTATTTTCCTCCGCCGGCTTCCATAGATTTTCTGTCGCCTACGGCGTATTCGTTATCCTGACTTAACCAGTCGGCCCATACCTCCTCGTTGCTCTCCATCTCCTTTACGGAAACAATTTCGGAATTTTTGCTTTTGCTTACAATTTTTGTCCAATAATCGGTATCGTGCATATAATCGAGCTGTTCCGGCGTCCAGGAAAGCAAAAGTTCCTTAGGCAGATTGTCGTGGCAATCCTTTTTCATACCCGGAACGGCAATATAAATATATCCGTCCTTTTTAACGAACGGCAGAAGCCTATTGTCAAGATAATGTTCATCACGCCCGAAATAATTATATGAGTCCGTGCTTACTACCGCGTCGAAAAATTCTTTTTCAAACGGCAAAGCGCGGGCGTCGGCTTTAACGGGAATAATTTGTTCTTTGCTTAATCCCATTTCATCGAAAAATTTGCGGTTTTCGCTCGGATCGCTCCATAAATCTGCCGCATATACGGTAAAGCCGTATTCTTTTGCGAGGAATACGCTCGTAAGTCCCTGACCGCTTCCTAAATCACATACGGTTGCGCCGTCCGGAATTTTATGATTGATTAACAGCTCTTCCTCTAATTTTACGGGATTGGGACCCATTATGCGTTTTTGTAAATTTGGTGTATTGTATTTTTGACTTTTGATGTATTTCATTGATATTACTCCTTTGCGGTGTTTTTATTTTTAAATTCTTCTATATGACGGTTGAGTAAATCCAAGGCTTTTTTATCCGCCGAACCGTCAGACGCATTTATCAGAAAATAAAGCGGTGAATAAAATTCAAGCGCAAGCAACTTTGAATTACCGTTTTTTATAACGCCGTTTGCAATCATTTCACGGAATATATCCTCCATATATGAAAGCGGACCTACGGTTATGCAGTTGGCGTAAAGCTCCGCAATTTCTTTGTTGCGATATTGTTCAAGCATGAGCATTTTACGGAAATCCGACGCGAAACTATCCTCTGTCCAAAATACAAATTGCGCTACGGTAAACTGTTTAATGCTGTCCCACGAAACATTTTTGTAGGAAAGTGCATCTGTTTCGTATGTATCCTTCGGCACATTGTACTGTACGGAGCGTTTGGCATCAATTTCATACATTCTTTCAACTATGCTGTCGAAAATATCACGCTTGTTTTTATAATGCCTATACAGTGCCCCTTTGGTTATGCCGAGTCTGTCCGCAATATTACTTACGGAAACAGCCTCGTATCCGTCCTTTGCGAATAAATTAAGGGCAGCAGTCAAAATTCTTTCTTTTGTATCAGTCATAATTTTCCCCTTTGTAAACGATTGTTTACTTATATTATAGTAAACAATCGTTTACTTGTCAAGATTTTTTGCAAAAAAAGTACACACGGCAAAATGCCGTGTGTACTGTACGAAAACATAAATATTAATTTTTAACCTTGAAAAGTGATTTTTTTGCGGAATTATAGCTTCCTGCGGTCAGATGTATAAAAAGCTCCTCCAGTGAGGAAAGACCGCCTATAATACACACAGAATAGCAATAGGCAACGGAAAACGGCGCCCTTAAAAAGTAGGGAATAAGAAATACGGCGGCACCCGTCACCTTATTAAGATATGTATGGAGCGAAGCAAATCGGCGGTATTTAACCGCGGCGGTGAAGTAAGTACAAAGTCTTACAAGCAATACAGTGAAGACAAGCCACCAAATTTGTTTCGGCATTTCCTCTATGATACGGTGAAGAAGCTTTGTAAGCGTGGCACTGTAAAACAAAATATCCGCCGCCGAGTCAAGCTTGGCGCCGGTTTCGCTTGCGGTTCCTGTTTTTCTGGCAACAAATCCGTCTAACACATCGGTAACGCCCGTAAGGGTGTATGTAATATAAAACGGAGTTGACAGCGGTTTTAAAAACAATAATATAATCGTCCCCGCAATTCTCAGGCTTGTGATAAAGTTTGCGCTAATTAGTTTTTTCATTGTTCGGAATCCTTTGATACATTGTAATCCGTAAGAAAGCTTGTCCTATATATTATATATTGTAAAATTTTAACTGTCAATGCAATTTTAGCCAATAAACGCAGTTTATTAACAGTGCAAAACACCTGTGTTTTAAGGTAAATAAAAAAACAGGCACAGTGCCTCAAACACTGTGCCCGTTGCCTTACTGCTTAAAAAAGCGGCGGTTTTAAATTTTCTGCCGAATTACCCCGTGATTTTACATTTTCAGGGCGAACTCTGTTAAGTTAATTATCGTCATTGCCTTTATCCGGAGCGGCTTTTTTCTCATCAATGAATTTGCCGGCGTCCTTTAGGAAACTTGCCGTAATAAGAATAATTACAATGCCTATCGGGAATGCCGCAATAATGCTTACAGACTGTAGATTGCTCATCGAGCTTTCCGAGAATATAAGTGCGATCGGCAGTAATATAAGCAGGATACACCACATAAGCTGGATAAGCTTATTCGGCATTTCGTTTTCCCCAAGCTTACGGTAGCTGTAGCAGGACGCTATAAGCGCAATAGAATCGAAAGATGTTGCGTAAAAGGCAATCATTGTAAGAAGTACGACTATAAGAACCAGCGGAGCGCAGGGGATATGCTTTATCATTTCAATGATAATTCCGTAAAGGTCGCCTGTTTTGTTGTACATTTCAATAAAATCAGCTTTGCCGGATAATTGCAGCCCCATTGATTGGTTTCCGAGTATAATAAAGCTCAGGATCGTTGAACCTACGCCGAAACCGTAACCGCCCAATATTGTCTGACGGACCGTGCGGCCTCTTGAAATTGTACCTATGAAGAAGGGAGCCGCAACACACCATACCATCCAATAAGCCCAATAGAAGATAGTCCAATTTTGGGGGAAAGAATTTTCTCGCATGGGATCGCTGTAGGTGGCAAGACCGAAAAATTCTTTAACCATAGTTCCCAATGACTGAACGCCGGTTTCGATTATGTAACGGGTATGACCGCCGAAAAGCAGCACAAAGGCTAACAGACCGAAGAACATATACACGCAGACCTTTGCAAGCACACTTATTCCCTTGAAACCATGTAACAATGAATATGTATAAACTATGCATGTGGCAATGAGTATTATTATTGTTATCACATTGCGGCTTATGCTTATACCGAAAAGCTCGGTAATTATGTTTGCCATAAGGGGAGTGGCAAGTGTAAAGGTGGTGGCTGTTCCCGCAAGCAGGGCAAATACTGCAAGCAGGTCTATAATTTTTCCGACAAGACCGTCCGTATGCTTGCCTAAGATCGGGCGGCAGGCTTCAGAATACTTTTGGCGATCCCTCTTGCGGACATGAAGCATAAATCCGAACGCAACCGCTAAAACAAGGTAAAATCCCCAGGGAATAAGACTCCAGTGGAAAAGCGGAAACACGCCTGCCCAGTCCTGAATACTGCCGAGACTTTCTATATGAGGGTCTGTTGCGTATAAAATCCATTCGGAAAACGAATAGAAGAGTATATCCGCCGCAAGACCTGCGGTAAACATCATAGAGCCCCATGTCAGGAAAGAATATTTCGGTTTTTCGTCCTGACCGCCCAATACTATCTTGCCGTATTTTGAAAAGGCAATAAAAATAGAACAAAGGAAAACGCCGAGTCCTATTATCAGGTACTAAACACCCATTGTGTCGCCCAAAAGGGAGCGTATCTGACCTATCACCACGTTAGACTGTTTAGGCAGAACAAAAAACAAAATACTGAGTCCAACTACCAGCGCTAAGGGGACAAGGGTTATAAACCAATCTATTTTACCTTTTTTTTCTTCTTTAATTTTTGTTTTAATTTCCATTTTCTCATCAAACCTCCCGAATATATTTTTGATACTTTTTATCGGCTTGCGCCAATTCGTTTACGGTGTCAATTTCTATAATATCGCCCTTTTGCATTTTCGTTATGCCGAGTGTGTATTCCTCAGGATAACAAAACATTGCGACATCGTCCCAGTATATCTGACGGTTTTTTTTCTGTTCAAATTCTGTCTCGATATGCTTGCGAAGTCTTGCGCCGTCTTCACTGCTCCAACGGGAGACGCTGTATAACTGCCAGCCGCCCTTGCCGCCTGTGCGGCTGCACGAGGTTATAATATCATTTTCAACCGAGAGCAGCCATTCGTCTGTCAATTCATCAGTCCAAACTGCATTGTAGCCCGAATACTTGAAATACGGATTTAAAATGTCGGGGTTATAGATTATCTGATCGCCGTCAAGGATAACGGTGTCGCTTAAATGCTCCCTTGCGACATACAGCGACGAAATATTGTTACAGGTATCGTAGTAGGGGTTTTCAATAAGCGTTATACCTTTGTATTGCTCGGTCAATATCTGAAATTTTTCCTTTAGGTATCCCACAACAATGTAAATCTCCGTAATTCCGTTTTTATGAAGCGCATCTATTACGGTATCTATCATTCGTTTGCCGTTTACCTCTATAAGCGGCTTTGGAGTTTCAAGAGTCAGCGGCTGCATTCTTTTTCCTATGCCGGCAGCCATAATTATTGCCATCTTCGCCTTATTCATCCAACCCCTCCTTAAGCATAAGCTCTTTTGCGATTTTATAATATTCTTTTGCAAAACGGTACTGTCTCAATGAGTATTCGCCGAATTCAACGCCCAAATCCCGTTTATATTCGCACCAGTTGCTCCACAGCAAACCGCACGCCGAAATATAACAGTAAATTTTAATACGGGTCGCAATGTCACAGCCCTCCGTAAAATATGCGTCTATCAGCTGCTCGGCGTGCTCACGGTCATACATAGCGTAGATTATAAACATTGCAATATCCACATGAGGGTCCTGCATTGCCGAATATTCCCAGTCTATAAGTCTGATTTCCTCTTTGCCGTCTGAATCGGTAAAGAAAAGGAAATTGTCCGGTACGGCGTCAATGTGGGTGAGAGAGTAGTCCGATTTATGCTTATCAATATATTTTTTCAGTGAAAATACATTTTTCTTTGTGTTTTCGTAATCAACATATTCCGATTTATCGCTTATCCAAAGTGATTCGTAAAAGTCGATTTTTCCAAAAATATCAAAGAAGTGTTTTACCGAAAGCTTCATATTATGAAATTCACGCAAACGCTTCATACAGCGCATGATATCTTCGGGATTTTCACTGTCGCAAACACGGGCATTATCGAGAAATGCGGTGATTTTGTATCCGTTCTCGGGGTTGATATAAATAACATCGTCGCACAGCTTTTTATCCCAAATAACCTTATAAACCTCAGCTTCTTCCCTTCGGTTTATAAGATTGTCCGTTCCTTCGCCCGGTATTCGCATAATGTAACTCTTACCTTTAAGCTTGAAAAGGAAGGAACGGTTTGTCATACCCTTTTTCTGGAGCTTTATGTCGGTAATTTCCTCGGGCTTGCAGTGCATAGCCTCGGCAATAATCGCAATTTTTTCGGATTTTAATTGCAGGGAATCGCTGTCTATGTCACGCAGTTGCTCGTAGGTATTGATTTCAAAATTATTTTTCGATGAGAACAGCTTTGCAAAAGGCAGCATTTTTTTGTCTTTATAAAGGGTCTCTTCCCAAAAGGAATTATCAAAACTTATATTGTGCGACATAAGCTTTAATTTTTCCGAAACCGTTTTTCCGAGTTCGCCGTCCAAATAGCATATTCCGAGCATACTGTTTCCGGGTTGCGATAACGGAACCTTTACAAGCTGACCCTTGCGATTTATTCTGACGCTGCTTGATACCGTCATCCTATCCGTAACGGCATACCAAGGGTAGAGCTCATATTTGCTGAACGGATTTTCACCGCACCACAAGTCACACGGAATAATATAACAGTTTTCAAGAGAGGTTTTAACCAGTGAAAGCGAATGAAGATTGTTTTTTTGATAATATTCCGAATTGTATACGAGATTTACACCGCAAAGATCTATAAGGTATTCGAATTTTTCCTTTAAAAAACCTACCACTACCGTAATGTCGGTTATGCCTGCGCTTTTTAACTGCTTTATTTGCCGTTCGATCAGAGTTTCGCCCTTAATCTGTAAAAGCGCTTTAGGAACTTCCGTGTTTATGGGAACCATTCGCATTCCCGCACCTGCCGCAAGAATTACGGCTCTTTTCGGTGAGCTTTTTGACAGAAGTTCATCGGCTTTTTCGGTTAATGAACAGTCTGCCGTTAAAAATCCGTTATCGATAAGGTTATTAAGAGCAGTGTTCACAAGTCCCAATGAATATCCGCTGTCTTTGGACAGCGTGCGCTGGTTGATAAATGCCGTATTTTTAAGGCAAAGGAGTAAATCGGCTTCTTGTTTGTTCACGAAATCACCTGCTATTATTTTTATGAACTGTGAGAATTATACCACATAAAAATACGATTGTCAATACCCTTAAATAAGGAAAGCGGATATCCGCTTTTGCGAATATCCGCTTAATCTTACGGTTTAATGCCTGTAAGCTAATAGTACATTAAACCATATAACCGTTGTAGAAGTAGTATACAACGCCGCCTATTTCATAAACGCCGTTTATGTAAGGAGTACCGTAGTTATCTACATAAACCCAGCCTTTGTCGGTATAATGCCAACCGGCGTCATATAAAGCGCCGCTTGCCGAAGCAAATACATATTGGCCGTTGCTGTTATAATTGTAATCGTCTGTTGAAAGTATACCGTTATAGTAGAAATAGTATTTAGCGCCGCCGATGCTGTAAACACCGTTCTTTAACAGCTTACCGTCCTTAAAGTATACGAAATCACCGTTTGCGAGCTGCAGCCAGCCGTCTCCGACATATTTGCCGTAGCAGGCACCGTTTTCATAGAAGTAGAACACTTTACCATCTATACAACGGTATCCGGTATACAATTCGGACTCTAATGTGGTTTCATCGGTATCATAATCGTGATTATTAATATCAAAATAGTAGCGCGTGCCGTTAATATCTATCCAACCGTCTACAACAGAGGAATCGGGACCGAAATAGAACCAATCACCGTTAATTATTCTCCACTGATTCGGAGCCTCAAGCCTTGCGCCCGATGAGGTGTAATAGTATTCGTTGTAATAATGATTTGAAGAAAATGTGTCTGCAAGCATATAGCCGTTACCGTCAAACGCGTACCAATGCCCGTCTATATAGAGGGAAGTTCTTTTGACCGCAGTACCTGTGGAATTGTAATAACGGAATTTTCCGCCGATATACTCCCAGGTGTTGGGGGTGCCGGTGGGCAATTCGCCATTTTCTTCTACATACCGCAAGTATTTTCCGCTTGCGTCAAATTCGGCATATCTATTCTCGGTAGGGATATACTCTATGCCGTTGCTGAGCATATAACCATTTCTGAAATAGTACCACGAATTGCCGATATATGCCCATTCATCGTAGTAAAGCTTTCCGCTTGCGTCGGCATACAGCCAACTCCAAGTGCCGTCATAGTCCTTTAATCTTTCATTACGGTTATACCAACCGTTGCGGATATATTTGCCGTGAGCATCGAGATAATAATGTGCGCCGTTGTCATAAATGATATTGTTGATTACCATTTGTCCGTCGGAGAAATAGTAATCGCCGTACCAGCCCTCATAATCGGGTAAATAAGCGGAGCCGTTATAATATACAATGCCCTCGGGGACAGTGTAATCGTCGGAAACAATACCCGAAGCGTCAACAACATACATTCTGTTTTCCCAGCTATTGTAGTATGTAGTGTTTGCAAGCAGTTTTCCGCCGTTGCCGAAGCAATAACGCTTTCCGTCTATGTCATAAATACCGTTTTGTGCTTTGTAGTGATTGGCTTTGTAATAATACCAGTAACCGTCAATCCATTTCCAGCCTGACTGGCGTCTTCCGTCAGCACCGTAATAAGAGCCAGAATACTCGGCGTCTAAAAGCATACGGCCGGTATTGTAGTCAAGGAAAAAGTCGCCGTCTTCGAGCGACAGGTTTCCGGTGTATACACGACCGTTTTGGGTATAATACCAATAACCGTAAACCTTCGTCCAGCCGTTATCGTTTATCCTGGCGGCATGCGCCTCTCCGTCGGAAACATAAGCCGCTCCGTTATCGTCGGTGTAACATCCGTCATAGCATAAAGTATAGCCTCTAAACAGATATTCCGTACCGCCGATGTTGACAGCGCCGTTAGCTAATCTGCCATATTCGTCAGCATACATATAGGATTCTCCGTAGGGAATCCAGCCGTTTGCTTTCATAACGCCGTTGCTGTCGAAATAATAGCAACCGTCATTGTCAATATCATAATAACCATTGGTAACCATTGCGGGAGCGTAATAATACCATACGCTGTCAACCTTTTTCCATCCCGTAACGAGCTTGCCGTTTTCAACAAGCACTTTGCCGAAATCGGTATTGTAGTAACCGTCAGCGGTTATTATTTGGCAGGTTCCGCCCGGCAATACAAGGTACAGATTGCCGTCCTCCGTATAGGAAATGGTGGAATACTCCATTGACGGGGTAAGGAAATACATATATTCGTCGAGCTTTAAAAGACCGTGGTGAAGCGGACCGTCTGCGGTAACATAGTACCATTCGCCGTCATACTGCGCCCAACCCGGTTCTGTTACAACAGCGCCTGTGGCGGAAATCAAATAGTAATCGCGTAAATAATGCACTCCGTCCTTGATCTCTTCGAATTCATGTACACCCTCTGTGTACATACGGCCTGAACTATCAAATAAATATTCTTTACCACCTATTGTGGATATGCAACTCTTTAAAAGATTATCTCCGTCCGCATAGAAGTGATCGCCGTTTATATAGATCCAGCTGTCCTTATAATTTGTAACCACACAGCTGTTATCGGCGGCATATACCTTGCCATCGGCCTCAAAAACTTCGTTTCTCTTGACATAGCCGGATTGAGCGTAAAACTGTCTGCCTGAGGCGTCTGTAAAGAAACCGTCATCAACCCTGTTGCAGTCGGAACCGTAGTATATCCACTGACTTCCGTCCGAATACCATTCGTTGCAGTAAAGGGCACCGCCTGCTCTTGCGCGCACATTTATCCTTACACCATTCCAAGTGGTATTCATATAGTCATTGTTAAGCATCGTGCCGTGATAATTGAATAAATACTGCTTTTCACCGATGAGTTTAACCTGACCGGATACATACATGCCGTCTTCGCAATAGTAATATTCATTACCCACCAAGGTCCAACCGTTCTGATTGAGCCTTACCGCATTACCGTATTTATCTGCATAATAGGAATAACCTTCATCAGAATCATAGCACATACCGCTGGTAAGCATTGAATAGGAGTATGGGGCAAAATAGTATGTAGTTGAGCCTATTGTGGTAAGACCCTGTGCCGCACAGCCGTTATCACCGTAATAATACCACTGATAATAGGTTGAGTTTTCGTAAGTTTTCTTATACCATTCATTGCGGTAAAGCGCGCCGCCTGCTTTTGCACGGACATGAAACGACTTTTGGCTTTCTTGGTCCCATGAATAGTATTCTCCGTCATCAGCCATTGCACCATTATCGTCAAAAAAATACAGTGTTCCGTTTACCTGCTGTATACCAGAGTAAGAAGCGCCGTCGGCTCCGTGGTATCTGTAAAAACCGCCCTTATCGCTTTCCGGCGCAGAATACCAGACCCACTCGTTAACTACAAGCGGACCGCCGACTGTAGCTTTGTAGTATATCCACCTGCTTTTTTCGGATGAATAAAGTTCGAAATCGGTGTCCTTACGCATAACACCGTCAGAGTCAAACCCGTAGTAATAACCGTTTGTTGCTTGCATCACGCAATCTTTTGCTTTGAAACCGCCGGCTTCGTAGTAGTACCACTTACCTGTTTCGGGATCCTGATACCACTCGTTGTCGTACATTCTTCCTTCGCTGTCAAAACGGAAGTAGGCGCTGCGTTCGCCGCTGATATAGTACTCGCCGTTTTTGTACTGGTTTCCGTAATAAAAGTACTCGTAATAGCCTTTGTCTTTGCACCAGCCGTTTTTGACAGGTTCTTCCGCGGAAACGGCAAACGGAAGTATGGCAAACACTGCCAATACCGTTACCAAAGCCGCAAAAATTTTTCCTTTTCTCATCTGTAAACCTCCTGTTTTAATTACTTGCTAAAGGTGATGACGCCCTTAGCAGGTATAATTATACT
>QRFC01003505.1_pt1 | contig 10450 bp, 7 predicted proteins | sample 1861061 | NCBI WGS metagenome assembly QRFC01 (sample SAMN09711282, study PRJNA482702) | Human gut metagenome, whole genome shotgun sequencing project. | reverse complement strand
AATTAGCCTGACAACGGAGGCTTCTTCCTCGACAATGGCAGGGCGTCCGTCCTCGCCCTTTTTATAACCGAGGAAATGCTTATATGCCAAATGAATCTTGCCGTCAGCGAAACTCTTGCGCTGACCCCAAGTAATGTTTTCGGAAATACTGCGGCTTTCTTCCTGCGCCAGTGAGGACATAATGGTTATGAGCAGTTCGCCCTTGCCGTCGAAGGTGTAAATACCCTCCTTTTCAAAATAACACTCAACGCCGTTTTCTTTCAGCTTTCGGATAGTTACAAGGCTGTCAACCGTGTTTCGAGCAAATCTGCTGACCGACTTTGTAACAATAAGGTCGATTTTGCCTGCTAATGCATCGGAAATCATCTCCTTGAAGCCATCGCGATGCTTGGTATTTGTTCCGGAAATTCCTTCATCGGTATAGACCTTTACAAATTCCCACTCTGGCTTTGACTGAATGTATCGGGTGTAGTAGTCCACCTGCGCTTCATAGCTTGTGAACTGCTCATCACTGTCAGTTGAAACTCGGGCATATCCGGCAACCCTCCTTTTCTGCACGGCTGCCTTTGGCAGGTGCGTCAAGGGATTTACAGTCGCCGGTATAATCGTAACTTTAGGCATTATGCTTGCTCCTCTCTAATGTTTTCTGACGGGCGGCTTCTTTCATCTCGTCCGTCCAACTTTGACTGCGTGAACGGTCTTTCCAAATTCGTGTAATTTCAGAACCGTCATTGAAACAGAAAATCAGAGCATTATCATTGCAGACACGAATATGCTGAATTCGGTCGCAAAGCCACTCGTGCGTAAAATCATTCTGACCCAGGACATCAGCAGTGACTTGCTGTAGGGTAAACTCCGGTATCTGTTTAGACGCACAGACCGCTTTACCAAGTGAATTGAATGTTCCGCACACCCAGGCTGCGCCTGTTTTTGTGACCTTGCGACGATAGTTCTTTCCGCAGTTGTCACACACCAAAAGACCGGTAAACGGATATATTTTCTTTGTACTAGGCTTTTTGATGAATTGAGATGCTCGGCGTTCTTTTTCTTTCTGAACCGCCTGAAAAGTTTCCATGTCTATAATGGCTTCATGTGCGTCCTCTGCGTGGTATTTTGGAAGTTCACCGGTATTGAACATCTTTCTTTTTGTAATGTGGTTTTCACTGAAGGTTTTCTGCAAGAGCAGATTGCCCGTATATGTGTAGTTACTAAGAACCCTTGAAACGGCAGACTGATTCCATTTTCCGCCGAACCGTGACAGAATCCCCTCATCATTCAGCATTTTAGCAATTGAATTATAGCCGCTGCCGGAAAGGTATTCATTATATATACGGCGGACAATTTCAGCTTCCTTTGGAACAATAATATAATGATCATTTTCCATTCGATACCCCAGTAAAGTTCTGTCCCAAGGAATACCGGCTTCAAAATTACGTTTGACGCGCCATTTCTGATTTTCGCTTGCCGAACGGCTTTCTTCCTGCGCATAAGACGCAAGAATCGTCATCATCAATTCTCCGTCACCGCTCATTGTATGAATGTTCTGCTCTTCAAAATAAATATCCACCCCCAGGGCTTTGAATTCACGGACAGTCTGTAACAACGTGACTGTGTTTCGTGCAAAACGGGAGATGGATTTTGTAATCACCATATCGATTTTACTGGCACGGCATTCTGCTACCAAATTCTGAAAACCTGCTCTTGAATCCTTGGTGCCTGTCTTGGCTTCATCTGCATATACTCCTGCATAAAGCCATTCGCCGTGGCTTTGGATAAGGTCGCTGTAATAGCTGACCTGCGCTGACAGCGAGTGAAGCATAGCGTCTTTCCCACTGGAAACACGGGCATAAGCGGCAACTCTCTTTTTCCGCTCCAATTTTGGTGGTTTTGATACGATGGTTATTTTTTTTGACATTACGTCACCTCCTTGCAGTGTGACATATTACCTCTAAAACCATCATATATCAAGTCGATTCCGCAATATAAACTACACGAAGATATACCGTATTTTTCGGTCATAATTGTATCAATAGCGGTATAATCATCAGAGGTTAAAATCCCCATCGACATCATCTGTTTTGCCTGGAGCATTGAAGCGAGATAGCTTTCTAACCGCACTCTGTAAGCGTTACTCATTACGTCCACACTTCTTTCCAAAGCGTCCGGCTATGTAGCAGCCATGAGAGCAATATTTTCTGTGACTATTCCCATAAGCGGTGAAATACCGCCCACAGCAAGCGCAGGTAAACTCATACACTGCCTTTTTGGTGATACACTCCGGGTGTTCCTTCCACCACGCATTACGGCAAGAATCCGAGCAGAACTTTTTCGGTTTCTGTTTAGGAACAACCTTTATCATTTTTCCGCACTGTTTGCAGGCAATGGTGTTCTTAGCCTTGCCGTCAAGACCATTACGCCGACAGAACGAGCGCACTGTATTATCTGAAATACCAAGGATTTTTCCTATTTTAATATATCCTGCTCCTTGCAGACGCATTGTTCGTATCTGATTCCTTTGCTGATTTGTCATAAAATTTTCCTCCAGTCTGAGATTACCTCAGTATCAACTGGAAGAAACTCAGCTTTCCGGTCCGCAAAAAATAATGCCCACCAAGGAAATCTATCCAAGGTGGGCATTGCTGCTGTATAAAATTAAGTTTTATCAGAGCATTTCGTTTACACGCTTCTGCACAGCAAAATAGTCATATCCTGCCGCAGTGAGTTTCTCCTTGCGTTCAGCGCCGTTGCCCCATTCGCCACGAATAACCTCGTTTGCAATCTCGTCAACGGTTTTCTTGTTGAGTATTTCGTTCACTCTTTTCTGAACCGCATTGTAGTCGTATCCGGCGGCGGTGAGCAGCCTTTCACGCTCAGCACCGTTATCCCACTTGCCGGCAAGAACCTCGTCAGCAAGCTGATCTATGGTTTTCTCGACAGTTTTTTTCTTACTGTAATCTGTAAAGCAGATATCGCCGTCAATGTCGTATCCGCCTATTCTGTCAAGTCCCCACTGCCACATAGTCTGACCGTAGTTGTACTTTGACGGGCAATTGGGGCTGTTAGTCCAGTGAGCAAGCCATATGTCATACTTGCCGACAATCCTGCTCTTGTCATAATAGTTCTCCATAAAGGACGGATTTGCATAAACTCCGGGCTTGAATCCCGCCTGCCTTATCTTTTCGCAGAAAGCAATAGCCATCTTTGTGCGTGTGTCCGTGTTTAAATCGCCGATCTGCTTTTCCTCCTCCATGTCGAAGAATACGGGATATGTCGGGGACAGTTCCTTAATCACAGAAATACATTTTTTAGCTTCAGCTTCTGCCTGCTCAATGCTCATAGCATAGCTGTACCAGTAAAATCCGTAATCAATGCCGTATTTCTTGCAGTCAGCCACGAACTTATCCATAGTAACATCTTTCTTTGTGGAAAAGCCTGCACGGATAATCGCAAATCTCACACCCGCCTGTTTCAGTGCAGGAAAGCTGATGTCCTCCTGGCAGTAGCTTAAATCAACACCTTTAATCTTCATCGTCGTCCTCCTTTTCCGAGCGCTTATGCAGCTGCTCCAGTACGTCTTTCAGTTTCTTCGGAACGGGCAGACCCAGGTGCGCTGCATTCTCAAGCAACGAAATACCCTCGTTCGACAGATAGAAGAATATCACTGCAGTGCGCAGTACAGAGCCTGCGCCAATAACCCGAGTGTCGAGAATATGCCCGCCGCCGACCAGAGCGAAGATAAGCACCTTTCTGCATATTCCCTTAAATCCTACCGAACTTGACAGCTTCTTGTCCGAAATAGCGCACATCACTCCGGTTATGTAGTCAATGACCACAAAGGCAATCAAAGCGTAAAGCAAACCGTCACAACCTCCCAAAAACCACCCAAGCCAACCGCCTATCGCAGTAAAAATAAGCTGAATTGTGTTCCAGAATTCTCTCATAATAAGCCCTCCAATCATTCGTCAACGATGTCGTAAGTTATTTTCATGACCTGCCCGTCCAGCTTTCGCACCGGCTCGGACAGGTTGTTTATTGTGGTAAGGCACAGCTTGCATATCCCAAGCGCAAAGCCGAAGAAATGCTGACTGCCGCTTGAATACGGATAGTACGGCAGAATATACAGCGGCAGATTAAGTTCGTCCGTCTTGATGATATTCGCATATGAATACAGATAACTGTTTCCATAAGTCGGAGCAGAGAATCGCATTCTGTATCTGCCGTAATCCTCGCCGCTTTTGATTATCTCAAGGGCAAGCAGTGAATAGGAAATGTTGCAGCTATCGCAAATCACAAGCGGAGTGTTCGTCTTTTCGTCAACATAAAATCCCCAGAAACTAGCGGCGGTCATATTCGTGAGCGTTCCATCAGCAACATACTGCCATGTCTTGCCCGTGGATTTTCCGTCCTTTGTGAATATGCGCAGCTGCCCGAAGTTGTTTGTTCCGGTCGCTTCTTTTCCGTCTATCAGCGGATTTTTTGTGATGACGAAGTACTTATCGTCCCACTCAAACGCGCTCAGCGCATTGCAGTAATCGCCGTTCACACCCGCGCCGTAAAACCATCTGTAACTTCCCGAAACCCCCGAAGCATACACATTATTGATACCAACTCCGTAATTTTGTAAAGGCACATCGGTTTCAATTATCTTCTTGGAAATCTGCGCATAAGTGTCCAGGGCAAAAATGTAATGATGAATATGTTGGAGCGAGGTTGCAACAATGTGTATCTTGTCCCCAATCACATAGGGAAAGAACGCCAGCCACTGAGGATCACTTTCCCAGTCGCTCTTTAGCTTCTCAATTTCTTCCGCAGGTAGGTTTTGCGCATTGCTCGTGTTACAATCGTAATAATAACTGCCATGATGATAGCTGTTATCATAGGTCGAATTGGGAATACGCTCCGCAGCCGGAAACAGCTCTATGACTTTCTTCACGCTTATAATGCCGCAGAATGGCTTTTCCGCGCTTACGCTTATCGACATAGGGTCGAACATAACGACCTCATAAACGCACCCGTCATGGATATGCTTTCCGAGAAGCCGCACATTTCCATTGGACAGCCTGCCCATGTAAAACCACTTGAAAACCCCGCAGTTGAACTGCGAATCCGGAATATACCGCCCAACAATAGTGTGATACGCCTGCCTGAACGAATCCAGAGAACTGCTGTTAAGGTCAGTTCCCCCACAGGACAGATTCCAGTAGGAATGGTGCATTCCGTTTGTGCCGCCGTCCTTGGTGGTAAGGCAGATACAGCTTATCTCTCCGTTCGCCTTGTCCGAAGCAAAGTCCCACACATGGCGGTAGCCCTTGCCGTTCTCAATGCGGCCGCTTTCGTTGGCGTTGTAAGTGCCTATGCTTGTATCCGTGTTCGTGTTAGCGATTCCTGCGTGACCTATTTCCTCGTTCGTCCACGGAAGCATCATATTGTTTCCGTCCTCGGGTATCTTGTCGCGGCAGACTATTACCCCACGGAACGCAGTATCGGCAATGTTTCCCGCAAAATCGCGCAGCATATTGAAGCTGCGGTCGTTGTCGGAATCCATGCCGATTTCAATGTAATCCGGTGGGTTGAGAATCGTGTCAACAGCATTGGTTATCATGTTCTCCTCATGCAGTTCACGGACTACCTCGCCCGTCTTTTCATCAAAAAACTGAATGGTCGCACGTCCTTTTATCATGTTTCTTCCTCCTCAAATGGTACATAAATAAACGATGTCTGGAAGCTGCCGCACGGCGAGTTGTTCAGCACATCAGTCAGATTACCGACATCACCGTCATACAGCAGAGTAATGCTCTGAACGCTGTCTTTCATCACGGAACTTCCGAACGCAAGCCAAATCGTACTGCCGAAATCACCCACGCCGAAATCTGCGGAAATCGGCTGCAAGCGGACCGTTTCCTTTTCGGTGGTGACTATCATTGTGAAAGCCGCGGTTTCAATGCGCTCTGCCTTGATGGGATTTCGCAGTTCAAGATACAGTTTTCTGTTCGATACGTTCACCACGGTGATTGGCGGCGGTGTGATTATCTTCGGACTCCATGCGTCGGGGAATACCGCTCTGATGGTGGGTTCAAGCGTTTTTCTGTCCCTCTCACGTTTAGTGAAAACGGGCATAGGTTCAGTAAAAACAAACTTGTGCGATTTAAGTATCTCAAACAGCAGAGTATCCGAAGTACGAACAAGCGACTTTTTGACGATTCGGCGCATAGTAAAATGAACCTCGTCCTCGCGGGCTTCAATGTAGCCGTCCCATGGTGTATCTCCTGCAAGGTAAGCGCCCATTACATAACCCCAGGTCTGCATTTTCGGGAACTTGCCCTCTGCGCCGTCAGACGAAACCACGCTCAGCGACATGGTGTTTTGACCGACCTCCGATGTGAACGGGTATGTATAAGTCTTTGTGTGCGGTCCCTCGCTGAAATACTCCTCATACCGCATGACTTCGTTTTCGTTCTTTTTCAGAATAAATGCGAGAGTTCCTGCGGCTGAAATCACGAATTTAACAGTCGAGCAGAACGCCGCATATGTTGCTTGAATCGCATTGTAAGTAATTCGGAACAGCCGCTGTGACTTCTCTGTAACCGAAATATCCGCGCTGTTTGTCGCGGTTTTCAGTTCAGCTGTGGATTCGCCCACGTCCTTGCGTATCTCGTTAGTTTTCTGCTCCATCTGATAGAGATTGTCCGAAATGCTCGGGCGATAATCTCCGACCTCGATAGAGATTTCACGACGATTGTACGGGTTGAAACTCATGGCGATTATGCGGGTGTTCACATTGAGATTGAACGGGTAGAACACTATCTGCACGTTATCGCCGACCAAAAAATTGATATTTTTGTACAGCGTCAGACCGTAGTTTGTAGTACCTGAACGGCTGTCGGTTTCCATTGTGAGGTCGGACACATTTTTTCCGTCCATAATGCTGATATAGTCCTGCGAACCTCGGTGAGAACGGATATTTATCTCATTTCCGTTGTACTCGATTTCGCCGCCGCAGAGCGCAATAAGCTGCATAAGCGCCGCCCTGCGAGTACATTCTCGGTTGATTTTCAGCTTTATCGGAACGGTCGGGTCGCATATTCCTGCAGTCAGCGAAGTGCCTTGCAGCAAAGAAATAAGGCACTCACCGGGAGCGCCCTCGAAATCAAATTCATTCAGCTTGTATTCATCGTTGTTAAGTTCGTAGGACTTGTGCTCGCACTCCACAGTGCAAATCGCAATGCCACCGGAGAGCGATTTCGACACCTTCACCACATTGAAAAGGTAATTCAGCGTGTCGCTTTTCAGTTGTACCTCCAGCCCAGTGAATATCTCCGAAGCCATCGATGAAATCACGGAAAACTGAAAGGTGCATTCTCCGTTCAGATTGTCGGTCAGCGATGCGGAAATCACCCGTGAGAACACACCACGCACATTGCCGTTTTCGGTCACGATTATCTCAACCATCACACAGCCCCCGCATTCCTTACCGTTACCTTGTTCTGATTCCACTGTATTCGGGATATTACCTTAGTCAGCGGAACTCCGTCAATGCTCAGCGGAATTGTAATGTCAAAAGCCTGCGTCTGTACTCCGTTGAAGCCCGAAACCGTGCCGTTCACGTCGAGGTCAAAATCAGACGGGATAGCGTTCTGCATACTTTTTGAAACGTCTTTCATCTCATCGCCGAAGCCCTCTCCAAGTCCCTCTGCCATAAAGCCGCCGAGATTTGCGAAGAGCTTTGACGGCGAGTGTATTCCGAAAAAGTCCTTGATTCCGTCCACAATGCCGCCGAAGAATCCACTAATTTTATCCCAGAGCCATGCGCCCGCGTCAGAAATGCCCTGCCACAGACCTTTCAGCAGATTGCCGCCGACCTCCGCCATCTTGCCGAAGTAGCTGCCGAATGCGTCAACAATGCCGGTTATGATTTGCGGAATAGCCTTGACTATCTCCACGATGATGGTCGGGAGATTTTCAATCAGCGCAATAAACAGCTGAACGCCCGCCGCAACAAGCTGCGGAATCGCTCCGATAACTGCGTCGATAACGCTTGAAATAATCTGCGGAATAGCCGCAACGATGGTCGTGATGATTGTCGGCAGGTTCTGCACAAGCGCGATGAGCAGCTTGATTCCGGCTTCGATGATGAGCGGAATTGCGGAAATCACCGCCTTGATTATTCCGTCAATTATCTGCGGAATTACCTCCACGATCGCCGCAATGATGTCCGGCAGAGCCGTCACAAGCGCCGTCAACAGCTGTATTCCCGCTTCGATTATCTGCGGTATCGCGCCGATGAGGAAATCCACGATTCCCATGATTATCTGCGGCAAGGCTTCAATAAGAATCGGCAGCGAATCTAAAATGCCCTGTGCAAGCCCTATCACAAGCTGTAAAGCTGCGTCCAAAATAAGCGGCAGGTTGTCAACAAGCGTTTTCACTATCTCCACGACAACAGCGACCATCTGCGGAACAAGCTGCGGAATCGTGTCCGCAATGCCTTTGATTAGTGACAGCAGAATGTCCGCTCCGGCTGACACGATTTGCGGCAGCAGTCCCACCAAAGCCGAGATTATCTCGGTCACGATTCTGGCGATGGTCGGAGTAAGCTCCGAGATAGCCGAGAGCAGTCCATCTGCAAGCGCCTTGATGATACCCGGAGCGCTTTCGAGGACTGCTCCTGCGATAGAGGTGATAAGTTCCGCAAACTGCGGAATCAGCGTCCGGATAGTGTCGATAACAGAGGTAACGCCGTTTTTCAGTTCTTCTGACGCTTGCTCGTTGCCTGCGAGGAGGTCGGCAAGTCCGTCCGTAATTTGCGTTATTCCAGGCAGGAGTTCTCCCACCATTCGGTTCTTCAGACCGCCTGCCGTGTGCGACAGCCTGGTAAGGCTGTCCTCAAAAGCAGCGGAAGCCGCAACCGCTTCGTTGCTCATAACCATGCCGTAATCCTCGGCTTCCTGCTTCAGACGTTCGGTTTCCTCCACACTTGTGTTCAGGACAGCCGCCATGTCCACGGCGGATTTTCCGAGGAGGTCGTTTGCGGCGGCGGTACGCTCTGCGCCTGCTTCCATGCCTTGCAGAGCCGTGATCACCATGCTCAGCTGTTCGTCCTGGGATTTTCCGTTCAGTTCCTCGATGGAAAGTCCGATAGCGGACAGCTTTTCGGCAGCGGAATCCGAACCGCCCGCCGCGTCCGTGATGACGGTGGACAGCTTTTTCATTCCCGTCTGGAGGTTGTTCACGTCAGCGCCGCAGCGCTCAAACACATAGCCCCACTTCTGATAGCTTTCGGCGCTTATGCCGATTTTCTGCGAGGTCTTGTCGATCTGGTCGCCCGCCGAGCCGACATCGTTCGCCATATCCCACAGCTTTTTTCCTGCGGCAACACAGGCTGTTCCGACTGCTGCCGCAGCAGCCCCGAGAGCCGCACCGATTTTCTTTGCGGTATCTCCGAGGCGGCTCAGCTTTCCGTCAGCGTTCTCACTGGTATCGGCGGCTTTCCTGACGGAATCGGAGAAGTCCTTGGCTTCATCTCCGGCTTCGTCAAAGCCCTTGTCAGCCTTTTCAAGGGCGGTGTTGTTGGAACTAAGCTCACGCTCCATGCCGTTGAGAGCCGCCTGCGCGTTGTTCAGCTGTATCTGCCAGCTTTGAGTGCGGCGGTCGTTCTCGCCGAAAGACTCGGCAGCATTGGCGAGTGCGGAGCGGAGCGTTTCGATTTTCTGTTTCTGACTGTCGATTTCCTTGTTCAGCACCTGGTTTCTTGCCGTGAGAGCCTCGGCGGATTTGTCGTTCTTGTCGAACTGCGAATCCACAAGTTTCATTTCAGAGCCTAGCACCTTGAATGAATTGTTTATCTCGGCGAGGGATTTCTTGAATTCACGCTCGCCCTCAAGGCCTATTTTCAGACCGAAATTTTCGGACATTCTGCGTCACCTCCTCGGAAAATGGGCATAAAAAAAGAGCCGTGCGGCTCGGGGGATATATGAAAAAGAAGCAACCGTGGTGGGTGCTCCTTTTTATAATCTGTTATTCTGTATCTAATGAACGAGATTTCAAATATAAATAAAAATCTTCAACTGGATTTCGTCCAATTTTTCCTTCGCAATGTATTTTTGAAACAAATTCAGAAATTGTTTGTATAGCATTCTTCTCACCAAAATTATTGACATCTTTGATGTATTCCAAGAACTCGCCAATTTGTAAACGGACGAATGATACTGTCCGTATGCTTTGAGTTATCTCAACGCTAGATTCTGGAGTAAGTTGGTCTCTTAGAGTAATTAATTCTTTGTATTTATTGTCCCAGAATTCAACATATGTGCTACGTCCATCAGTGCTATATATTGAGAGCGCATCATCACAAATTAGAAAAAGAACCTTTTTTGAAAAATTATCTGCTCCTTGATCTTTAAATAATGTTGTTAACTCATACATACAAGCATCTGATTTTAAATACTCATCC
>QRFC01003504.1_pt1 | contig 10452 bp, 8 predicted proteins | sample 1861061 | NCBI WGS metagenome assembly QRFC01 (sample SAMN09711282, study PRJNA482702) | Human gut metagenome, whole genome shotgun sequencing project. | reverse complement strand
CCGTCAAAACCTTTAGCTGAAGCATACCGCCATTATGGTCGAAATACTTAACTTCAATCGGATGAAGTCCCTTTGCCAATGCTTTCTGTCCGGTTACTTCACGGGGTGAATGAGGCCCGTCATTGTCAACAACCAATTCTCCGTTAATCTTCAATGTACTGCCATCGTCAGACAACAGGTTGAAAGTATAAATACCATCTTCCGGAGCATTGAAATATCCTGTAACGACCAAACCGATATTACCTTTCACTTCCTTCGGGATAGTCACTTCAGATATTTCATACGTACCGTTTACCGGAACATTATCAATATCGGCACATTTGTTACCTTTAAACTCATGCCATACAGCCTGCAAACCTTTCTTGGAAGGTGTAGCATCCGCAGCCGGAGCATATTCGCTCTTAACGTAACGCGTCTTCACGATATCACCTTTCTTACCGTTCGGACGGAAAGAGCGGAAAGTGAAGTCTGTCGTTTCCGTAACCTTGATCGGACCGTTATACTGAGGCGATTCCAAAGTCGGGATGCTGCCATCCGTTGTATAATGGATTTCAACACTTGGATCAAGACAAGTAATTGCCACTGTACCTTCACCGATAAATGCATTTGTGTTGTTGAATCCTTCCAGGTCCGGCATACGGTAATTTACATTCATGATATTCAAACGCGGGAATTGCTTTACCAGTCTTTCTTTAAATCCATCCCAGCTTTTTACGGAAGGATCGCTCCAGGCCAGTTCTGCCAATGCCATCATACGGGGCATAATCATATATTGTATCCGTTCGCGAGATGGGATATATTCACACCAGAGATTTGCCTGCATACCCAAAATCAATGCTTTCTGTGCATCATTCAACGATTCAAGCATCGGATTGTAATTGTATACACCAGACAATGAATTTTTATCCTGCTGATAGTCAAAATAGAAATTAGCATTCGGAGTCATGATTGCATGGTTGCCTTGTGCCGTTGCGTCAGGAACTGCGTTCGGACTCCAGGTACGCCACCACATGATTGTTGCCGTCGGAGACAAACCGCCTTCCAGGATTTCATCCCAGCCGATCATTTCTTTTCCGTTATCATTAAAGAACTTCTCCATGTTATGAACAAACCAGGACTGCAACTCTTCTTCTGTCTTCAGCCCGTTATCTTTCATTCGCTTCTGGCAATCCGGACATTTCTTCCAGTTCGTTTTTTCTACTTCATCAGCTCCCAGATGGATATATTTATAAGGGAAAAGCGGAATGATTTCGCTATAAACATTCTTACAAAATTCAAGAGCCGAGTCTTTACCCGGACAAACCGGAGAAGAAAAAGTCGTTCCCCACCCTGTCTGATTAAAACAAGAAACACCTGAATAATTACTTACCGCCGCCAGCATATGTCCCGGCATGTCTATTTCCGGAACGACATCGATACCACGTACACCGGCATATTCAACGATTTCTTTAATATCTTGCTGGGTATAGAAACCACCATACAAAGTATCGCCCTGAGTGATACGTAACTTTTCAGCCGGAATTTCATAATCGGGATTATCCTGCTCTTTTGCTAATCTCATACACTCCCGGTCATGATTGTTAAAGGTACGCCAAGCCCCTTTCTCTGTCAGCAACGGGTATTTCTTTATTTCGATACGCCATCCCTGGTCGTCGGTCAGATGCCAGTGGAATTTGTTCAGTTTGTAAAGAGCCATCATATCCAACAGTTCCTTCACTTCTTCTTTAGTAGAGAAATGACGGGAAACATCCAACATCAACCCTCTCCAACCGAAACGGGGTGCATCAGTGATCTGAACAGCCGGAACACTCCAATTAATATCCTTTACCACCGCTGGCGACTCTATCTCTGCCGGCAAAAGCTGGCGAAGGGATTCAATACCGGAAATAACACCGCCATAGGTATTTCCCTTGATCTGAACTTTACCGGAAGTAACGTCCAAAGAATAGGCACCTTCATTTTGACCGGCAATATCACTTACAGCCAAAGATATATCACCGTCTCCCTCGCGTACATTATATATATAGCCGGTTGAACGGGATAAAAGACTGGAAAGATAGTTTGCAGCCGGCAATAACTGCTTATCGGCAACACCGATTGTCATGCCATCTTTCAAAGTAAACTGTCCATTGGCATTCTTAATCTCTTTGGGAACAGGAATAATAGAAACATCATGTGCCACAGGGGTCGTGGGTGAACATGAACTCAGCATTAAAGCTCCGGTCAGCGAACATGCTGCGATAAACTGTTTGTACATTTTAATGTGTTTATTTGTTTGGTAATAATTAGAAAACAAAAATACAAAAAAAGAGCTGTTCCTCGTTGGGCGGAACAACTCTTTTTTAAAATAATAATCTACTGATTAAATTCTATTCAAAATGTCAGTCAGTTTATCCGGAGTAACATTTGCTGCAATAATAACTCCTTTGTCGTCAATCAGGAAGTTCTTCAAACCTTTCTGTAGGTTAAACTTTCCATACAACGCTGACTTTTTTCCAAGTCCTTCATGAAATTGCTTTGTGCCGCTAAGCCTATCTGCCTTTACCGTCTCGGTAAAGATTGATTCTTTCTCGTCGAGAGAAACAGAATACATGGCAATTTTGTCTGAACTTAGTTTGTTTACTTCATTCCATAATTGAACGTTACGGACCCGCGATTCAGCATCGTAAGCTGCCCAGAAATTCAGCAACGTGTAACGTCCGGAATGATTTTGGAAACTGAAATCACTTTCGCCTCCCAAAGACTCTATTCTCGGAGCCAGATCACCAGGATTAGTACCCACGGTAGGTCCTGCTTCTTTTGTACCGGATGACATTGTTGCCAACGCAACCGTTACAATGAGAACATAAGCTCTTACCTTCATAATTTATTATTTACGTTAAACTTAATCGGACGAGACTCTCCAACAGCTTACTTACCGGTCTGCGGGCGGTTTTCGTCTGCCATCCTTTATGTCCGACTCCTGATTTTCAGGAAGTAAACAAGCGTTTCTCCTTCGCTAAGGAGCTACTTTCTTGTTCTTAACGCTGGCAAAGATAAGCGCAAAATACCTTTACCTCCAAACGATATAACATAAATCGACTAAAAAGCAAGATTTTTTATATGTTTTATCGCATGAAAATCCACTAAAATGGTTGCTTTATAACATAAATTTAGGATTAGGCACAGGGATAAATACGAATAATCTTTCACTTTTCTTCAAATTAAACCTAATTCAGCCGCTTTCCGGTAAAGAGAATCCGAAAATAAAAAACCCGGCTTGAAACCGGGCTTTTTTATTTTACTAATCATCATACGGCGAAGGCATCGGCATCCCTTCCTTGATATATTCATCATAAACAATTGTTGGATGGTCCTGTAAAGATGTTCTGTTATACTCTTCTTTGAAATTATCGCGACGGAAGTTCTTCAGTTTGAGGTTTTCCGAACTGTAGGTTCGCAATGTTTCTTTTTTATTACCTGTCAACGAACTTTCAATAACTACCGAATCAAGAATGTTCATTTTAGGAGTCAATGTAGGGAGTAAGGTCTGCTCGAGCAGTCCTCTGTAGGCTCCGATATACTCGCACCAGCAAGAATCACCCCGTTTAAAAACACGGTAGGTGTAATTTGACCATGCCGTACGGACGTGAATCTCATGTTCCCAGATCTCGATACAAGCTTCTGAATCATAATTAGGGTCTTTGATAGTAACCCTCTCCAGTCCATGCGTTTTTTCCACTACTGTCGTTTGCCATTTGTCTGAATGCCGTACTTCGGCAATAATCTCAGGCAGCTTTTCCTTAATTTCAAACTGAATCTTCATCTCATTTGCCTGCCAGTCAGGACTTATTAAGGTTGCCAGGTTCTAAATTAAATATAACGTCTCTGTAAAAATAACAATTCCATTTGAATTTTTGTTTATCTAAATGCCATTATTTGCATATAACTTATTTACCTTTGCCTTATAAAACAAAAAACATGGGACAAAAAGACGAAATTATACTGATAAATATAAACGGAGCCGACCGTCCGGGGGTTACTGCCGCCCTGACAGAGATACTGGCAAAGAATAATGCAGTGATTCTCGATATCGGCCAGGCTGATATCCACGACAACTTATCACTGGGAATTCTTTTCCAGAGTTGCGAAGGTAATTCCGGAGATATCCTGAAAGAGTTACTTTTTAAAAGCTATGAGCTGGATGTGAATATCCGTTTTAATCCGATCACGGAGCAAAAATACAGGAAATGGGTTGATATGCAGGGAAAGAACCGTTATATCATCACTATTCTGGGAAGAAAGTTAACTGCAAGACAGATAGCGGGCGTAACCCGTATCGTTGCCGAACAGGGAATGAATATAGATGACATCAAACGTCTGACCGGCCGTATTCCTTTGGATGAAGATGCCCGTACTCCCAAAGCCAGCGTCGAATTCTCTGTACGTGGAACTCCTCGCGACAAAGAGTTGATGAAAGCAGAGTTCATGAAGCTCTCGGCCGAACAGGTAATGGATATTTCTTTTCAAGAAGACAGCATGTATCGCCGTATGCGTCGCCTTATCTGTTTCGATATGGACTCAACTCTTATTGAGACTGAAGTAATCGATGAGTTGGCTGTTCGTGCCGGTGTCGGCGACCAGGTCAAAGCGATTACCGAATCCGCCATGCGGGGAGAAATTGATTTCAGCGAAAGTTTCCGCCAACGTTGTGCCTTATTAAAAGGATTGGATGTCTCTGTTATGCAAGAGATTGCCGAAAACCTGCCCATTACGGAAGGTGTAGACCGTCTGATGCGTATCCTCAAAAAGGTTGGTTTCAAGATCGCTATCCTCTCCGGTGGATTCACCTATTTCGGTAACTACTTGAAACAGAAATACAATATTGATTATGTATATGCCAATGAGCTTGAAGTTGAAGACGGAAAGCTGACAGGACGTTATGTCGGAGATATCGTAGATGGCAAGCGGAAAGCAGAACTACTTCGCCTGATCGCTCAGGTTGAGAATGTCGATATCCGTCAGACCATAGCTGTCGGTGATGGGGCAAATGACCTGCCGATGATCAGCATTGCCGGGTTAGGTATCGCTTTCCATGCCAAACCAAAAGTAAAAGAAACAGCCAAGCAGTCCATCTCCACGATCGGTCTGGATGGTATTTTATATTTCCTGGGATACAAAGATTCCTATTTGGACGAACAAATGTAATTAATAAAAGCGTTTATGGTAAGACACATTGTAATGTTTAAGCTGACGGAGTTTGCAACTCCTGCCGATAAACTGGCAAAAATGCAGGAAATCAAAACAGGTCTGGAAGCGTTGATCGACAAGATCGATGTTTTACGTTTGATCCGTGTCGATTTCAATATAAACCCCGAAGAAACCTGGGACGTTATCCTGACTACAGAACTCGATTCGCTCGAAGATGTAAAGACATATGCCAACCACCCTGAACACGTAGCTGTTTCAAAAGGAATTATCGGCCCGGTAAAAGCCGACAGAGCATGTGTTGATTATGAATTCTAAATAACACTTCTCTTTTATGAAGGAGTTTGATATTGAAGAACGTGTAAAAATTGCCGTTCAGAATTTTGAGTCGGGATACAACTGTGCGCAGTCGGTATTTCTGGCTTATTCGGATGTTTTTGAACTGAACCTGGAAATGGCAAAGAAGATGTCCGTATCTTTTGGTGGTGGCGTTGGCCGGATGCGGGAGGTGTGCGGAACAGTCAGTGCCATGGCTATGCTGGCCGGATTCAAATATCCGGTATTGGACCAACAGAATCAGGAAGCCCGAACAAAGAACTATGCAATGGTTCAAAAAATGTCCGACCTGTTCAAGGAAAAGCATGGTACGATCATTTGCCGCAGCCTTTTGCCTGCCGCAGAAGCCAGCCAGACTGCTCCGCAACCTTCTGCAAGAACGGCTGAATATTATGCAAAACGTCCTTGTAGTAAATATGTGGAAGATGCAGCCCGTATAGCAGGACGAATGCTGAAAAACGAATTGGATTGATGGCTCAGGCCATCAATCTTATTTGAGAAACATATCCTAATGTCCTGATCTCACTGAATAAATTCATATAAGACGACTGGGCTTTCACATTCACTTTATAGGTTATGATAGACTTGTTCTGTTCATAAATAGATTCAAAGGAAACACTTACAATATAAATGTTCTTTGATTCAAGTATTTTGCGGACAGCCTTTAAATCAGGAGTTGCGGTCGTACAAATAATCGTCAGGATCTTATTTACCCCATTCAGGAACATCCTTTTTTCAAGTCTTTCAAGGCTAACCAATATAACTAATGTAAGACCTGTCCCAATCAATGCCGGAACATACATCCCCGCTCCCACGGCCAGACCGATTACGGCAACAACCCAGATACAAGCCGCTGTTGTCAATCCATGAATACTCCCATGACTTTGCATAATAGCCCCGGCACCCAAAAAACCGATACCGGTAAGTACCTGGGCAGCAATACGCCCGGGATCACCATTCAGGAAGTTAGGATAACATTGCGGTATCCAGATAGATATCAGCATAGCTGCTGCCGACCCCATACAGATCAGTGTAAAGGTTCGCATTCCGGCTTCCCGACGGCGAAACTGGCGCTCCACACCGATAATCGCACCTAAAAAGAAACTGACTAATAATTTCACAGCCGCAGTAGTCGGAGTTATAGTTGTATTCTGTAATATATCATTAATTTGGTCAATCATATTTCTCTTCTTTATTTATTGGCAAATATAACTATTTATTTGAATATCCCTATATACTTTTCCAAAGCTGTATCCCTTTAGAAAAAGGCTTTATCGTTTCAATTATTTAGGGTAAATTTGCCGGCTTAAAAGACAGCTTATGAAACAAACATTGAAAGAAAACGGTGGACTTCCACCTTTGATCCTCTGGACATTATCTATTGTTGCCGGTATTTCGGTCGCCAATCTATATTACAACCAGCCTCTTTTAAATATGATACGGCATGATCTCGACGTATCTGAATTTACGACCAACCTGATCGCTATGGTTACACAGATTGGTTATGCTTTAGGATTGTTATTCGTTGTGCCACTGGCCGATATGTATAAACGTAAAAAGATAATCGTCACCAATTTTGCTCTTTTGGTACTTTCACTTTTATGCATTGCCACAGCGCCCAACATTCATATAATCCTGACTGCTTCATTATTTACAGGCATTTGTTCGGTAATACCACAGATATTCATACCCATCACCGCCATTTATTCAAAACCGGAAAACAAAGGACGTAACGTAGGGCTGGTCGTTTCAGGATTACTATCCGGAATATTGGTTTCACGGGTCATTAGCGGAGTGGTCGGAGAATTGTTCGGCTGGCGTGAAATGTATTACATTGCTGCCGTACTAATGGTTGTGTGCAGCATCGTAGTGGTTACCGTTTTGCCGGATATACGCCCTACTTTTAAAGGGAAATACGCCGACCTCATGAAATCTCTTCTATCCTTAGTAAAGGATTATCCGGCTTTACGGATTTATGCAGTCCGGTCAGGATTGGCTTTCGGCTCTTTTCTGGCTATGTGGTCGTGTCTGGCATTCAAAATGGGACAAGCACCTTTCTTTGCAAACAGCGATGTGGTTGGTATGTTGGGATTTTGCGGCGTAGCCGGGGCCATGTCGGCCTCGTTGGTTGGAAAATATGTCAGGAAAGTGGGAGTCAGAGCTTTTAATTTCTGGGGATGCGGTTTGATACTGCTAGCCTGGTTATTACTTTATTTCGGAGGAAACTTTTATACCTCTATCATAGCCGGCATAATTATTATAGATATTGGTATGCAATGCATCCAGTTAAGTAATCAATCCAGTATTTTCGAATTATGCCCGGCCGCCTCCAACCGGGTCAATACCATATTTATGACAACCTATTTTGTCGGAGGCTCGTTGGGTACTTTTCTTTCCGGAACCGCCTGGCAGTTGTTTGGCTGGGCCGGGACTGCCGGTGTAGGAGTCTTTCTTTGCTGTGCTTCTCTATTGGTTACTTTATTATCCGCAAAGAAGATATAAAAATACGCTTATCCATATCCAATAATAAAAAACGGAGATACTTATTTATCAAGCCTCTCCGTTTTCTATTAATGAATATATCCTTTTATTTTTTCGATATTTCAATCACCCGGCTAGCTAATTGCCTACCGGAAAATACCGGAATACCGACTTTCATCAGATATTCACCGGAATACGCCTTTCCGTTACATTTTAATATAGATTTGGTATCCGGAAGCAAATTGATCTCTTTTATCTCATACTGAGCTTCCGGATCCAACCCTTGCAAACGTACAGGTTGTAACGTTTCCGCATATCGGGGATGGATATCGAAAGCGAAAAGAACAGCCTTATCCGTCGCTTCATTCACATACATCACAGCAGAATGATTTCCTTCGTAAGGAGACACCAGACGATACAGGTCGCCATCCAGAATAGCGCTACCCAAACGATTGAAATTCTTCACCGCCCCTTTGCAATATTCCTGTTCTGCCGGAGTCATATCATGAATACGGATATCAAAACCCAATTTACCCATCATCGCAACATCCGTACGGAATTTCACGCTTGCATTCTTATTCCAGCTTGTCACATGGGCAGCCATTGTCTTGGAAGGGAAGAAATGAGAATACCCCCACTGGATGAAGATACGTTCTATCGGATCCGTATTATCGCTCGGCCAAAACTCTGTGAAGTATTTCAACGCTTCATAATCAGAACGTCCGCCGCCACCGGAGCAAAGCATCATCGGCAGGTTCGGATATTTGGCTTTTACACGTTCCAAAACATTATACAATCCTTTTACATGTTCAATATATAAATGAGACTGCTGATCTTTCAGATAAGGAGAATAAATATTGGTAATCGGACTGTTGCAATCCCATTTAAAATAAGCGATACCCGGATATTTCGTCATCAGATTGTCTACAATTCCAAATACATAATCCTGAACTTTCGGATTACTAAGGTCCAATACCATTTGATTTCTGAAGTAATATTCATCTCTGTTCGGCAGATGGATTACCCAATCCTTATGTTTTTCATAGAGTTCGCTTTTAGGATTCACCATCTCCGGCTCAATCCATAATCCGAATTTTATACCTTTGTCGGTTGCTTCTTTCACCAGTTTACCGATGCCGTTCGGCAACTTCGTCACTGTTTCATCCCAGTCACCCAAGCCCTGACGGTCACTGCTACGGGGATATTTATTGGCAAACCATCCGTCGTCCAACAGGAACATATCAACTCCCAGCGATTTGGCTTCGTCCATAATATCGACCAGCTTGTCTTCATTAAAATCGAAATAAGTGGCTTCCCAGTTATTCAGCAAAGTCATACGCGGTTTATCGCCGTCTTTTACCTGATATTTACGGGCCCATTTATGGAAGTCGCGGCTTGCTTTTCCTTTCCCTTCCGCACTGAAAGTAAAGATAAACTCAGGAGTCCGGAATATATCCTGTGGCTTCAACGAATATTCTGAAGCATAGTTGTTTATGCCGGAAAGGATACGCAAATTATTCAAATTATCCACCTCAAAAGTAAAACGGAAATTCCCCGTCCAACCAATGGTTCCGAAAAGGACTTCTCCTTCATTTTCCTTTGATTCCTCATTCAGTGCAAGCAAAAAGAAAGGCGAATTGAACATATTGGCACGGCTTCCCAACTTGGTATCCAATACTTTTTTACCAAATGAAAGCTGTTGTTCCGTCATGTTGACTTCATGTGCCCAGTCTCCGGCAAATTCTGTCAGAAAATATTTACCAGCATTCAAATAAAGCAAAGAAGAAGCATAATTATAAAGCACAACCGGCTTCTTCTCCTGATGAGATATCTCGGTATATGTTTTGATTATATTTTCTTCGGCATAAGCAATAAAATGAAGATCAACCGTTACGGGATAAACGTCGTCTTTCAGTTTAATAACGGTTTCCGTAACACCCGGTTGCAAATCGCTGGTTTTATAAGATACATACTTCAGCAACAGGGAAGGATTGCCGTCATTGTGCAATATCCGGATAGCCGGTTCGAAATAATCTTCCATACCATGTGTGATATAAGCCTCGCCAAGCATAGGCAACTGGTCGATATCACTATCAAAACGGAGTTTTTGCCCTACATATGATTGATACAAACGCCCGTTATTACCTACTTTATAAATCAGACTGATATTGTCTGTTGTAATAGGAATAATTGTTTTATCGTTGGCTTTCAACGATATAGATATAACAATCAGGCAGATTAAAAGAAATAATTTGTTTTTCATTTCATTATTTTACTTGGTTTACAATACGTATTTACTCTACTTGAAAATTGAAAACAACTATCATACTATCATAATTTTCCTGCATCTTACTGTTTACTAAAGGTTTACACAGCTAAAAAACATCCTTCAACTATCATAAAACTATCATTATACTATCATACAACTGTCATGCTTTTCAGGATATA